>Ga0222651_1001173_pt1 | contig 13495 bp, 11 predicted proteins | sample AntAcemetagen369_FD_179855 | JGI IMG/M metagenome (GOLD analysis project Ga0222651, IMG submission 179855) | Saline water microbial communities from Ace Lake, Antarctica - #369 | ecosystem: Environmental > Aquatic > Non-marine Saline and Alkaline > Saline | place: Antarctica: Ace Lake...
TTGTCCATGAACAATGAGATGTCATTCAGGTTTCGTTGAGTTGGAAACGAACCCGTTCTGGTATGCCGGACCTAAAATCGCCATGATGAAGTGATCTAATGTGTGGTCATCGTAAAAAACGCGATGGTCCAATGAGAGAGACTCAATATGAAGCAAGAAGTCCAGGTAGAAATACTCAAAGAACTCATGGAACAGGTAGATAGTGGTAAGAACATCGATGCGGGCGTTCAGTATCGAATGCCAACATCCGCCTATTGTTGCCCGGACATTGCAGCAAAAGAATGGGATTTGTTCTTCCAGAATCATCCCCAACTCATTGGTTTGTCGAACGACTTGCCTGAGCCGGGCTCGTTTCTGACGATTGACGACTTTGGTACGCCGCTTCTGGCCACGCGAGACAACAATGGTCAGTTCCATGCTTTCCTAAATGCCTGTCGTCACAGAGGCGTGAGGGTGAGTCAGGAGGAGCGCGGCAGGAAAAATGTATTCACCTGTCCATTTCATGCTTGGAGCTATTCGAATGCGGGCGCCCTGGTGGCCATTCCCGACGAGGACCACTTCGGTCCGATTGATAAAAAGTGTAATGGATTGATTGAGTTGCCCGCCGTCGAACGAGACGGATTGCTTTGGGTTCACCCTCAGCCAGAGGGCGAATTAGACATAGATGGCCTGCTAGGCACGCCGCTTGCTGAAGAACTTGCCTCTTATCATCTTGGTGATCTGGTTCATGGCGGTAGCAAAACCATTACCATGAACCTCAACTGGAAGTTAGCCAATGACACCTTTGGGGAGACGTACCATTTTGGAAAATTGCACAGAAATACTCTTGCCAAAATATATCCCGGCAATAATCTTCACCTGAAAGAGTTTGGTCGTCATCATCGATTTGTAACGGCATCGCCAGCGATGAGCAAGTTTAAGGGGATGCCGGAATCGGAATGGAATATTCACGTTGGTGCCGCGTTTGTGCTTTATTATCTGTTCCCGAATATCACGCTGATTGTTGGCAATGGTACCTGCACGATAGTGAAAATGTACCCTGACCCTGACAATCCGGGTCGCCCGACTTCTCAGATTTTTGCTTACTATTCACAAGAAATGATTGATGCCGCGGAAGCCGCCAAGACCGAAGGTAGTCTCGGTGAGATCTCTGCAGATACCGTTTACGATTCTGAAAAGAGAGGCATTGCGACACTGGAAGGCACCATGGAGGTGTTTACCAGTACCGTTGAGAACGAAGACTATTTAATGGGTGAGCTTCAACAGAAGTCTGCTGAAAATGGCCTTCTGGAACACGTCATCTTTGGCCGAAACGAACCACCGTTGCATCATTTTCATAAAACCTTCCGAGAAGTGCTGGGCTTAAGTCCTTTGGAAAAAATTCAGTAGCAAGTTGGTAGTCCCGCCAGTGCCTAATTTTTTTACCAGAGATATAGGCTTTACCAATTGGGGTCACAATCTGGAATGCTGACAGCATGATGCCATGGTGTTACTCCGCTGTTTGGAACACACAGGGATAGGCGATCCGTAGTCTAGGTTTTCGGGAATATCTGAGGGGGTTTACGTGGAGTACGTTGGGAACGCAGGTTCTCCGGTAAATTTTGTGTTTACACAGGCGCCTTGAGTCGAACAAGAATTAGGCCTACCAATAGAAGTAAAAGACCTGCAGGTGTTGGTACGGGCACGGCGCGTTGGGATCCCGCATCGTGTGAGAAGGGGGCAAAATTATCGATATCAAAATCACCACCTCCCTTTACTTTGTTGCTGTACAGGTCGAAGTGCAGATCATAACCAATTTGTAGATTGGTCAGGTCAAAAGAGAATGTCTCTCTTAGAAGAGTGCCGGATACCGCTACATCGTCTTCTGTGTTGTAGGAATTGACCGTTGAGCCTGCGTCAAACTTGAAATTCAGTTCATAAAAATAAGTGTCGTAGATATCGTGACTACCCAAGTCACCACCATCGTGGGCTGCATCCCAGTTGGCTTCCAGGGGCGGAATGCCAAAGGTCATATCAGCCGTAACTTGGATGACTTTGTTCTGCGTCGCCCCAGATGCGTCGGTGTAGCTGACTTCAAAACTGCCGAAATCATCGTCAGGAAACGAGAAGTTTGTTTTCGGCGTAAGGGCGGCGGAAATGTGGTAAGTCTCGCTCAGGTCAAACTTGTTGCTGGTATGTTTACCCAGGGCATAGAGGTCGAAAACACTCGCGGTGGTGATTGTGGACTCTTCTGTTGGGCTCGCGTCGTAGACTCCACTGTCGATATCGAGTTGTAGCAGCGGTACCGCTAATGCGGACAAGCTGTGCAGACAAGCGCCTAGCGCTAAAACGGTGAGTGAGATGAATTTCATGCTCATTATCACGCAAGAATCGCGCCTGAATAATAAAAGCTAACAATAACAGTGAGATAGCGAAGGCTTGGCGCTCTGCGGGATCAGAAGTGTAAGATTAATCGACAGTTGCGCGTTGATTTATATCCTTTCACACGGCATCAATACGAGTCGCGCAAAACTCATTCCGAATAGGAGAGCAATGGGACGGTTGACTCAGATTAATATTCTGGTCTAAAGAGGGTTTGCTGCGACCTATCTCAACCGACATTTTCTTCCTCGAGCATCGTGCATTCAGGCCAGAACATGTGTCACACGATGGTATTTCCCTTTCGGTATCGCTAGTGCCAGGTTCGCCAGCCCTATGACCTAATTCAGTGGGCGTAAGCAGCCGTTATTCGGCAAGTTCCGAATGTTGCTTAAACTGCTCCAACGCTTCCGGGTTTGCCAGTGCATCAGTGTTGTTTACCGCGCGATCGTGAATGACATTGCGAACCGCCAGTTCAACGATCTTCCCGCTGATGGTGCGCGGGATATCTGAAACCTGAATGATTTTTGCAGGGACGTGGCGCGGCGTGGTGTTCTGGCGGACGGCGAGTTTTATTGTTTCTATTAGCCGATCATCCAGCACAAGGTCGCTTTGTAAAACAACAAACAGGATGATGCGTTCATCGCCTTGCCACTCCTGGCCAACCGCAATGCTGTCAACGACTTCTTTGATCGTTTCTACCTGACGATAGATTTCCGCGGTGCCGATGCGGACCCCTGACGGATTCAAAACTGCATCGCTGCGCCCCTGGATGACAATGCCACCGCGCTCAGTGATTGAGCCATAGTCGCCGTGCGTCCACACACCGGGGTGCTCCGTAAAGTAGGCTTTCAGGAACTTGGCCGCCTCTGGGTCGTTCCAAAATCCGATCGGTACGGAAGGAAAAGGTACTGTGCAAACTAACTCGCCGGTCTGATCAACCTCTGCCTGTTTATTTTTATTCCAGAATGCGACGGCCATTCCGAGTCCGGCACATTGGATTTCGCCGCTGTACACAGGCAAGTTCGGGTTACCCAACATGAAGCACGAAATAATGTCGGTGCCTCCCGAAATAGATGACAGGCAGACATCAGCCTTGATATCTCGATAGACATATTCGTAGCTGGCTTCGCTTAACGGCGAACCCGTAGACAAGATGGTTTTGAGAGAGTCGAGTCTATGCGTCTCGCGGGGCCTCGCGCCTTGCTTTTCGAGTGCCGAGAGGTACTTGGCGCTGACACCGAATACACTGATCTTTTCGCTGTCGATGGCATCCAACAATACGTTGCCTTCGCCGGCAAAGGGAGAACCGTCATACAGCAGGATTGTGCCACCGGTAGTGAGCCCTGACACGAGCCAGTTCCACATCATCCAGCCGCAGGTGGTGAAGTAAAAAAGCGTGTCATCGCGAGAGATGTCGGTATGGAGCTTGTGTTCCTTGAGGTGCTGCAGCAACGTGCCGCCGGCGCTATGAACGATACATTTTGGTGTGCCGGTGGTGCCGCTTGAATACATAATATAGAGCGGGTGGTCGAACGGGAGGGCCTTGAACTTCAATGCAGTGATGTCGCCCGCTACAAATTCTTCATAGGATCGAGCGCGTTTGATCTTCGTCAGATCAGGTTGTTGATTGATCGATGGCACAACAATCGTTGCTTCAATACTCTCGATGTTCTGAGCGATGCGGCTGATCTTATCCAGACAGTCCACGGTCTTCCCGTTGTAGAGGTAAGACTCTGTTGTAAACAGCAAGCGGGGCTCAATCTGGCCAAATCGGTCACAAGCGCCATTGACGCCGAAATCGGGAGAACACGATGACCAAATGGCGCCGATGCTGGTTGTCGCCAACATGGCGATGACAGCTTCGGGGATATTGGGCAGTAAACCTGCGACTCTGTCTCCGTTGGTAATACCATGACGACGCATGGCCGATGCGAGTCTTTCAACCTCAGTATAGAGTTCTGCATAGGTGTAGGCGGAGCGCTCGCCATTTTCCAATAGACCAATGATGGCAATCTGATCGTCGCGATGTGCCAAAAGATTTTCTGCGAAATTCAATCGGCTATCGGTGAACCATTGTGTACCGGGAAACTGATCCAAGTGACGGACAACCTCAGAAAATTCGCTGGCTGATTTCACTTCGCAAAAATACCAGACGGCTTCCCAGAATTCGGCGGTTTCTGTCACGGACCAGTGATGCAGATCGTAGTAGGATGAAAACGATCGCTTGAAGCGCTCTTCTGCGAATGACTGAAAGTGTGTCATCTGGCTCTGGGCGGCTCGCATCTTGTCTGGTTGCCATAGTGGCTTCATGTTGGGTTCTTATTGGGTTTATATTGGGTTGATATAAGATCTATGGCACCTTCACGTTCTTTGCCCTGTCTGATCAGCTGTTCTCTTTAGGCTCAAAGGACAGTAAGTCTGCACCACCCTCTACCAGGTCACCCTCGGCAAAGAAGATTTCAACCACAGTACCATCGCTCGGGGCCTTGATAGCATGCTCCATCTTCATCGCCTCCATAATGACCAGCGTGTCGCCTGCGGCTACACTATCACCCGTTGTCACGAGTACATCGACCATCGTGCCATTCATGGGTGCTTTAAAGCCGGTGCCATCATCGTGGACGATTTCTTCACCTAGATCGATGGGTTTTGAGATAAATGTCAGTGAGTCGTTATTGTTAAACAGGTGGATGGTTTCGGCTTGCGCAACCGATTGGATAGCCGATTGGATAGCCGATTGAATAGCTGATTGAGTAACGACAGTATTGGTCGTGCGATGTCCGTCAACCGTGGCCGTCAATGTGTCCGAATCGAGATGACCGCTAACGCGCCACGTTTCGTCGCCTGCCGTCATCAAAAATGCCCGGGTTCCTTCCCTGACACAAAGAACGGTGAGTTCTTCGCCTTCGATCATTAGCGTTTCCGTTCGTTGGGCGGGTGCGTTGGTTCGCCAGTCATCCCTCGCATGCCAGGGTGAATTAGGGTCGGTTACGGACGGTTCGACCCATTCGCGTTTAAGCAAAAGATAGAGGCAGGCAACGGGTACCAAGGTTGGTTCTTGAGTGGCCGCCGCTTTATCCCATATTTTAAACAAGGAGGATTCATTCTTGACGATAAAGTCGGTGCTGAGTGCTTCGGCGATGAAGGCGGGGTGTGATGCCAATTGCTGGAGGAACTGAACATTGGTTGTCATTCCGATGATGCGGTAGTCGCTAAGCGCTGCTGCCAAACGCTTCAGGGCGCGTGGCCTATCTTCTCCCCAGACAATGATTTTCGCGATCATAGGATCGTAGTAGACGCCGACTTCATCGCCCTCTACGACACCTGTGTCGATTCGAACCGATCGAGTGGATTCGGGTTGGCGGAGCCACACGACTTTGCCGGCAGAAGGCAGAAACTGGTTGGATGGATCTTCCGCATAAACTCGTGCTTCGAAAGCATGGCCCTTGATAGAGAGCTCTGCCTGCGAGCAGGGCAGGGGTTGCCCATCAGCGACCTTGAGTTGCCATTCGACCAGATCCTGACCGGTAATCATTTCGGTGACGGGGTGTTCAACCTGCAAGCGTGTATTCATCTCCATAAAATAAAAACGGCCGTTTTTATCGAGCAAAAACTCAACGGTGCCTGCGCCCACGTAGTTAACTGCCGCCGCGGCTCGTAGTGCAGCTTCGCCCATTTGCGCTCGAAGTGCGGGGCTTATTCCCGGTGCCGGTGCTTCTTCGATAATCTTTTGATGTCTTCGTTGTATCGAGCAGTCGCGTTCAAACAAGTACACACCGTTTCCAAAGGTGTCACAGAACACCTGCACTTCGACATGCCGGGGAGCCAGCAGATATTTCTCTACCAGCATGTCGTCATCGCCAAAGCCCGAAAGCGCTTCTCGCTTGGCAGCTTTCAATCCTTCGTCAAATGATTCAACTGTTTCGATCTGCCGCATTCCTTTACCGCCGCCGCCAGATACCGCTTTTAACAATACGGGATAGCCAATCTTTTCTGCTGCTTGCTTGAGTTTTTTGGGGTCCTGGTCCTTGCCGTGATAGCCCGGTAGTAAGGGCACATCCGCGTGCTCCATCATCTGCTTTGCAGCAGATTTTGATCCCATGGTTTTAATCGCGTTTGTCGGTGGACCGATAAAGACGATGTTGTTTTGGTTGCAGCGTTCACTGAATGCCGCATTTTCAGAAAGGAAACCGTAACCCGGATGTATGGCCTCGCAGCCAGTTTTAAGGGCGGCTTCAATGACGCTTTCTATTTTCAGATAGGAATCAGCAGGTGCAGATCCGCCGATGTGAATGGCTTCATCTGCCATATCGACGTGAAGCGCGTTTGCATCAGCATCTGAGTACACCGCGACTGTGCGAACACCGAGTCTTTTTGCTGTGCGAATAATGCGACAAGCGATCTCACCGCGATTGGCAATCAGTATTTTTTGAAACATCGCTACATCCTGAATACGCCGAAACGAGTCTCGGCGATGGGCTTGTTAAGTGAAGCGGAGAGGGCAAGGCCCAGTATTCGTCGTGTATCGATTGGATTGATCACGCCGTCATCCCACAGTCTTGCGCTGGCGTAGTAGGGGTGCCCTTGAGTATCAAAGTCATCAACAATGGGTTGCTTGAATGCCTGCTCTTCTTCGGCTGGCCATTCATCCCCCGCGTTTTCAATCTGGGTGCGTCGCACCTGTGCCAGAACACCGGCAGCCTGCTCACCGCCCATGACCGAGATGCGTGCATTGGGCCACATAAACAGGAAGTTGGGGTCATAGGCCCGGCCGCACATGCCATAGTTTCCTGCACCATAAGAGTTACCAATGATCAGTGTGAGTTTGGGCACTTTCGCACAGGCCACGGCGGTGACCATTTTGGCGCCGTGTTTGGCAATGCCGCCGACTTCATACTGTTTGCCTACCATAAAGCCGGTGATGTTCTGCAGGAAGATGAGCGGGATTTTTCGTTGGGCGCACAATTCAATAAAATGAGCGCCTTTTTGCGCTGATTCACTGAAGAGCACGCCGTTGTTGGCAACAATACCTATGGGATAGCCATAGAGGCGGGCGAAACCGCACACCAGGGTTGTGCCGTACAGAGCCTTAAATTCATCAAATTCAGAGCCGTCGACGATACGGGCGATGATTTCGCGAACATCGTATGGCTTGCGGACATTCTTGGGCACGATGCCAAGTAGATCGCTTGCCGGATACAAAGGCTCCACGGTTGCTATCACGTCAAGCGAATGAGGCTTGACCCGATTCAAGCGCGCCACCGAGTTTCTGGCGATTTCCAAGGCATGATGATCGTTTCGAGCATAGTGATCGGTGACGCCTGATTCTCGGGAATGAATATCGGCACCGCCGAGTTCTTCGGCCGTCACCTCTTCGCCGGTTGCCATCTTGACGAGCGGGGGACCGGCCAGAAAGATGGTGCCCTGACTTTTAACGATGATGGATTCGTCGGCCATCGCGGGCACATAAGCGCCGCCGGCGGTGCAGGAACCCATGACCACCGCGATCTGGGGAATGTTGTCCGCCGACATATTGGCCTGGTTGTAGAAAATCCGGCCAAAATGGTTTTTGTCTGGAAAGACCTCATCCTGATTCGGTAAGTTGGCGCCGCCAGAGTCCACCAGATAGATGCAGGGCAGATTATTTTCGCGTGCGATATCCTGAGCGCGTAGATGTTTTTTGACGCTGACGGGGTAGTAGGTGCCGCCTTTTACCGTGGCGTCGTTTGCCACAATGACGCATTCCTGTCCGCTCACTCTGCCAATACCGGTAATGATGCCTGCGGCGGGAATATCGTCTTTGCCGTACATACCGTGAGCGGCCAATTGAGAGAATTCTAAAAACGGTGAGCCAGGATCAATCAATGCATCGACCCGGTCACGGGGCAACAATTTTCCGCGTGCAACATGGCGTGCCTGATAGCGTTCACCGCCGCCTTGTTTGATCCGTTCAATCAGATCTTGTAGATCCTGAACCAGAGTCTGCATGTGCTGCGCATTGTCCGCAAAGTCTTTGGAGCGGGTGTTGATCTCACTGGTGATCGTTGAGCTGCTGATTTTAGAGCTGTCGAGTTTAGAGCTGTCGAGTTTAGAGCTGTCGAGTTTAGACATGGTTTAGCCCGCCTCGGAAAATAGTTCACGGCCGATGAGCATGCGCCGAATTTCTGATGTACCGGCCCCGATTTCGTAGAGCTTGGCATCGCGCAGCAAGCGACCGGTGTCATAGTCATTGATGTAACCATTCCCACCGAGGGCCTGGATCGCCTGTAGTGCACATTGGGTTGCCTGTTCAGCGGTATACAAGATGACCGCAGCGGAATCTTTTCGGCTTTCCAGGCCTCGATCGCAGGCTCGGGCAACCGCGTAAAGATAAGCCCTGCTGGCGTTGAGTACGGTGTACATGTCTGCGAGTTTGCCCTGCATTAGCTGAAACTCACCGATGGCCTGACCAAACTGCTTTCTGTCCTGAACATAGGGCACAACGATATCGAGGCAGGCTTGCATGATGCCAAGGGGACCACCCGAAAGCACGGTTCTCTCATAATCCAGTCCCGACATGAGGACGCTGACACCTTCACCTGCTCGGCCAAGGATGTTTATCGCAGGGACTTCGCAGTCTTCAAAAACCAGTTCGCACGTGTTGGATCCACGCATGCCGAGCTTGTCGAGCTTAGGTGAGCGAGAGAATCCGGCGAAATCTCTTTCCACGATAAAAGCCGTAATACCGCGAGAGCCGGCTGTCGCATCCGTTCGGGCGTATATGACGTAAGTATCAGCATCTGGACCATTGGTGATCCACATCTTGTTGCCATTCAATACATAAACGTCGCCTTTCTTTTCTGCATTCAGTTTCATGCTGACGACGTCTGAACCAGCACCGGGTTCTGACATGGCCAGCGCACCGACGTGTTCACCTGAACAGAGCTTTGGCAGATAGGCAGATTTTTGTGCTTCTGTCCCGTTTTTGAAAATCTGGTTTACACAAAGATTCGAGTGGGCGCCGTATGACAATCCCACAGAGGCAGATGCGCGACTGATTTCTTCCATTGCGATCACATGCGCGAGATAGCCCATGTTGCTTCCACCGTACTCTTCTGAGACGGTGACGCCCAATACGCCAAGGTCGCCCATCTTGCGCCAAAGATCCGAGGGGAATTCATTATCCCGGTCGATGTCTGCCGCGCGTGGCGCGACTTCCGCTTGCGCAAATTTGAAGACGACGTCGCGTAACATTTCCAGGTCTTCGCCCAGTCCGTGATCCAGCATGGCATAGGATGTGTTCATACTCTTACTCTCTGATTTTGCTTAAGCACCGCGGGTCGATTTTTTGCGATGTTGGGTGGTTTTCATGGCCGTTCGACTGCGGTCTTCCCATTGTTCCAGATCGTTAATCATTCTTTCGATTTCTTGCCTCTGGGACTTGAGTTGCTGCTTTCGGAATTGAATTTTTTCAATGAGTGTTTCGAGTTGTCTCTTATTGTTCGAGCCCGGGTCATACATCGCAATCAGCTCTGCACTTTGCTCAAGTGACAATCCCAGCGTTTTCCCCCGAAGAATCAGAATGAGACGAGCGCGGTCTGCTGGCGAATAGACACGGTTTTGGCCTATTCGAAGCGGTGACAGTAATTCCTTTTCTTCATAGAAACGCAGGGTGCGCGGCGTGACGCCGAATTCTTTAGATAGCTCACGAATGGAGTATTGGCTGGTCATAGTGATTGATCGTATCCTAACGTTAACGTTAACGTCAACTTAAGTCCCGACGTAAAACTCAGCGTAAAACCCAGAGTAAAGCACACGGGGTTCAATGGGACGGATCGAAACGAAAGGCTAAATGCCCTTGACCCCAACTGACCGGATCGCCTGTAATGAAGCTTCAATAACGTAGTGAGATAACCATGTCCCGACAAACGATTTTCATTACCGGTGCAGCCAGTGGTATTGGCAAAGCGACCGCGCTTGCGTTTCATCAGCGGGGTTGGTTTGTGGGTGCCACCGACGTCGATGATGCCGGGCTCAAAACGTTGAAGTCAGCGTTGGATGACGATTGCTTCACAGCTTTGTTGGATGTACGCGACAAGTCCGCTTACGACGATGTGATGCAGCGATTTTCTGATGAAACCGGCGGCCGGCTGGATATTCTGTTTAACAATGCGGGGATTGCGGTTGGCGGATTTTTTGATGAAGTCCCTTTCGAGAAGATCGTCGACACCGTCAATATTAATTTTATGGGTGTGCTGAATGGCGTTCACGCTGCCATGCCGTTGTTGAAGCAGACTGACAATTCTTTGTGCTTTTCGACGTCTTCTTCAGCAGCCTGCTTTGGGACGCCTGGCATGGCGACCTATGGTGCAACCAAAGTCGCGGTTAAAGGTCTGACCGAAGCGATGAGTGTTGAGTTGGCAAGGTTTGGGTCGAGAGCAGCCGATGTCTCGCCGGGCATTATTGATACACCTTTGTGGGAGGGTGCTCGCTATGTGAAGGGCGAGGAACGCAAGGCTCGCAATCTACCCAAAATGAATGAAGGAAGGACCGATGCCTCTCGAACGCTTGGTCCAGAGGAAGTCGCGGATAGTGTTTGGGCGGCCTATGAGGGTAATGAACTTCACTATTATGTGCCGCCGGAACTAGTAGAGCGCGACAGAGCCAAAGCGCAGAACCCGGAGAAACTTCGCGATGAGCTCATCGCGGGACAGGCGGCGCTGTTGGCTGCGAAGGCAGGGAAATGATGGAAGGTTTTAAAGATGGTTATTTCGATGTGGGTTCCGAGCGATTGCACTATGTGGAGGCAGGCTCCGGTCCGCTTGTCATCTTCTTCCATGGGTTCCCGCTGTTCTGGTTTTCTTTTCAGCATCAAATGGCGGCGCTCAAGGATCAGTATCGGGTTGTTGCGGTTGATGGCCTGGGCGTTAACCTTTCTTCCAAACCGGAAGACCTGTCGCTTTTTAAGGTTAAAAATCTAGCAGCGCAGCTTGACGCATTGGCACGATCGTTAGTGGGCGACGAGCCGTTCTATCTGGTCGGGCATGATTGGGGTGGAGCACTCACCTGGACGTTTGCACAACAGTACCCGGAGCGCCTGCACAAAATTGTGGTGCTGAATGCACCTCCGGTGAACCAATTGCTGGGATTGTTGCAAACGAATGAAGAACAACAAAAACGTTCGTCTTATATGTTTTCTATGCGCGGCGGTAAAACCCATCAGATGATTACGGAAAACGGTGGGCATCTTCTTTGGCAGAACGCCTATGCAAAACTACGTGAGATGTCGCACTTCACAGAGGCGCACGATGAAACGTTTCGGCAAGGTCTGGCTCAGCCCGGAGCGATCGACGGTGGGATTAATTGGTACCGCGCTAACGTGCCGAAACCAGAGGATATTTGCGACGGAGACTTCTGGCCGTCTAAACACGCCTCCACATCGGTGCCGGGTTTACTTATTTGGGGAGAAACAGATCAGACGTTCGTTTCATCTTTCATCGATGATCTTCCGAAGTATGTTGAAAACCTGACGGTCCATCGCATGCCCGGAATTGGGCATTCGCCCATGCTTGAGTCGCCTGAAGAGGTCAACAGGATTCTGCTGGATTACTTTTCCGAATCTAGCCCGGGGGCGTAACGTCTGGTGCCGCGGGCGAGGGTAACCAATCAATTTTTTTCACGTCTCTCACGCTAGTGGCGTTTGAGTCTGTTGTCTGAAGCAGGCTGAATAAGTTGCCATCGGGATCGCGTGCGTACACTTCTGTCACCTCATTTGACGTCATTTTTTCACTGATTTCGACGCCAGCATCGCTGAGTTTTTTGCACTCAGCGTCTAGATCAAAGACTTCAAACGCATATTTGTTGTAGCCCACCTGATCGAACGCCACAGGTGAGCCTGGCTCAGGGGTTACGGGATTAGTGTACTGCCAGATTTCAACAATCATGTTACCGGTGTTGAACCAGGCGGCGCGTGCCCCAACATCTTTTAGTCCTGTGACTTCTTCCGCCCTTTGGCCGCGCATGCGATTGATTCTGCGATAAGGCTCAATACCAAACAGGCTCTGATAGAACGCCACGGATCGATCAATATCGTGGCTCACCAGCGCAACGTGAGCGATCCAGATAGGGCCTTTGAATGGAGGCTTATCCAACTGTTCAACTTCGAACATGATGTTGTCTGCATCCCGAGCGTATCCGTAGCGAACGCCATAGCCACCCAGGTCAATAGGCGGTTCGCCTGTACTGACAGTCGATGCATTTAATCCAATGAATTTATTGAACAGATGATCATCCGCGGGAGATTGAAAGCAAACGTGGGTGACGCCGGGACCCTCAACAGGAATGGCGACTGCGGGGTCAGATTCTGCTGATGCAAACTGCATGAGCTGGAGGTAACCATTGGGGCTTTCGAGTGTTGCGGTCTGCTCGGGTTCAATGGGGAGCCCACCGCAAATGCGATCATGTTCGCCGCGAGTCAGTGAAGCGGCCGACTGGTAGAAGGCCAAAGACGCTTCCATGTTCCTGACGGCGATACCCACATGATGGATACCAATGATGCTGGAGGGCTGAAGGTTTGTTGATTCGCGGTTGCTGTTTGACACCGGAGATACCCCACTTAAGACAAGGATGGGCACCCCTTAACATTGATCAGGTACATAGATCAGGAATGCCACGATTAGAGCGATAGTACAATAAGCGGTGCGCGATCTGATAGGTGGTCGGTAGGGGTTACTTACCTTTAAACGTTGGTTTACGCTTTTCAAGAAATGCGGAGATGCCCTCGATCTTATCTTCTGTTTGTACGAGTGCGCCCTGAGCAAATTTTTCCATTGCCAGAGCTGAAGCTAAACTCCCTTCCATACCTTGATGAACCATCGCTTTCATAAACTGAGGAACAAAAGGTGCGAAAGCAGCCAAATGATCCGCCATTCTTTGAACTTCATTCATTAATTCATCGGGTTCAACGATGCGTGTCACCAGTCCGATTTGAATCGCGCGTTCTGCTTTGATGGGCTCGCCCATCAGCAACATCTCAAGTCCCCAGCCGCGTCCAACCAAACGGGGTAGTCTCGCCGTTGCCCCGCCGCCAGGAATGATGCCGAGTTTGCCCTCCGGGGTCGCAAAACGACTCTCCGGGGTGCAAACACGCAGATCG
>Ga0222651_1001176_pt1 | contig 13437 bp, 7 predicted proteins | sample AntAcemetagen369_FD_179855 | JGI IMG/M metagenome (GOLD analysis project Ga0222651, IMG submission 179855) | Saline water microbial communities from Ace Lake, Antarctica - #369 | ecosystem: Environmental > Aquatic > Non-marine Saline and Alkaline > Saline | place: Antarctica: Ace Lake | collected...
GTTTTTCTACAATAACATTCTCAGCTATGGCTTCATGTTTTCCATCTTTCAGGTATAGAAACCAACAATACAGTCCTCCTGCAACTGCTGCTGCAGTCATTGGTAGCCACATGTCTTTGACCAAACTTGAATTTACAATAGCAACTTCAACAATTATGCGAAGAAACATTGTGATCCAAGAAACGATAATTGCAATAGCAAATGCTTTAGATAGTGTGGAACGACCTTTACTTAGTGAAGAAAAAGACAAAGTTACCGCTGTACTTGAAACCAATCCATCTATAAAACCCGTTAAAACAATTGCTTTTCGGTTTCCGATAAGCTTTTTTAAAAAATAGCCAATCATTCCTATGGCGGTCACCAATACAACCATTAGCCATATATTTCTTAAAATCAAAACATCAAATGGGGATGGCAACATAGATTCGTCCGGAAGTATTGGTAATACAATGGCTGTCATTAAGCCAAATTTGGCTAAACTGACAATTTCTTCCCGGGTAAGCATTTTACTAAATTCATGTAGCTTTACTTTAAAAGACAGTAAAACCAAAACCATTGTACCCAAGGCTGCAGCGAGTTCTATTTGGCCATAGTAGCACATAATACCTATTATGACAGTAAGTAATGCTGCTACTTCTGTGGTCATACCAAAGTCTCTTTTTTTAACAGTTCCAATGTATGCTACCACTAAAAAAGCTCCTGAAATAACTATAGGAAGGACAAATCCCCAAGGTTAATCCATCAATTCGCCTAACGTTGCTGCTGAACAACCTGTAAGCGCAAGGAAAGGTCCGAATCCCACCAAAAAAAATTGTTGTGCTTCATCGGACTTATTAAATTCGCGTTCCAGCCCAATTAATAAGCCAATTGCCAGTGCCAGTCCAAAATGGTAAAATAGTTCACTCATAAATTATTCCTATTTAAGCGTTATTATCATACTTTATGCTTCCGTCCTTATAATTTTGCTGAACGAATTCAGTATAGCGTTTAGTAAATCGCTCATTTTGATTAATTGCTTACTCCGCTTCACCCTCCAAGCCATTTAAGTATTTCGCTAAGACAAACCCCATACTAAAGCAGCCCTGCAATAAATATCCTCCAGTGGGTGCATACCAGTCCAGCATCTCTCCAATTGCATAAGAATTAGGGATTTTTTTTAACTGAAAATTTTCATCTATTTCATCCAAGGCGATACCACCTAAAGTTGAAATGGCTTTATCCAATTCACCTGCGGATTTGATAATAACTGGTACGGACTTGATCGTTTCTACCAGCAGGTCAGGATTTGAAAAAGTGTCTTTATCACAGAATTGCTTTAACAGTCCAATGGAGGTACGGTCAAGATTTAAATCCTTATTTAAAATATCCGTCACCTTGGATCGATGAGAACTCATGTATTTAGACCTTATCTGATCAACTGTCATTGTAGGTTTTAAGTCCAAATGGATAACAACACTTTCTTCAGTAAGCAGTTTTTCTTGAATCTTTTGGCTTAAGGCATAAATGGCATTGCCCTCAAGACCAAATTTGGAAATGTTTAACTCTCCTTTAGAACAATGCTCATTGTAAGTCAGGGCAATATTCTTTAGAGGTTTCCCTTCGTGTGTAGCAATAAAGTTCTTATTCCAATCAACCTCAAAAGCACAATTGGCTGCTCTTAATGGCTGCACCCTAACACCGCGCTTTTCAAAGCTATTTTTCCAGCCCCCATCAGAGCCAGTCACTTTCCAGCTTGCTCCTCCTAAAGCGAATACAACAATATCAGACTCAATGTCCTCCATTTCTTCAAAGCATAAATGTCCTTCCTTATTCCACCCTTCCCACTTGGTATCTAGTTTAAATTCAATATATCTAGCTGATATATAGGCTACGATTTTATTGAGTACCTCAATAGGCTTAAGCCCCAATACAGGAAAAACCCGGTTACTAGACCCAATGAATATGGGAATCTCATGATTCTTCAGCCAGCTCATCAAATCCTTATTATTAAACTGTCGGATGATAGGAGCCATAAATTCTCTTGGAAAGTATTGCGATGTGAGCGCTTCTAAAGTGGAATTGTAAGTTAGATTCAAGCCCCCTTCTCCAGCCACCAAAAATTTCCGTCCCATTGCCTTTTTCTTATCAAAAAGTGTCACTTTGTACTTATTCGTGTCCAGCTGTGCTGCAAGCATAAGTGATGCAGAACCTCCCCCTATAATCGTTAAGCGCTTCATCTAAAGAAATAAGTAATGTTTTAATGAGGTAATAAGTTCATTGGTAAAGGATTTCGAATAGGGCCTTTATCTCATAAACTTATAGAAATCAAAAGTGAATTGTTGGTATAACTCCTTTTCCAAAATTAAATTTAATTTGACCTTTGGGTTTTCAATTCGTTTTCAAGGTGCAAAATACGATCTATATGTTTGTCCGCCAATTTTTGATGTAGGGCATCAAATTGCAGAATAGGATTTCGCACATTGGGGGTGTTGAATATACCTTGGCGGTACAACAACCGTTTAAAAAAATGTATAGAGATGTCCAGGTGTTGATTGGAAAAGGCTAAAACCGGAATGATTTTCTCAAACAAAGCCTCCGCTTCCTTAGGTTTCCCTTCTTCATAAAGACGGTATATGGTCGTGTAAATATAATGCATCCCTGTAGGCATAAAGGCATGAACCCCACGATGCAGCCCTTCCAACATTTGGGAAACTGCCCAACCTCCACTAACGTTCAATTTCCCATTGGTCAATTCCAGAATTCTTGAATATTTGGGTCCGGCCGGGACGGTTTCAATTTTTAAACATCGAAAAGAAGGCACTTCTTCAAACAAATCACATATAAGTTCATCCGACAAGCCATATCCCGTAGCATCCCAGTCTTGCAGCATGATCATTTCTAGATCAAGCTCAGCCAATTCCATAAAATGATTTCTAAACTGTTGCTCATCAACAAAAGGAATTTGGAACAGGACATTTTCACAACCTAGCTTGGTATAGGATTTCAATAGTTCTTTGCTTTTGGATAAATCTTGTTCCCCTGCGCCACCGATAACCGGCACCCTACGCTCCACGGTTTCCAAAACCAAGGCCAACATCCTTTGTCTTTCGATAAGGGACAATTTATATACTTCAGCAGCCATCGCAGGCACTAAAAAACCTGCGACACCTGCGTTTAAAGCCTCAATTATATTGTTTTTCAACGCTGCATAGTCAATGGTATCCTCCTTGGTAAAAGGCGTATTGAGTACCGTAACGATTCCTTTTAGCGGGTAAAGCTCTTTTCCAACTGGAGATTTGTCCTTTATTTCCATTGTCATTGTTTGATGACCCAAACGTCGGTTACACGTGACTGCTTTCTCCAGTTCAGGTGTGCTTCATCGGGCTTGTCAAAGCTGATTTTTAATTTGCCATCCTTTATCAAATCTTTGGAAAGGGGGAATTCTTTAAATTCCTCAAAGTCCTTCTCATACTTGGTAGGTTTAAGGCGTTGCCCGTTGGCTCTTAAGAGCGCCTCACCATACCCTGAAATTCGAATCAAGTAATTGGAATTTGCGTTTAACTCATTGTACTCCAAAGTGGGGCTAAATTGAAACAATTGTGTTGAGAGCCGTTTTCTGCTTAAGCCGTCATTCTCCCATAAGAAGTCTATGGCATCATTGGTTTTGGAAGTTACATGTTTGGCATCGGCACTGGAAATATTGTCATAAAAACTGCCTTCTCCTGGAAATTCATAGTTTCTAATAAATTCCAATCGCACTAATTTTTCGGCTTCAGATTTAAAAGCTCCAATTTTTTTGAACTCATCTTCCAACCACCATCTATTGTTCAAAGGATGGTCGATAAAATCCAAAACTGCACCCCTCTCGGCACCGCTTGCCTGATATTTCTCTACGCTAGTCTGCGCACCAATGGATTGAAAAAGTTTTTCACCATATTCAAAAACCTTTTCCTTTAGGTCTTGTGAAACCTTTTCGATTTCCGCTTTATTGAGATGTTGCAAGGCATCATTTATGGCTTTGTCGGCCCCAATTGTATTGGCCTGTGCCAAAATTTCATAAGCTTCAGCTTCCAGCCCTTTTTCGAAGGCAAGCCGATCTTGGATATACGCATCGTAATAGGCCCGCATAACCAATTGTTGCCACCTCCAATTATAAGCCAGATTGGGATTGTTTTCTTCCAACCTTTTCCATAATGCCAAGGTTTCTTTAATTGAATTGTTCTTCAAAATTGACCCATCCCAATTCTTCTCTAAATCAAATATGCCTTGAGTCGCTTCTTCAGCCACTTCTGATCCAAAGAAAAATTGGGAGTATTCATAGATTATGTTTTTGGGGTCTTTCCCAGAATCCCAACCCAATTGGCTCCATAATACCTTATTTATATCGTCATGGGAACCATCGGAATAGGTAATAAAGCCATTGGTATATTTGGTATCCCTATTAAAAAGTTGGGTATACATGAGTGGCTGTGGATTACAGGGTTCCCTGCCTAAAGTCAATGCAAATGCCTGATCCCAGTTGTCTACCGGATAATGGCATCTAACGGTATGGGTTATGTCAGGATAAAAGCGGTGCAAGTATTTTTTCGGTAATCGCTCGCGCTCCAAATCTATTGGCGGGCTACTTGGTCCGTAGACTAAACCTTTGAGCCAATCAGGATTATTGTTTTCCAGGTAATCAAAAAAGTAATCTACTTTTTCCTTATTAAAACCCTGCAAAGAAACCCAAATCCCTGCATTTGGGTGATACTTGTGTAATATTGCTGACAAATCGTTTAAATAGGGAATTAACTGGGCAGGATGGTTTTCACCCGGATCGCCGCCAGGAACAAATACCCCATCCAATCTGGGACATTTTGCATAAAATGCTGCTTGCTCTTCAAGCCCATCTCGATGGGCATTTTTTATAGTCAAATCATGAGGAGCAGGTGTCCACACCCAATAATCGGCATCGTATTTTTCACATATTTTGCTTAGTTCCACTTCCATGATTTGCGGATCTACCTTAAAGTGGGGACTGGCACTCGTTTTCTGAAAAGGTATGTTTTCAAAACTATTGGCTCCAAAAAGTACTTGTTCCCTAAAATGTTGGTCAAATTGCTCCACCGTCCAGGAGTCCCAGGAATTTGCAGTATTCCGGTAACCGAACTGATGTCCACGGAGCGCATATTCCGGGGATTCTGAGAAATCAATATTTGAATCAATTGTAATATTTCCATTGCTCATTTTAGCAGTTCTCAGCAATTTACCAATACCATAAAGAAGCCCTCTAGCATCTGCCCCAACGATCCAAATGGTATTTTTATCTCCTTTTCTTTTATGGAAAATGCGATAGCCTTCCTTTTGTAGTTCTTGTGAATCTTCACCTTCCCGCGCAGGAACCTTTTCCCTAAACAGTTCATTTTCATTAGCTAGTGCTAGCGCTATGGTGGTTTTGGCATCCCAGTTATTGGTTAAACCAAGATGAAGAGCTGTTCGTTTTTCAACTTCTTCCACAAGAATCTTCCCTGCGGTCTCCTGAATGGGAGATTTAATCTGGGGAGATATCAGAATCTTTGCCTCTGATAAGTTCAAGTCTTTTTGGACTTGTTCTGTACAAGACATTAAAGCACTTATTACAAATATTAGCAGACAAATAATCGGGTTTATTTTCATCTTATACAGTTTATTTAATTGAATTCAACAAATCAAAATACGCGGAATTTTAATTTAGGGCAGAAAGTTTGAAAAACTACTTAAATCCTACAATTAAATACTCTGATTTGAACAAATCCTACTATGGCATAATGGTAAGAAAAAATAGTTTTTCATCCTCAAAAACTCTTGATGCTCCCGATTAAACCAATTTAGCTATAAAAAAAAATTATCATTGAAATAGCCTCTCCTAATGTATCAGATTTTGCTTTGATGTAAGACTGCTTGGGGTACATGAAACGGGCCTATTTCCAAATTACTGTTATTGTCTACTTTATATAGGGCTAATGATCATGATGTAAGCGCTATTTATAAATTCTTTCATTTTATCAAAATTCGAGATCTTTATAGTGTCTCATGTCAATTTCTTCTCTATCAACTACTTAAATTTTAGCATCAATTGTAAGGTTGTCTTTTGCTAAATAATTTAAAATATTTCTGAGCCATCCATTACTTCAAAGAAAACCAAAACCTCTTCGATTTTGGGTTTATTAAGACAAATGGTATAAAATGGGTGCAAACTTAACATCAGCATCAGGGAAAAAATCGCCATTTGGGTCAACCTTTGGGAAATTAAAAAAGCACCAAATTGATTTGTCAATTTTCCCGCATGGATAAGTTCTAGTTGATCTGCAATGTCGTGTACTTAATCCACAATACTATTGAGTTAAGGTATTTAGGTAACTATTTTTGTATCCTTAATATGATTTTATGTTTTTCTTCTAATTTTCACTTTTTTATTACGATATGGATTGATTCGTGGAAATTCACCTTGATGCCCTCCTCCTTCTCAATCTGCATAAATTTGCCATTCGGGCAAGACCTAACATCTTGAATGGCCAAGCTAGATGCGCAATATTCCTTATAGATTCTTTCTATTATCCTACAAACCGCTCCAACTTGAGCTTTTTTAAAGCTTCTCCACACCCCCACCTCACTTGATAAAGTCTCCGCTTATTATTGGTACGTATGACACTTTCTTCAAAATGACCAACCAGCACTTCAATTGACGATATTCAGGAACGTCTTGGTTCTCTTTAATTGCAGCATATCTTTCGTTCTTGAGGTTAGCTTGAATAGGTACCTCAAATTTACTACCAATAAAGTTGCCATACCTTTCTTAGAGTACTGCCTTTGTTACATTTGCCTTAATTATTTATTTAATTCCAAATTCAAACTGCCAAAACAAGGGCTGTTTTACTGCTGTGTAAATGTAACTCGGGAAGTTCTCTTCTAGTATATTGACACAATTCAATAAATTAGGGAAACAGTTTAAAGTGATTGTGGTTTTTTTATCAAAACCCACAATCACTTGTAGCATTTTGAATACCAGCTTGTTAATTATTTTACTATTCCTTTATAATATCCATCGGACTAATTCTAGGCTTGGTTTTAAAAACCATACGGTAATTTTTTAGGTTATTGACATTTATTTCTAAAGGACAAATCATTTAATGGGTGTATAATATGAATACGATCTCGTTGGGAAATTGTCTATAAAATTGGCAATTAAAACAATAGCGTATTATAAGCATTTCAAACAAATAAAGCCACGTCATAAAATGCTCCTTTCTGACATTGGCTGTATATTAGTGAACATAAAAATTACTTTCGGGAAGAAATTCCATATCAATTAGCATAAATTATGAAGCAAATATTTTCAAACTTACTGTTTAAAGTTTTTCTTGCCATAGTATTGGGTCTTATTTTCGGGCAATATTTGCCAGAAGCATTAAATCGGATATTTACCACATTTAATGCGTTTTTCGGACAGTTTTTAAATTTCGCCATACCGTTAATCATAGTGGGTTTAATAATGCCTGCCATTGCTGATTTAGGGAAAGGTGCAGGTAAATTATTATTGCTAACTGCTGCCATCGCTTATGGATCGACCTTATTTTCAGGGTTTATGACCTATTTTACTACTTCCAGCATATTTCCACAGCTTCTGGCATCACATGTTAACAAGGTCGCTCAAATTGCCGATGCTGGCCGTGAATTAACGCCTTATTTTAGTATTACTATTCCGCCATTACTAGATGTAATGTCTTCATTGGTTCTGGCTTTTATTATCGGTATAGGGCTTTCCTACCAAGAGAAATCAAGTTTAAAATTGGTGGTTAAAGACTTTCAGAAAATCATCATGCAATTGATTGAGAATGTTATTGTACCGCTTTTGCCGCTTTTTATTTTAGGCATATTTGCAAACATGTCTTTTAGTGGGCAAGTCTTTTCAATTCTATCCGTATTTATAAGCATTATCGGCGTCATATTCGCCTTGCACATTTTACTATTATTGCTTCAATACACCATTGCAGGATTGGTTACGAAGAAAAACCCTTTAAAATTATTGGGCACAATGATGCCTGCCTACTTTACGGCATTAGGAACACAATCTTCCGCGGCTACCATCCCGGTAACCTTAGAACAAACACTCAAGAATGGTGTTTCCGATAAAATTGCAGGTTTTGTTATTCCTTTATGTGCTACCATTCACCTATCAGGGAGTATCATGAAAATCACTGCTTGCGCCATGGCATTAATGATATTATTTGGTATGCCATTTACCTTTGCGCTTTTTTCAGGATTTATTTTTGTTTTGGGAATTGCCATGATTGCAGCACCAGGAGTACCCGGAGGCGCCATTATGGCTGCTGTAGGCATCTTACAATCAATGCTAGGGTTTAACGAAGAGATGATAGGTTTAATGATTGCTTTATACATCGCTATGGATAGTTTCGGCACTGCTTGTAATGTTACTGGCGACGGCGCTATTGCCATAGTTTTAGATAAAGTAACAAAAGAAAAGTTGGCCGCTTAAAACTGAATTAGGAAGAATCTAATTAGTGGCAAAATCACTTCCCGGAAAAACGGGACTGCCTCTACTAACCCTATTGCATAATTTCATCAAACTCTTTATAGCTTAACATTACTTTCTATGCTGATGTTGACTGTGAAATTTTATGAATCCAAAAAACCCCAGAGGGGTGAGATTTTTGTAGCCAGGGGTGTGAGCCCCTGGTGAAAACAATGAGTACAACACGATTTTGGCGGTATTGTTGCTTTTTTCTGCAACAATACTGACAAAATCACGATGCCAGTTAGCTAACTAACGATACATATTTGAGTCTTAGAATTCTATCTAAGTCTTTAAGCTTAAGTTGCTGTAAAATCAATTTCCAAAGGCTTCATCCCCTGAAATAAGGAGATTTCCACCGGAGTTAGCTGCCCTACGTTACTTTGGCTAAGGTCTTTGATTCCATCTAACTCTTTAAATCATAGTAAACTAGGAGCAATTGTTCCTAGTTCAGCAGTCCTGAAAGGGCTTAATACCGCAGCCACGGGTGTAGCCCGTGGTTCAGTGAATGCACATTAAATGATTTTGGTGGTAGTGTTGCCTTTTTTCTGCAGCAATAAAAAAAGCGGCTTCGATCTAGAACCGAAACCGCCGTTATTTTCACGCAGTATGCGCTGTAGTTTTTTATTTTAATTTAAATCAAACCTATCAGCATCCATTACTTTTGTCCAGGCTTTTACAAAGTCGTTCACAAATTTTTCTTTGTTGTCGTCTTGTGCGTAAACTTCAGAATACGAGCGCAAAACAGAATTAGAACCAAACACTAGATCCATCCGTGTAGCTGTCCATTTTACTTCTCCTGTTTTACGATCGCATATATCATAAAGCCCTTTTTCTTTGGGTTTCCAAACGTTACCCATATCAGTTAGGTTAATAAAGAAATCGTTAGTCAAAGTTCCGACTTTATCAGTAAAATTACCATGCTTAGTATTGCCATAATTTGTGCCTAACATTCTCATACCGCCAACAAGCACTGTCATCTCTGATGCAGTTAATCCCATTAGTTGTGTTCGATCGAGCATTAATTCTTCTGAACTGACTACATAGTCTTTTTTGCTGTAGTTGCGGTACCCATCAGCCAACGGTTCCAGAGGAGCAAAAGATTCTGCATCCGTCATCTCATCAGTAGCATCTCCACGACCGGGTGCAAATGGAACAGCAATATCAAAACCTGCCGTTTTAGCAGCTTGTTCTACACCCAGGTTACCTGCTAGTACGATGGTATCAGCTATACTAATCCCAAATTCGGAAGAAATAGGTTCAAGAACAGATAATACATGAGCCAAACGCTCAGGCTCATTCCCTTCCCAATTATTTTGAGGCGCTAATCGAATTCTTGCACCATTGGCTCCACCACGCATATCTGAACCACGGAAAGTACGCGCACTATCCCAAGCAGTAGCTACCATTTCTGAAATTGACAAACTTGAGGCAGCAATTTTATTTTTTACAGCTATTACGTCATAGCCTGTAGTTCCAGCCGGAATGGGATCTTGCCAAATTAAATCTTCTTTTGGCACATCAGGACCATAGTACCTTACTTTTGGCCCCATATCTCTATGCGTTAATTTAAACCAAGCACGAGCAAAGGTTTCTGAAAAATATTCTGGATTGTTCATGAACTTCAATGAGATCTCCTTGTAGATAGGGTCTACCTTCATAGCCATATCAGCATCAGTCATCATTGGATTAAGTCGAATACTTGGATCTTCTACATCTACTGGTTTGTCTTCCTCTTTAATACTCACTGGTTCCCACTGCCATGCACCAGCAGGACTTTTACGAGGCTCCCATTCATGGTTGAATAACATCTCAAAAAACCCATTGTCCCATTTGGTAGGGTGTGTAGTCCAAGCGCCCTCTAGCCCACTTGTTACCGCATAGCGACCTTTTCCGGATTTGGTAGGGTTATGCCAACCCATGCCTTGTTCTTCTAAATCTGCAGCTTCAGGGACAGGCCCTAAAATACTTGCATCACCATTACCATGCGTTTTACCTACGGTATGTCCACCTGCAGTTAATGCAGCAGTTTCTTCATCGTTCATTGCCATACGTTCAAACGTTTCACGTATTTGAGCTGCTGTTTTTAAAGGATTTTGTTTACCGTTAACGCCTTCCGGATTCACATAGATTAGCCCCATTTGTACTGCGGCTAATGGATTTTCCATTGTTTTAGGATCGTCTACATTTTCATAACGTTCTTCACTTGGTGCCAGCCATTCTTTTTCAGCTCCCCAATAGGTATCTTTTTCTGGATGCCAAATATCTTCTCGTCCAAAAGAGAACCCAAAGGTTTTTAATCCCATATCAGCATAAGCAATGGTACCCGCCAAAATAAGCAAATCCGCCCAGCTAACTTTATTTCCATATTTTTTCTTAATAGGCCATAGCAATCGTCTTGCTTTGTCTAAACTTACATTGTCCGGCCAGGAATTTAAAGGTGCAAAACGCTGATTTCCTGAACCTCCACCACCGCGACCATCAGAAATACGGTAGGATCCAGCTGAGTGCCAAGACATACGTATAAATAATCCTCCATAGTGACCCCAATCTGCCGGCCACCATTCCTGACTATCAGTCATTAATGCATGCATGTCTTTTTTTAAAGCCTCAATATCTAGTTTTTTAAGTTCTTCATGATAATCAAAATCTTGACCTAAAGGATTTGTTTTAACATCATGTTGATGCAAAATATCAAGATTAAGAGCATTAGGCCACCAATTCATAACGGATGATTTGGTGGTTGTATTTCCTCCATGCATTACTGGGCATTTACCTAATGATGAATCATGGCTGGAAGATGAATCATCGTTGCCTTCAGCAATAGTAACACCTTCGTCTTGTTTTTGATGATTCGGGCGTTTACTTTCATCGTCTGATGCGTTTGAATGTTTGTTATTTTCCATATTTCAAAAGGTTTATTATTTTAAAAATTCTTACTAATCAAATTTAAGCTAATGCTCATTGCAGTTTTACAAAATAGCAATTTCTAAAAGAATTTCAGCAAGAGTGACTAGAAAAAAACAATCCCATGGTAAAATCTAAAAAATTATATTTCGATATTTCACACTTTTAATTATAGTCAATGAAAAGGACAGCCACTCCCTGATCGCAAAACGGAATTGAAAGGATACTTGATGGGAGTGGCTGTTGGTAGTCGTTAAAGCTCCACCACCTCAAATTCAATATCGACCGTTCCATCACTTGGATGAGGAATAATATTCGGAACAAGCTTTTCTGAGTTAAAGAGACCTGATTGAATGATTTTCTTTTGAGAGGATACAAGCTTACTTCTGCTGAACAATTCACCCTTTATAGTATCTACCATTTTTAGGATTTCCTCAGTGGACACCTTATTATTTCCTGTAACCAATACTTTATCGATCACTGAAATCTCTCCCTCGAAAATTTCAAATGTTATGTCAACGCGACTTCCTTTAATTTCTTTTTTCATTTCTAAAGTGAAGTATAGGTAACCTTGGTTCATAAATAAAGAGCCTAGATCACGTCCTTCTGGTTGATAGGAAAGGCTTTCATAAATACCTTCTTCATTAAACTGATCTCCTATTTTTAGCCCTAAATATTCGGACAGGTATTCATCGGAGTAAAGAGTATTCCCTTCCCACGAAATACTTCCAATTACATGAGGTGATATTGAAGCAGCAAGAATATCCGGGGTATCGGGATTCTTTTGGACAAAGGAGAATGCAGCCAAAAGTAGGACAAAGCATGGCGCAAACAGAATGTACCGTAGAGCGATACGCTTACTGTATTTGATTTTATTTAGCATAATGATTCGTTTTTTAATAGTGTTCATTGAGAATTGATGCGTTAATAAACTCCTCCTTTTGTTTGAAGCAAGTTTTAATATAAGCTTTGAATAGCTTTCCATATTTCCTTCAAATGCTGAGGCTCTTGCATCGGCATAAAATTCGTGGACATTGTTGAGCTCCTTTTTCATAATCCTTAGAATTGGGTTAAACCAACATATAAGAATGGACACTTCCATTAAGAGGTTATCAAGGGTGTGTCGCTGAACTACGTGTGTTTTTTCGTGTTCAATTACCTGCGAAAATTCCTCCTCTGAAATATTTAAATGGTTCGTGTTAATGAAGATATAATTCATGAAAGAAAAGAATGAGGGACCACTATTTAAGCGGATGACTTTAATCCCATCCTCTTCGATGAATTCATTGTTTCGGGTAAGTTTTACAACCGTTAAAATTCCGCTGAAGAGTTTCCAAAAGCGGTATAAAAATCCAATTAAATAAACCAGACCTAAAACAGTCATCAACAAGTTGAAATCAAACGGAGTAGAATTTGGCATGGTGCTATCAGGAACAAATGACAATTCTATATGCTGAAGTTTCTGAAAAACGGACAGAGATGTGTCGATTGCAGGTCCATTCCATATAGGGATACTTAATATTGGAATGATAAAACTTAGTATGGTAGCTGATAACAGAAATACCCTATTGGCCTGAAAAAAAGAAAGATTACGAAAAACAGTCAAATAGAGAAGCCCAAACAGTATCTGACATACAGAAACTTCAACCAAATAAATAAGCCAGTTATTCATTTCCCTTGTTTTTATATTGTTCAATAAGCGAAGCAATTTCTGTAATCTCCTTGTCTGTTAGTTCGTTTTCCTTAGCCATAAATGAAACCACGTTATCAAAAGAACCTTCAAAAAAATGAGAAACCATATTTTTCAGTAGACCTTTTTTGTATTTAACTTTTGAAATGCATGGTGCGTATTCATGGGTTTTCCCAAAAGCCTTATGATTCACGTATCCTTTGGTTTCCAAAATCCTAATTATTGAGGACACCGTTGTATACGGAGGCTTTGGGTCTGGAAACTTATCAAGCACATCATTGACGAAACCGCTTTCGATATTCCAAAGAAT
>Ga0222651_1001179_pt1 | contig 13418 bp, 16 predicted proteins | sample AntAcemetagen369_FD_179855 | JGI IMG/M metagenome (GOLD analysis project Ga0222651, IMG submission 179855) | Saline water microbial communities from Ace Lake, Antarctica - #369 | ecosystem: Environmental > Aquatic > Non-marine Saline and Alkaline > Saline | place: Antarctica: Ace Lake...
AAGCACTACGGAAGCAAGAGGGCGCGCGGGACTGCGAGTTTATGCGCAATGATAATCGGCGCACCTATCTGTCCTAGTTTAGATCTACCCCTACCATCCGAACCGCCCTGTACCAGAAGCTTTCGCAACCGGAGACGCCGGTCGGGACGGAAAACGCTTGTCCGGCAGGCAAAATCAGGCGATCTATACACCAGTTGGCACGCCACTTGAGGAATGTCGGATGAGATGCTTTTTTTGCATGTCGGATTAAGGTGAAGATATGAATGCTGAACTTCAAGCAGTAATCAAAGATGTTAATGCATCGCTTCCTGAACGGAAGCTAATTGCTTTAATTGAGAGAACGAACTTGTCTGCTGATGCGAAAGCACTGATGATAGATATGGCACGCATTACGGTCAAGGTTGGCGGAAAGATTTTAGCTATCGGTCGTAAATTGCTTTCGTTTGTTTTTGATCTAATTAAGGCATTTCCAACGATTACTATCGGCACCATAACTGCATTGGTCCTCACCTCAATGATAGCAGGAATTCCGATTTTCGGTGGTGCTCTTGCTGCTGCACTTGGATCGTTGTTGCTAATATTGGGTATCGGTGCTGGTGTTTTAAACGATTTTACTAACTCCAAATTAGGTGAACGTATAGACGCATTAGTTAATTCGTTTTCGGCACTCGTAGATGCATGAGATGAATGAAGCCCAGCAAATAGAAGACCTCAGCGCAGTTGACCTAGTGGTAGAAGATTCGAACCGTTTTAAAATAAAGTTAGGCATTGGCGAAGAAGCCTACACAAGTTTGAAAATGGCAAAATCTTTGCAATCACTGTGGGAAGTCAAAGGTGCTGCAAGTGCTGGCGCGGCAGCTGCGGCATCTCCTGCGGTTGCTACAGCCTTTTTTGGTGGTGGAGGTGGTTTCCTGTCTGCTTTAGGTTTTGGCGCTGCTGCGGCGACTCCTGTTGGATGGATCATGGCTGCTGCCGTTGTGTCGGGGGGAGCGTACTATGGCGCAATGCGTCTTGCATCTTCTTATTCATCCAGTCGCGTTGAGACCATTCCAAAATTCATTAACACGCCAATCGATTTGCTTGGTGCTACACTCTTTGACATGCTGTCAGGCTTGGCCCTCAAGGTTGCTGATTTTGCGGGCGAAATTGATGATAATGAACGTAGTGCGATTGTAGATTATTTTTCAGAAGAGTGGGGCTTGTCAAAGGATTACACGACTAAGGCACTCCCGCTGATAGAAAGCCAGATAAAATCACAGTCTTTGAAGGTAATTGTAAAGGCTTTCGCTGAATTTCAAATGGACAACCCAGATTGCAACCCAACCGCACTAAGCAAAGACGTTAGAAAATTTCTAGAAGAAATTGCCCATGCTGATGGTGATTTTGATGAACGGGAAGAACTAGCTATTGATACAATTGAGCGAGAGTTGTCAATTCATTTATCTACGCAAAATCAAACACTAAGAGCAGCAAAGAGATATGCCGTTTCTGCAACTGCTGTAGCAAGCGAAATATCTACAACCTTGCAAGAGCAAGCAGGCAGCTTTCTCGGTGGGCTGATGAGAAAGATCAAGAAATAGCACGATGAACGAATTCAGATGAGTGGCACTCAAATGTGTTACGATGGCCAAGGTCAGAAATATAGGACGAATAAATTAGTAAAACCTAAGGACGGGATCAAGCAACTTCAAAAAGCCGCTTGATGAGGGCCGTCACCAACTTTTGGGCATATCTCGTAAGAAGTTACACGCAGCAGTTCCGCACGAATGTCCGATGCGCTGGCCGTTAGGTTGACAGTGATAAACCTGATTTTATGGTCCTGAATGACAACAGATTCGTCGAAAGTGGATGCAAGACTCCCTTGTCCGTTGCGAAGATTTTCCATCACGCTCAAGCGCCATTAAACAGCGCCCTGTATTACCACCGTATTGTGCAGCGTGCCGATGCATTCTATCTCGTTTTCTACTCTGTCACCGGGCAGGCAATAGCGCGTGGCCGCCACCAGGCCCGGGGTAGGCTGCCAGTTGCCGCCAAGCTCAGCGTCAGCGGACCACGCAGTGCCGGCGGGAGTACCGGTCAGGATCACCATACCGGGCTTCAGGGTAAAGTTGATCGAAAAGAAATGAATCAGTGCCGCGCAGCTCCAGAGCATGTCGGCGGTGCTGGCTTCTTGACGTAGCTCTCCGTTGATCCGAGTCCGCAGGATGAGCGCCTGCGGGTCGGGGATCGCGTCCGTGGTGGAGATGACGGGACCAAGGGGCAGACTGGAATCAAAGGCCTTGCCGCGCCCAAGTTCGTAATACACGATCCCCTCAGGCGTGCGGCGAACCTGCCGGTCACGCGCGGTCACATCGTTAGACACCGTATAGCCAAAAACATGGGATAGCGCGTCGGCCTCGGGAATGTGGCGGCCTTCGCGGCCAATCACGATGGCAAGCTCCGTCTCGCAATCCAGCTTTGAGGTGAGGATGGGATCAAGCACGATCCCATCCTCCGGGCCGATCACGCAATCAGCAGTCTTGAGAAAGAACTCGGGTTCTTTGCCCGAAAGCGGCGCACCCGCCTTTTCGGCGTTATGAGCGTGGTAATTGCTGCCTGCGCAGAGCACGGTCGAAGGCAGAAGCGGCGCGGCAAGGCGCACCTTTTCGACATCGTAGCAGGTATGTGCTGGCGGATTGGCGGCGATGGCGCGCGCGGCGAGACGCGCCTCTTCTCCACCCCGGATCAGCGATACCATGTCAATAAAATCAGCATGTGGATCGGCCTTGTGCAGATCGACAATACGCTCGCCATCGACAAGGCCGAGGCGACGGTCGTCGCCGTGAAAGAAAGTACAAAATTTCATGGTGCGATCTCCACTGCTCAAGAAAATAGAAAGGAAAATGTCAGAACGAGTCCCAGTACGGCGACCCCGACACGCAACGGTTTCTCGGGCAGGTGTCGGGTGATTGACGCGCCGAAATATCCTCCAACTAATCCCCCCACCAGAACACAGCCCGCCGCCAGCCAGTCGGTGAAGCCCGACAGCATCATCGGAATTACGGCCGCTGACTGGATCGCCGCGGCGAATAGGTTCTTGGCCCCGTTGACCCGGCCCAGCCCTTGCCCTGTCGAGGCCGAAAGCACCGCCAGCAGCATGAAGCCCATGCCTGCACCGAAGAAGCCGCCGTAAATGCCGATCAGCGTCAACAGCACCGTGGTCGCGGCGCGCAGGCGCTCTCCGGGGAAAGCCCACCTCATGAGATCCGTTGTCTTGGGGCCCAGCACAATGGCAACTACTGCAATACAGAGCAGAAGCGGCACGATGCGGGCAAAGACCTCATTGCCGGAATGAACCATGATTACAGAGCCGGCCACTGCGCCCAGCAGGGCCGGAAGCAATTGCCAGGAAAAACTTTTGGCGTCTTGCATCAGCTCACGTCGGTAGAGCCATACCGCTGGCAATTGTGCGGGCCACAGCGCCACGCCCTGTGTAACATTGGCCGCGATGGGTGGCAGCCCGGTGGCCAGTAAAATCGGAAACACAAAGAGCTTGGCACCTCCCGCCGCAGAGTTGACCATGCCGCCGACAATACCCGCTGTAATAAAGATCAGGATTTCGAGTATCATTCGCTGGACTGTCTTGATGCGCCGCCCTCGACTTCTTTGAGGATCGAGGCGGTCAGGGCAAAATGGCGCTCTGTCAGGGTGCAGGCCCGCTCGGCATCTCGGGCCAGCGCCGCTTCCGAAATGGCGGCATGTTCGGCGCCAAGGTCGCGCGACCCGAGCCTGCGATAGACCGATGCGCGGCGGTAACGTTCGCAATGATCATGCAGTCCGATCCGCAGGCGCAGCAGCCAATCTGATCCGCAGGCCGAGACGAGGGCTGCGTGAAACTCAGCATTGGCCCGCTCCCACGTATCAGGCACGGCGCTTTCAGCGCGAGACAGCGTGGCGTCTTCCTTGGCCATGATGTAGCTTGACGCAACCACACGCGCTTCCCAAGCGGTATCACCCTGCACGATGGACAGGCGCAGTGCCTCTTTCTCAATCACGGTCCGGGCAAGGTTGAGGTCTGCGAATTCTGATGGATCAAGAGGTGCCACCGTAAAGCCGCGATTGCCTTCGGTGATGACCAGCCCATCCTGAGCAAGTTTTTGCAACGCTTCGCGCAACGGTGTCGGGCCGATGCCGTACAGCGTTTTGAGCTTTTCGATGCGCAGGCGTTCGCCCGGCAACCGGATTCCAGCAATAAGATCACGGCGCAAGCCGCGATAGGCGGCATCCACAAGGGTTTCACCTTCGGACGGATTAAGAATCTGTGTGTTCATAGCTTCTGGATGTCCCACCTCGTCTGGCGTCGCAACTGTATTTGACAGACTCGTTTTGATATGTTTTGATGTTTTATCGATAAAAATTAAGAGTGTCTAGATAATGAAGCTGATTACCTTCGAAATGGGTGGGGAAATGGCAGCCGGTTTTGCTGATGGGACCGATGCCGTTGTGTGTGTGACTGGGATTGAGGCGCAACGTGCTGTTTTGTCGGTGATCGAGGGTGGAGAGGCCGCACTTGCGGCTTGGCAGGAGTCTAGCCTCAAGCGCGTACCGCTAGCGGATGTGCGGCTGCTCTCACCGATCCCGGCACCCCTCCGCGATATTTTCTGCGTCGGCAAGAATTACTACGCTCACGCGGCGGAATTCCACAACAGTGGCTTTGATTCGAGCGCCAAGGAACAAGTGCCATCGCATCCCGTGGTCTTTACTAAGGCCACGACTAGTGTGTGTGGTCCGGGCGACGTGGTGCGCGGTTCGCTCGATCCGACTGAATCGGTGGATTACGAAGGTGAACTGGGTGTCATCATCGGCAAGCGCTGCTTTGGCGTGTCCAAGGCCGAGGCGTACAAGCATGTGTTCGGCTATGTAATCGTGAATGATGTCACCTCGCGTGAATTGCAGAGGCAGCACAATCAGTGGGTCATCGGCAAAGGAATCGACACGTTCTGTCCGATGGGGCCGTGGATCGCTACGTCCGACGAAGTCGGTGATGTGACCGCGCTGGAACTGGTGACTGAAATCAACGGTGAAGAACGCCAGCGCGTGACGGTGTCGGACTTGATTTTCGACATACCGACGCTGATCGAAACGATGTCTCGCACCATGACATTGTTGCCCGGCGACATTATCGCAACCGGCACGCCCGTGGGCGTGGGGATTGGGTTCAGCCCGCCGAAATATCTCAAGTCCGGGGACCACATGAAGGTCTCGATCACCGGGCTGGGTGTTCTGGAGAACGAGATCGGCTGAGGCCGACATGACAATAACCTAGGGAGGAAGACATGCGTAAATTTTTGACAACAACTGTGGCGTTTGCCGCGCTAACCACCATGGCCCAAGCTCAGGACGGCTATTTCGCTGGTAAGACCATCGACGTGATCGTGCCTTTCGGCACCGGCGGAGCGACTTATGTCTCTGCCAAGTTCCTCGAGCCCTATTTCGAAAAGCACCTGCCCGGCAATCCCGAGATCAACGTGATCGACCGGCCCGGTGGCGGCTCCATCCTCGGCGCCAACTGGTTCGAGCAGAACGCCAAGGCAGACGGCTCCACGATCCTGTTTACCACGTCATCGACGGCCAATCCGTTTGTGTTGGGCCAGGAGGGCGTCGAATACCGGCTTTCGGATTACCGCGTCGCCTACAGCCATCCCTTTGGCGCGGTCGCCTATGTTTCGCCCTCGACTGGGGTAACGGATGCCGCAAGCATCAAAAACTCCTCGAGCCCGTTGGTTTATGGCGGCATCGCCGCAGCCGCCTCGGACTTGCCGGGACTTCTGTCCTTCGAAGTGCTGGGAATTGACGTAAAATCGGTGCTCGGTTTTACTGGTAGGGGTCCGGTGCGCCTTGCCTTCGAGCAGGGCGAGGTAAATATTGACTACCAGTTTACCCCAGTCTGGCTTACCCAAGTTGTGCCCAGCGTAGAAGAAGGCAACGCCGTGCCCCTGTGGACCGGTGGCGCGATGGACGGTGGCGTTCTCAAGGCGCGTGATCCGGTCGCCCCGGATCTGCCCTCGGTCTATGAGGTCTACCAGACAATGAACGGCCAGCCGCCCTCGGGCATTGAATGGGAAGCATTCCAGGGCATCGCCTCAGTGACCTATGCCTATGGCCTGACTGGCTATCTGCATCCCGACGCCCCGCAAGAGGCGCTTGATGCCTTCGCCGCAGCGGTCGAGGCGATCAATGCCGATCCCGAGTTCCAGGCGGCAAGCCAGGATGTCACAGGCGGCGCACGGCTGAGCGCAGGTCCGGACACCGAAGCCACTATCAAGGCTGCGCTATCGCCGTCAGAGGAGGTCAAGACCTATCTGCGCAGCCTGCTGAGCGAAAAGTACGGCGTGAAGTTCTGAAGCAGAGATTGAACGGTATGGAGGCAGCACCCCTCGCGGGTCTGCCTCTTGTGCCTGTTGCCAACCCCCGGACACCCATATGATCGACAATGCACTAATCGCGCTTGACGCGCTCTTCGAGCCGATGCGACTGGCCGCGCTTTTTGCCGGCATGCTTGTCGGCATGATCTTTGGCATGTTGCCGGGACTGGGTGGGGTCGCGGCTGTATCGATCCTCTTGCCCTTCATCTACTACCTCGACGATTATTCCGGCCTTGCGATGCTTCTGGGCGCAGTGTCGGTGGTTTACACCTCTGACACGATCACCTCCGTGCTTTTGGGCGCACCAGGCTCCCCAGCCTCGGCACCGACGGCGATCGAGGGCCACGCACTGGCAAAACAGGGACAGGCAGCGCGGGCACTTGGTGTGGGCTTTCTTGCCTCCATGGTCGGTGGGCTAGTAGGGTCACTGGTCCTGTTCTTCGCCATCCCCATAGCCGGGCCAATCGTACTGATGCTATCGACGCCGGAACTGTTCACGCTGGCGCTTGTGGGGCTGTTCTTTGCCTCGTCGATGATAGGCAAGGATCTGGCTAAGGGATTGGCAGCGGCGGCGCTTGGCGTGTTGCTTGGTGTTGTCGGACCGGCACAGGCCGCGGCCGACTTCCGCTTTACCTTTGGACAGGTTTACCTGCTTGACGGGTTTTCGCTGACCATCGTTGCCCTGGGCCTGTTTGGCGTGGCCGAAGTAATTTCCATGCTCGCGCAAGGTGGAGGGATCAGTAATCAGAAGATGGAAGTCACCCATTGGGGCGAAGGGTTTCGTGATTTCTGGCGCAACCGCTGGCTGGTGCTGCGCGCCTCGCTGATTGGAGTATTGGGAGGCTTTGTACCTGCGGTGGGCGCTTCGGCCTCCACATGGGTGGCCTACGGCCATGCGATCCGGTCGACAAAGGACAAGTCCAAATTTGGCAAGGGCGAGATCCGTGGCATTGCCGCCTCGGAAGGCGCGAACAACGCGACGGTGATCTCGGACCTTGTTCCGACGCTGCTCTTTAGCGTGCCTGGTGGGCCGGCAGCGGCGATCTTTCTCGGTGCGCTCTTCTCGTTCGGCTACTATCCAGGTCCGCGCATGGTCACGCAGAATCCCGACCTGATGTTTCTTATCGTGTGGTCGGTGGCGCTCAGCTCGATCGTGGGTGCGGGGCTTTGCTTTGCCGTCACGCCAATGCTTGCGCGTCTGACGCGCATCCCTTTTGCGATCATCGCGGCACCACTTGTGCTGGTCATGGTGATTGGCGCCTATCAGGCGACCTCGACCATCGGCGACATCTTCATGCTGTTCATGCTCGGCGCGCTCGGCTGGCTGATGAAGCACGGTGGCTGGCCGCGCGCGCCGGCGCTTGTCGGCTTCGTGTTGTCAAGCCCGATGGAGCAATATTTCTGGCTTACCAACCAGATCCACGGTTGGTCATGGGTCACACGACCCGGGGTTCTGATCATTGCGTCGATCATCGTGATCCCGCTGCTGATTTCGGGAGTCCGCAGGCTGCGCCAATGGCAAAGCGGCGAGGCTGTCGCGTCAGAGGCCGAAGGCGTCCCAGCCGAGCAGTGCAACCACAGCCTTGCGCTGGTGCTGGCAGCGTTGGCTTCTGCGCTATTCCTTTACGCGCTGTGGGAGACGTTCACCTTCAACCCAGCCTCGCGGCTGATGCCGCTGCTGGCTATCGCGCCGGGGGTGCCGCTGACCCTCTGGTTGGTGCTGCGAGGGGTTAGAGAATACCGCTCGGACCTTGGCCGAGATGCGGGTGAGTTGAGAATCCTTGCCGTGCTACTGGCCTATGCGGTCGCGCTCTGGGCAATTGGGCTGACGATCCCTACGCTTGTGCTCTTGGGCTGGATGCTGCTGGCGAAGGCGCAGATGCGTATCTGGACCGCAACGCTCTACGGCGCCGTAGTGTTTGGCTTGATCTGGTTCCTCTTCGATGTGCTGCGCGGCGATCCGCCCGTTGGTGCCTTGATCCCCTTCAACTGAAAGGCCCCAAAATGAATGACATGATTGATCCCGATATCATCGAACCAAGCATCGATCCAAAGACACGCAAGATCGGCCTCCGGCATGTGAAGGCAACAAACGCAGCTGGAACGCGCACAAAAATTCAGGTACGTGATTTCGAGCCACTCTATACCGATGAGCCAGCCTCGCTTGGCGGCACCAACAGCGCGCCGAGCCCTCTTGAGACGGTTCTGGTGGCGCTGGTTGGTTGCGATGGCGTGATCATTAACGGCGTTGCGAATGCTATGGGCTTCGACTATGCTGGTGTCGACTTCGCAAGCGAAAGTCAGATTGATGTTCGCGGCCCAAAGGGGGTGCCAGGCATCCGTCCTTATTTCGAAAGCGGCAAACTCGACATTACGGTCTATTCCGACGAACCCGAAGCGCGCTTTCGTCAGTTGTGCCGCAATGTCGAGTTCCGTTGCCCGGTGATGAACTTGCTGGCTGCTGCCAAGGTCGATATGCAGGTGACATGGGTGCAGGCCCCCGCCGCGCAATATGCCGGGTCCGTCGACTAGGCGTTGTCAATGGCAGAGCAAAATTGGACCGAAGGGCAGCTTGATGAGAGCGCGGTCGCTCGGATCCTTTGTCCCGTCAGGGCCAATCTGTGCTGATCGTTATTTAGGTTTTGGGTGTTGCATGACGCGCTTTGCTTCGTACAAGGCAGTGGCCTCCTCTATTGATCTCAAGAATGTTGACTTGATCGTGACTGTGACAGCAATACCGTTTCAAGGTCTCGTACTTAACCGTGCGGTTCATCAGCTAGACTTGCTCGTTGGTCCATGCCGGTTTGGCTTGGTTACGTGATTGACTTTCTGCCCCTCTTGACTGACCTTCGAATAATACCAAATTGCGCCCACGGACTAGATCCTTGGGCGTTTTTTTTATTCTACCACGCTATCGTCTACATCTCACGCCCGTACCAGCGCACGCGCCCGATGATATTGACCTCATCAGAGGTGCAGTCGTAGGGCGCGTATTGTTGGTTGTCGGAAATAATGCGCACCCGCGGTGGCTCGCTCATGGGCACACGTTCCAGGCGCTTGGCCACCAGGCCCATACCGTCATGCAAAACGAAAACGCCGGGCGGCGTCGGGTTGCGTTGGTTGAGATCGACAAGAACGACGTCACCGTCGTTCAGGGTAGGGCACATGCTATCGCCTTGCACGGCCATAACTCTTAGCATTGATGGTGCTGCTTTGAGCCGGTCACGGATCCAGGCGCGACGAAAGTGGAAGTCACGGACTGATCTCTCTTCGTCCTCAACGATGGCACCGCCACCCATGGATGGCCGTGCGGCAGCGTATTGGATCGCCACAAATTCATTATTGTAGTCTTCCGTAATCGGATTGCCGCCGCTGACACGACCTTTGCCGGTTAACAGCCATTCCTGTTCGACTTTGACGGCAGAAGCCACACGCGACAATTTCTCAAGGTTGGGGGTTCGGGAGCGACCGCGCAGAATGTCATAGACAAATGTCCGGTTCACACCGGCTGCGCGAGCCACTTCTGCTACGGACATGCCAAGTTGGCTGATCCGTGCGCGTAAGCGCTCATTCATCAATACCGACATGTGCACTCTCCTGTTGATATAATTGTGGAAAAAATAGGATTGGCAGCCGATTGTCAATGCCGTAAACAAAAAGGGAACAAACGATAATGAGGATTCGGAATATGCGGCTGGAGCGAGATTCATTTGAGCTATCCGAACTCGCTCATAGATGGCGCCTTTCAGATGCGGAAATCCGCTATCTGGTTTCCAATGGAAAGCTGCAACTCAGTGTGCGCCTTATTGGTAAGGCGGCGACAGTCTTTGCGCTGGAGCATGAAGAAAATGGTGAGCCATTTCGGGTCCCGATAGAGGAGACGATGTTCACCGGGCTGGCCGATCTAGCGCTGCGCGATGCTTTCGGTCTTGTGCGGGAGGGTGAGGTTTCGGTCACTGATTTCTGGCTTCCGGATAACCGCAGGGTGACGCTGCATGACAATCATGGATTGCGCTTGGCATATGTAGACCTGCTGGTGCGGCGTGCGCATGCTGAAGCGCTCGATAGGGAACTGTTAGGCTTCGACGCAGGCACCTTTACTTCCTTTGATTTTCGTTTGTTTGTCTATGATGAAACAGAGTTTGCGTTTACCGCGCCGCAAGTTCACGCCTTGGAGTTCATGTTGGCGCAGACCCGTGATGGTGTGCCGGACCAACACTTCCTTGATATCATTGATGCTGTTGGAAGCGCATCACAGCGGTTGAGCAGCTTGTTTAGTCGAAAGCCGCTCTGGTCACGGCTTTTGAAAAAAACGGCCGGGCGGCGCGGGTGGTACCACCTGGACCCGGATTTTGTGATCTGGCTGATTACTAATAGCTGAGATGTTCCGCACCCGTTATCCCGCCCGCCGCTCTGGCGGGTTTTTTGATTCTAACGCGTCAGCATGATCCGGGTGGTCCCCATTGTCTGCACTTGTTCTGCAGTTGGTATGCATTTGGTATGCGCTTGTCTGCATGCCAGGACTGGCATCGGTTTTCACCTGTAAAAACAGGGGCGTCTAAAAAGTTATGATGCATCCCAGTTGTGGGACGTATGCATACAAAGAAACGGGCATCACTACTCCAGACACATTTAGACTGGAGAGATCAATGTCCGAGGTATTTCTAAATCAGGCCCGACTGTCGCAACGCTGGCAGGTGAGCCCACGCACACTTGAGCGTTGGCGCTGGCAGGGAGAGGGCCCGGCCTTTGTAAAAATTGGCGGCCGGGTGGTTTATCGCCTCGCGGACGTTGAAAGCTATGAAGCCGCCAGGAGATGCGAAAGTACGCTGCAAAGCACTGCACTGCGGGGCGTGCAATGACCATGGGGCGCTTCACCTATCACCCCCGCAATCCCCAGCCTGACATCTCCATATGCGAGATCAACTTTTGCGCTTGGGTGGCGCAGGCCGCTGCCAATGATGTGCTTGTCTATCATCGTGGCTTTCTCGCTGTCGATACGGACACTCCGCTCGCGGGTCACTCGCTGGAAGAGCAGCGGGAGCTGCGCCGTTTGGCTGATGCCGCTTTTCGTGCAGCCGAGCAGGGCCTCATCCATCTCGTCCAGCAGCGACTGGCGAGAGATCGCTTTGCTTACCTCGCTATCGCGCGGCCCAAGCCGCTATCCGGTCGGGCCGCAACCCATGTCCAGCTGCTGTCAGCGGCCTGATGCCATTCACCCCAAAAGGAGAAACTATGACTTATCCCGAAAACACCCCGAGCGTGGATGACATGCTCAATACGCCGACCGGCGAGTTGGCCCAGATGCCGGTGGAATTACTTGCCAGCCTGCAGGCCGAACTGGTCCATGCCGCCAAACAGCTGAAATCCGCTACCGCGCGGTTCAGCACTGCTCTCGAAGTTCGCTACGCCACCCGCGCCGCGGACGCCCGCCGGGCCTGCGGCAAGGACACCGGCACTGTGCGCCTCGCGGATGGAGATTACACCGTCGTGGCCGATTTGCCCAAGCGCATCGACTGGGACCATGAAAAACTGGCGCAGATTGTGGCCAACATTGCCGATAGTGGCGAAGACCCTGCCGAGTTTATCGACACCAAGCTGACAGTCTCGGAGCGCAAGTATGGCGCGCTGCCAGAGGCTTGGCGCAAAGGGTTCGAGCCCGCGCGTACTGTCAGGGTGGGCACGCTGAAGGTGACACTCGAGGTGGGAGATCGGGTATGACCGGCGCGCTCCCCATTATCACCGCCGACCAGCGCATGGCTGAGCCGCGCGGCATCAAAGGCGTGATCTTCGGGCCCTCGGGCATCGGCAAAACCAGTCTGCTTTGGACGCTGTTGAACTCGACTACGCTGTTTTTCGATCTCGAGGCTGGAGACCTTGCGATTGAGGGGCTGGCCATCGATGCAATCCGGCCGCGGACTTGGACGGAATGTCGAGATTTCGCGGTCTTCATCGGCGGTCCCAACCCGGCACTGCGCGCGGATCAACCCTACAGTCAGGCGCACTTTGACGCGGTCTGCGCTAAATATGGCGATCCGGCGATGATGGCTAAATATGAAACGGTGTTCATCGACTCCATCACCGTAGCAGGGCGGCTCTGCTTTGGCTGGTGCAAGGGTCAGCCCGAGGCGCTCTCCGAGAAGACCGGCAAGCCCGATGTGCGCGGTGCTTACGGATTGCACGGCCGCGAAATGATCGCGTGGCTGACGCATCTGCAGCACACACGCGGCAAGAATGTCTGGTTTGTCGGCATCCTCGATCAGAAGCTCGATGACTTCAATCGCAAGGTGTTCTCGCCGCAGATCGACGGCTCGAAGACCGGGCTCGAGCTGCCCGGGATCGTCGATCAGGTCATCACCATGACCGACATTGCTGGCGGGGACGGATCCCCTCAGCGCGGCTTCGTTTGTCACACGCTCAATCCCTGGGGCTTTCCCGCCAAGGATCGCTCCGGTCGCCTCGACATGGTCGAACCCCCGCATCTTGGACAGCTGATGGACAAGATACGAGGCCCGCTTGTCCCCGCAGACCGTCGCCTGACCTTTGAGGCCCCGCAGCTGCCGACACCGTCGGCGGTGCAGGCCACTTCCCCTTCCGACGATACCACCAACTGAAAGGACTTCACCCATGTCTCTCTGGAACGATTTCAACGACGCCCAATCAAATAGTAATGTCATCCCCAAAGGCACGCTGGCCAAGGTGCGCCTGACGCTGCGCCCTGGCGGGTTTGATGATCCCATGCAGGGCTGGACCGGCGGTTATGCCAAACGGGGCAATTCAGGATCCGTCTATCTTGATGCTGAATATACGGTTCTTGAAGGGCCCTATGCAAAGCGCAAGATCTGGTCGCTGATCGGGCTCTACAGCCCCAAAGGCCCCGATTGGGCCAATATGGGCCGCAGCCTTGTGCGGGGTATTCTCAACTCGTCGCGCGGTATTTCGGACAAAGACAACTCTCCCGAAGCCCAGGCTCGGCGCAGGATCAACGGGTTTGCTGATCTTGATGGTCTGGAG
>Ga0222651_1001184_pt1 | contig 13363 bp, 11 predicted proteins | sample AntAcemetagen369_FD_179855 | JGI IMG/M metagenome (GOLD analysis project Ga0222651, IMG submission 179855) | Saline water microbial communities from Ace Lake, Antarctica - #369 | ecosystem: Environmental > Aquatic > Non-marine Saline and Alkaline > Saline | place: Antarctica: Ace Lake...
TTACCTTTACGCCTTCAGAACCTTCGGAAACCACCAATTTTCCGACACGGCCTTCCTCGACCGCCTCGACCTCCATGGTCGCCTTGTCCGTTTCGATTTCGGCTAACACATCCCCCGACGAGACGTCATCGCCTTCGGCAACAAGCCATTTCGCCAGCGTACCTTCCGTCATGGTCGGCGACAGGGCGGGCATCAGAATCTTGATGGGCATTGGTTTTCCCCTTTATCCCTGCATCAGGTCCGGTAACAGGCCGCTTTAGCCGCATCCACAATATGCTCTACCTGTGGCAGCGCGAGCTTTTCGAGATTGGCGGCATAAGGCATCGGAATGTCGAGCCCGGCGATGCGGCCAACCGGCGCATCAAGCCAGTCAAACGCCTGCTCCATGACAAGCGCGGATATTTCCGATCCGATCCCGGCGAAGGGCCAGCCTTCCTCACAGGAGATGATCCGGTTGGTTTTCTTCACCGAATTGATAATCGTTTCGGTATCAAGCGGGCGGATGGTCCGAAGATCGATAACTTCGGCGCTAATCCCCTCCTCGGCCAGCGCTTCCGCTGCCTTGATAGCCTTGCCCACCATAAGCGAATGCGCCGTCAGCGTAACATCCGTACCGCTGCGGACAATTTTCGCCTTGCCGATCGGCACGATGAAATCGTCATCTTCCGGCACCTCGAAGCTTTCGCCGTAAAGAAGCTCGTTTTCGAGGAAAATCACCGGGTTCGGGTCGCGGATGGCCGCTTTCAGCAGGCCTTTGGAATCGGCCCCGGAATAGGGCGACACGACCTTTAAGCCGGGGCAATGGGCATACCAGCTTGCATAACACTGCGAATGCTGCGCGCCGACTCGCGCTGCCGCGCCGTTCGGGCCACGGAACACGATCGGACAGCCCATCTGCCCGCCGGACATATACAGCGTCTTAGCCGCGGAATTGATGATCTGGTCAATCGCCTGCATGGCGAAATTGAAGGTCATGAATTCGACAATCGGCTTCAGCCCCATATAGGCTGCGCCGACACCGATTCCGGCAAAGCCGTGCTCGGTAATTGGCGTATCGATAACCCGTTTGGCGCCGAATTCCTCCAGCATGCCCTGACTGACCTTGTAGGCACCCTGGTACTGGGCCACTTCCTCGCCCATCAGGAAGACCTTCTGGTCACGCCGCATTTCTTCAGCCATTCCATCGCGCAGCGCCTCGCGCAGCGATTGGGTTTTTGTCGGGCCACTCCATTCGACTTCTTCGGGCACCGCCGCAGCCGCCGGCTGGGCCGCTTTCGGCTCCGCGGCAACTGTCGGCGGCGCTTCAACCGCTTCCGCGGCCGGGGCAGCGGCAACGCTGTCGGCAGCCGACGCATCTTCGCCATCATCGAGCAGAACGGCGATCGGCGAATTTACCGCAACGCCTTCCGAACCTTCGGCGACAAGATGCTTGCCCATAATCCCTTCATCGACAGCCTCGACCTCCATGGTCGCCTTGTCGGTTTCGATTTCAGCGATAATATCGCCGGAACTGACCTGATCGCCCTCGGCCTTAAGCCATTTAGCGAGCGTGCCTTCTGTCATCGTCGGCGACAGAGCCGGCATCAGAATTTGCGTAGCCATTGGAAATTCCTTTTCAGATGCTGACGATCAGGCGTCGACGAGGACGTCGGTCCAAAGCTCGGAGGCATCCGGCTCGGGACTGTTCTGGGCGAATTCGGCCGCGTCGGATACCGTGTCCTTGATTTCGCGGTCAATTTCCTTCAGGTCACTCTCATCAGCATGCCCTTCGGACAGCAGCAATTCGCGAACAAAATCAATCGGGTCGCGCTCACTGCGTATCTTCTGTACTTCTTCACGCTTACGGTATTTCGCCGGATCCGACATGGAATGACCGCGATAGCGATACGTCATCATTTCCAGGACATACGGTCCCTTGCCCGCACGGCAATGGGCCACAGCCTTTTCGGCTATCGCTCTGACGGCCACGACATCCATGCCATCGACCTGCTCACCGGGAATGCCGTAAGCCTGACCGCGCTTGTACAGTTCGGTGCCGGCCGATGCCCGCTCCAGGCTGGTGCCCATGGCATATTTGTTGTTTTCGATGACATAGATGACCGGCAGCTTCCATAGCGCCGCGATATTCATCGATTCGTAAACCTGGCCCTGATTGACAGCACCATCGCCGAGATATGTCAGGCTGACATTCTTCGTATCATTGTATTGATGCGCGAAGGCAATTCCGGTACCGAGCGGCACCTGCGCTGCAACAATGCCATGCCCGCCATAGAAATTCTTTTCCTTTGAGAACATGTGCATGGAGCCGCCTTTACCATGCGAATATCCGCCGCTGCGCCCGGTCAATTCGGCCATGACCCCGCGAGGGTCCATACCGCAAGCCAGCATGTGTCCGTGATCGCGGTAACTGGTAATGACCGCGTCATCGCCTGTAATCGCCGACTGCATGCCGACCACGACAGCTTCCTGACCAATATAAAGATGACAGAAGCCGCCGATCAGACCCATGCCATATAGCTGGCCCGCCTTTTCTTCGAAACGGCGGATCATCAGCATTTCACGGTAATAGTGGAGTAATTCGTCGCCGGTCGCCTTCGCCGGTTCAGAGTTTTTTCTGGATTTTGATCGCGTCGCAGATCTGGCCATGGCTAAGCTTTCTCCCACCTGTCAGGCGCTCTGTTCACCATAATTTGGCGTGACTCGTAACCTGCCCTGCCGCATTTGGCAAGCGCACTATAAATTATTGATTTTACTTAATAATTCCTTAATTAACCTAAATCAGGTTAACCGGCTTGATTCAAGACGTTTCCATACATCGGAATCAGCACTTCAGCGTGTCGTCGTTCCAGCCGTTTCGGGCATCAACACGATAAAATCGTCTTCCCGGACCAAATCCAGGACAACGCGGGCGCGTTCCTCCAGTAAATCCAGATCAAGACTACTGGGTCGCAACAGCGTAACGCGGTGCTCCAGCCCCCGGCGGGACTCGCGCAATTCTTCGTATGCCGACTGCGCCCGTTCAAGTTCCTGCGTCAGGGAAAAATACGACAACAGGCCACGATCACCCTGCACGGTGCCATAGGCGAAATACGCCACGACAAACGCGCACGCGACCGATCCGGCGAGTTTCGCCGACCGCTGCCTTACTTTTTCAAGCACCACCATCGGCGCATCGAATCACAGCAGTGATTCCGGCGTCAATGGGTAATTATTTCCGAAAGTTAGCGGCAATTCCTGCCATACATGTTGCGATTCCAGGAGCAATTCCGAGCATATGTTGATATGCCTCGAATCGTCCCCCGCCATCATTGAAGCCATATTCGCCGCCGCGCCGACGCAGCCCCCTGAAATGCCGTCCATTCTGCCATGCATATTTTTCCGTTCCGGCGCCTTGGCGGCATGGCGGCACCTGAATGGTTTTAGTGAATCGATTCGTATCCGGGCTCTCTGCCCGGTTTTGCGCCGCCCGCAGAAATGTCCTAAGTCATTATGAGATACCGATCAGAAATTAAGGACAAAGAGCATGGCAGATTACGAATTCCTGAATGTCGAACGCGATGGAAAGCTGACGATCATCACCATCAACCGACCTGAAGTGTATAACGCGTTGCACCCACTGGCCCATTGGGAGTTCGACACGGTTTTCAACGAATTTGCCGCCGATCCGGATCAATGGATCGCCATCCTGACCGGCGCCGGTGAAAAGGCATTTTCCGCCGGCAATGATCTGAAGTTCCAGGCAGAACACGGCTACGGCATGAAACGCCCGGAATCAGGCTTCGCCGGCATTACGCACCGCTTCGACCTGGACAAACCGGTCATCGCAGCCGTCAACGGCTTCGCCATGGGTGGCGGGTTCGAAACAGCGCTGGCCTGCGACCTGATCATCGCCGCCGAAAACGCCATTTTCGCCCTGCCGGAACCGCGCGTGGGCCTGGCAGCATTGGGCGGCGGGCTGCACCGCCTGCCCCGCGCCATTCCGCGCAAGCTGGCAATGGGCATGATCCTGACCGGCAAGCGCGTTTCCGCCGAAGAGGGCCATAATCTCGGCTTCGTCAACGAAGTCGTCCCCCAGGGTGACGCGCTGGAAGGCGCAAAACGCTGGGCCGCGCAGATTCTGGAATGTTCGCCATTATCAATTCGCGCGTCAAAGCAGGCGGTTGATCGCGGCTTCGATGCGCCGAGCCTGGAAGAAGCGATCCGCACGGTTTATCCGGGCGTCCAGACGATGCGTGAGAGCGAAGATTTCGTTGAAGGCCCCAAGGCATTCTCCGAAAAACGCCCACCGAACTGGAAAGGGCGCTAGGAAACATCGCCATACAGAGCACGCTACACGCAATGCCCTGATCCCTTTGGCTGCGCTATCACGATGCGCAGACGGCAAGTTGCCCGCCAAGGGGATCGGGGGATTCCCCGCCGCATTCCGAAACCGTAAGTTCACTTATGGATGTGCGGAGGCAAACCAGCGTCGGATATAGGCTAAAGCGCGCGGCCTTTGCGGGCGATGAAATCGGGGAATGCGTCCTCGGCCTTGGCCCCGCGAAGCACATTGCTGGTGTAATCCACCTCATTGTCATATTGGGTTCGCAAGGATTCGCCATGGCCTTTCAGCAACAATTCCTTCAATCCCACCACCGCCTTGCGATCGTTTTTCGCAATCATGCCGGCGATTTCCATCGTCTTCGCGCGCAATTCGCCTTTCGGTACCAGATGGTTCAGCAACCCGATGCGGCTGGCCTCTTCTGCTTCGACAACGCGGGCTGAAAAAAGCAATTCCTTCGCCATCGGCCAACCAACCTGGTTTGGCAGTGACCAGCTGCTGTTGATACGGCCATAAGCCGCTGCCAGAAAACGGAATTTCGTGTTCTCGCAGCCGATGCGAAAGTCCAGTGACGATGACAGCACGGCCGCTCCGCCATAGGCGAGGCCGTTCATCATGCCGATAATCGGCTTGGTACAGGCGCTGACTTCATAATTCCAGGGTCCCCGCGCCGCGCTCATCGCGTCCAGCTCTTCTTGGGAATACGTTGCGTCGTCTGAACGCTGTTCGTGAATATCGCCACCGGCGGAAAACGCCTTTTCCCCAGCCCCGGTCAGGACAATGCAGCCAACGCCGTCATCCGCGGACATGCGCAGCACCGCTTCATGCAGTTCGCCGCACAGCTTGCGGTTCATCGCGTTAAGAACATCCGGGCGGTTCATCGTGATGACCGCCACGCCATCTTCAATATCCAGCAGGATATGCTCGTAGCTGGTCATTATCGCCTCCCCGTCATAGTGCCGCCTCAGCCGCGTAAAACGGACCTTCCGGCGTATAGCGCCGATGCGCCGAGTTGCTCCTCGATGCGGATCAACTGGTTGTACTTCGCCAAACGGTCCGAGCGCGACAGCGACCCGGTCTTGATCTGTCCGGCATTGGTCGCAACCGCCAGGTCAGCGATTGTCGTATCCTCGGTTTCGCCGGAACGATGCGAAATTACCGAGGTATAGGCAGCCCGATGCGCCATTTCGACCGTTTCCAGTGTTTCCGACAGGGTCCCGATCTGGTTCACCTTGATCAGGATTGAATTGGCGACCCCTTCCGCGATGCCCCGCCCGAGAAATTCAGGGTTGGTCACAAAAAGGTCGTCGCCAACAAGCTGTACCTTGTCGCCCAGTTCGGCGGTCAGCGCGGCCCAACCGGCCCAGTCGCCTTCATCCATCCCGTCTTCAATCGAAACGATGGGATAACGGGCGACAATGTCAGCCAGATATTTCACCATGCCGTCGGAATCGAGCGTACTGCCCTCGCCTGCCAGCACGTATTTCCCATCCTTGTAGAATTCACTGGCGGCGCAATCGAGCGCCAGCATGACATCGTCACCCGGCTTGTAACCCGCCGTTTCGATGGCTTTCAGCACAAACCCCAAAGCTTCGTCGGTCGAGCCGATGGTTGGTGCAAAACCGCCTTCATCACCGACATTTGTGTTGTGTCCGGCATCCTGCAGCGCCTTGCGCAGCGACTGAAACACCTCGGCGCCCATCCGCACGGCGTGGGCGATGTTTTCTGCCCCGACGGGCATGATCATGAATTCCTGAATATCGACCGGGTTGTCGGCATGTGCGCCGCCATTGATGATATTCATCATCGGCACCGGTAACGTACGGGCATAGGCGCCGCCAATATAACGGTAGAGCGGCAGGCCCGCATCCATTGCCGCAGCCTTTGCTACGGCCAGCGAAACCCCCAGCAGCGCGTTCGCCCCGAGGCGCCCCTTGTTCGGCGTACCGTCCAGTTCAATCATGATCGAGTCAATATGGACCTGATCGTCCGCATCCATCCCGCTCAGCAGGTCGAAAATCTCGCCATTGACGGCGTCGACTGCCTTCTGGACGCCCTTGCCACCGAACCGGTCGTCACCATCACGCAATTCCAGCGCTTCGTGGCTGCCAGTCGATGCGCCCGACGGCACGGCCGCCCGGCCAAATGCGCCACTGTCCAACTGGATATCGACCTCAACGGTCGGGTTGCCGCGGCTGTCGAGAATTTCACGAGCGCGGATATCATCAATGGCAGTCATTTTTCTCTCAAATCAGTTGATTGAAATCGGGTTTTGCTTGGCCAGCCGGTCAAACGCCATAAGCGTCTGCATAAGCGCCTCAAATTCATCAAGAGGGACCATGTTCGGGCCATCCGATGGCGCGGTATCCGGATCCTGATGGACCTCCATGAATATAGCAGCCACGCCAGTGGAAATTGCCGCGCGCGCCAGAACCGGCACGAATTCGCGCTGACCGCCCGACGTCGCGCCATGTCCGCCCGGCTGCTGCACCGAATGGGTCGCGTCATAAACCACCGGAAATCCCGTGGCAGCCATAATTGGCAGGGAACGCATGTCGCTGACCAGGGTGTTGTATCCGAAGCTGGCGCCACGTTCACACATCATGACGTTCTCATTGCCGGCCTGGGTGCATTTCGCGACGACATTCGCCATATCCCAGGGCGCAAGAAACTGCCCCTTCTTGATGTTCACGACTCGCCCGGTCTGCGCCGCAGCGACCAGCAGATCCGTCTGCCGGCACAGATAGGCCGGGATCTGCAGGACATCGACCGTTTCGGCGACAATGGCGCATTGCTGCGGCTCATGGACATCGGTCACGACCGGGCAGCCAATAGTTTCACGGACTTCCGCGAAAACCTGCATGGCCCGGTCCAGGCCGATGCCGCGCTCGCTGTTGATCGAGGTGCGGTTTGCCTTGTCGAAGGAGGATTTGTAGATCAGCCCGAATCCGACCCGGTCCGCAATCGCCTTCAGGGCGGCGGCCATTTCCAGCGCATGTTCGCGGCTTTCCATCGCGCAAGGGCCGGCCAAAACGGTCAAGGGCCGGTCGTTGCCGATTTCGAGATCGCCAACCATAATATGACGTTGCGACATGGATACTCCGATCAAACCAGGCGGGATTGATTGACGGCGGCCTCAATGAAGCTGCGGAACAAGGGGTGTGGATCGAAAGGTTTCGATTTCAGTTCCGGATGGAACTGCACACCGACAAACCACGGATGATCCGGAATTTCCACGATTTCGGGCAGAATACCGTCCGGTGACATGCCGGAGAACTTCAACCCGCGCTGTTCCAGTTGCTCTTTATACGCCGAGTTCACTTCGTAACGATGCCGATGCCGTTCGCCGATTTCCAGCCGGTCGCCATAGATTTCAGCAACCCGTGACCCCGGCGTCAACACGCAGGGATAGGCGCCCAGCCGCATCGTTCCGCCAAGATCGCCACTCGCGCTGCGCCGTTCAACAGTATTGCCACGGCTCCATTCGGTCAGCAGGCCGACAACCGAATGCTCGCAGGGACCGAATTCGGAGGAACTGGCATCGGCGATATCAAGCAGGCTCCGTGTCGCTTCGATCACCGCCATCTGCATCCCGAAACAGATTCCGAAATACGGCACCTTGTGTTCCCGCGCGAACCGGGCCGCCATAATCTTGCCTTCCGCGCCGCGGGAACCGAAGCCACCGGGGACCAGAATTCCGTCGCAATCCTCAAGATAATAGTTCGCATCCTCGCGCTCGAAGATTTCCGACTCGATCCAGTTGAGCTTGACCCGCACATTATTGGCGATTCCGCCATGGTTCAGCGCCTCGGCCAGCGACTTATAGGCATCCAGCAGGTTCGTATACTTGCCGACGATCGCTATCGTCACTTCGCCTTCCGGCTCCCGAACCCGGTGAACAACGTCGCGCCAGCGGCTGAGATCGAGGGAATCTTTGTCTTCTTCCTCCAGCAGGCCGAAATGGCCCAGCACCTCTGTATCGAAGCCCTGTTCGTGATAGGCAATAGGCACCTGGTAAATCGTATCCACGTCCAGCGCCTGAATGACCCGTTTTTCACGGACATTACAGAACAGGCCGATCTTGCGTCGCGCGTCTGCCGGGATTTCCCGGTCGCAGCGGCACAGCAGCATGTCGGCCTGGATGCCGATATTCAGCAATTCCTTCGCCGAATGCTGGGTTGGCTTGGTTTTCAGCTCCCCCGCCGAGGGAATATAGGGCACCAGCGTCAGGTGAACGAACAGTGTCCGTTCCCGGCCCAGCTCGTTACCGAGCTGACGAATGGCTTCCAGGAAGGGCAGCCCCTCGATATCGCCGACGGTTCCACCGATCTCACACAGGACGAAATCTTCATCATCAAGGTCGCTGACCACGAATTCCTTGATGGCATCGGTGACATGGGGAATGACCTGAACGGTACCGCCCAGATAATCTCCGCGACGCTCCTTGGCGATCACGTTCGAATAAATTCGGCCCGTGGTCACATTGTCGCTACGCCGCGCCGGAACGCCGGTATATCGCTCGTAATGCCCCAGATCGAGGTCGGTTTCCGCACCGTCATCGGTGACGTAGACCTCACCATGCTGGTAAGGGCTCATCGTACCCGGATCGACATTCAGGTACGGGTCCAGTTTACGCAGTCGCACCCGGTAGCCACGTGCCTGCAGCAACGCACCAAGCGCTGCCGAAGACAATCCCTTACCGAGAGAAGAAACCACGCCGCCTGTAATAAAGATGAATCGCGTCATGGAGCGGTAGTCTAATCCAATCTATTCGCGCGTCACAGATTAAACACGCCGTCCTTACGATCCGATGGAAACTTCCGCCACCGGACAACCAAAACCCTAGTGTTTATGCCACTAGCGGGAAATCGGAACTTCGCCTTCCTTTGTCTCCGGCTGCGCAGGCGCGCCAGATGCGGCAGGCTGATCGAGAATCGATTCGGGTGCGCTCTTGTGACTCGCGATTACGGCTAACGCCAGTGCCAGCATCATGAACAGCGCAGCTAATACAGCTGTTGCCCGGGTGAGCAAATTCGCCGTTCCGCGAACGCTCATCAGGCCACCGGCACTACCACCGCCGCCACCGCCAATTCCCAGGCCACCGCCTTCACTGCGTTGCAGTAGAACCGTTACGACCATTGCAATCGCCACGATAACAAGAGTGACCAACAGAATATTTTCCATCGTCGAACCTTTCGCCCGGTCAGGCGCTATTCCATAAACCGCTTAATGCGTTCGGGGCAGTATTTAGTCGCTAAAGACGCAAATAGCTAGCGGCAACACCCCGCAATCGCGAGAAAGTCCGCTGCCTTGAGACTGGCGCCGCCGACCAGCGCGCCATCGACATCCGCCAATGCCATCAGTTCTTCGGCATTTTCCGGCTTGACGGACCCGCCGTAAAGCAGGCGCACCCCGTCCGAAAACGCTGCGCCATGACTGTCCCGCACATGGGTCCGCATATGATTGTGCATTGCCTGAACGTCTTGCGCGGTCGGTGTGCGCCCGGTCCCGATGGCCCAGACGGGCTCATAGGCAATGACCGTATTTTCCGCGCTCGCACCCGCTGGCAGCGATCCGGTCAACTGACCGCCAACAATCGCTTCCGCCTGCCCGGCATCACGCTGTGCCTCGGTTTCCCCGACACAGACAATCGCGACAAGGCCGGCCCGGTGGGCCGCTTCCGCCTTTGCGCAAATATCCGTGTCGGCCTCACCATGGTCTGCCCGGCGCTCTGAATGGCCGACAATGACGTAGGCCGCTCCCCCGTCCGACAGCATTTCAGCGCTGATGTCGCCGGTATGGGCGCCACTCACTGCCGCGTGGCAATCCTGCCCGCCCACGGCGAGTTTCGATCCTTTGGACGCATCCGAAACCGTTGTCAGCAAGACGGCCGGCGGACACACCAGTAATTCGCAGTTGACGCTGCCTGCACCGGCTGCGACCGCGCCAGCCAGCGCTGCTGCATCAGCCACAAGCCCGTTCATCTTCCAATTGCCCGCAATAAGCGCCGTACGCTTTCCAGCCATGGTCGCGACTTCCCGTATGTTGATGTCAATTCGACGCTGTCTAACATGCCTTGCCCTGCTGGGCCATATAGACGAAAGAAAGAACCGAATAGCGGTTGCGGGGCAGACAGGTGCCTTCTAATATGCCGCGCCACGTCGGATGGTATGTATTTTCAACGGTTTCAAGGGAAACTCGTATGCTCGAAACCCTGCGCCAGGGTGTCCAGTCCTGGTACTTCAAGGCACTGCTTGTGCTGCTTATCGGCAGCTTTGCGATATGGGGTGTCGGCGACATTTTTCGTGACGGTCCGGCAGGCAGCAATGCGATGACCGTCGGTGGTAAGGAAGTGGGCGGCGTTCAGATATACAGGACGGTCCGCCAACGGCTGAATCTTATGTCGCGCCAGCTCGGCAGCGATATTTCGATGGAACAGGCACAACAGCTTGGTCTCATTGACCAAACCATTGAGGCCATCGCGACCGAAACCCTTTATGATGTTGAAGCGGACGAGCTTGGCGTTGTTATCGGAAACGATCCATTGCGCCAGCAAATCACCGAACAACCCGGTTTCCGGAACGCCCAGGGGCAGTTCGACCGTAATATCTTCGAGCAGATCATCGCCGCCAACGGCATGACCGAGCAAGGCTTCGTCAATCAGTTGCGCAACGAATTCGTTCGTGACCAGATCATCCGTAGCCTCGCAGGTACGCTGCCACAATCCAGCCAATTGACCGACCGCCTGTTCAACTGGCAGCAGGAACGTCGCGTCGCTGAATATATCGTCCTGAAAAGCGATCCGACGGCGGAAACCGCAACGCCGGACGATGCCGCGCTACGCGCCTTTCATACGGAAAACCCCGATCGCTTTACGGCCCCCGCATACCGCAAGATCGTCTTCGTCCACCTGACGACGGCAGATGCGCAGAGCGAGGTTGAGGTGTCGGATGAGGAACTGCAGCAGGTCTATGAAAACCGCATCGATCAGTTCAGCCTTCCGGATCGCCGCACCCTGCAGCAGATGATTTTCGCGGATGAGGCAGCAGCAAAGGCTGCGCTGACGGCCCTGGCTGAAGGTCGCGATTTCGTGGCGCTGGCCGAAGAACTGGTGCAGCAGGACCCGAACACCACCAATCTTGGCGATGTCAGCGTTGGCGGACTGCCGGACAACATGTCCGAAGCTGTATTCAGGCTTGGCGCGGGCGAGACCAGTGCCCCCATCGAAGGGCCCTTTGGCTGGTATGTCATCCGCGTAACCGAAGTAAAACCGGCTTCGGCGCAACCACTGTCAGAAGTCGGGGACGAACTGCGCCAGGAACTGGCGGCTGAGAAAGCCGTTGATGTCCTGTTCAGCCTGTCCAATGCGCTGGAAGACGGGTTGGGCGGCGGGGCGACACTGGAAGAAGCCGCGTCACAGATCGGCGTTCGTTTCGTAATCGTGGATGCCGTCGACCGGTTCGGACGCGCGCCGGATGGCGAACCCGTTGTAACCATTCCAACAGGTTCGGGCGTTGTCGAGAATGCCTTTGCGGCCACAATCGGCATCGAAAGCCAACTGCTGGAATCCGCGGACGGCGGATATATGGTGATCCGCGTCGATAGCGAGACGCCGTCGGCATTGCGGCCTTTCGACAGCGTACGCAACGATGTCATCGCGGCATGGAAGGCCGAACAACGCCTTATCGCCGAAGAAAAACGGGCGGAAGACATGGTCGCCCGGCTGAATGCAGGGACAACCATCACCGCCATTGCCAATGAATTTGGCCTTGATGCCCCGCAAGACAGCGCGGCGTTCACACGACAAGGCGTAGACGCCGGTGCGCAGATTTCGCGCGCCCTCGCGTCAGACCTGTTTGCCGCTAAAACCGGACAGGCCGCCTATGGCACCGCCCCGGAAGGCTTTACCATCGCGGTGCTGAAGGACGTCCGTCATGCCGATACGGCGACTGACAAGGCCGCACGCGAGGCCTTCGCAGAAACCGTGGCGACCAACATTGCGAGCGATCTGATCGTGCAATATGCCAATGCCTTGCGGCAGAAATATACTGTCGAAATTGACCGCATATCGATCGACAACATGCTCCTGCAGAACTGACCGGCGCCGGACCGAATACCATGAAAACCAACCCCGACTTTGCGGATTTCGCAGCAAAATACGATGCCGGGGAACCACAGGTCATCTGGACAGAATTTGTTGCCGACCTGGAAACGCCGGTTTCCGCGATGCTCAAGCTCGCGGAAGGGCGGCCCAACAGCTTCCTGCTGGAATCGGTTTCGGGCGGATCGATCCGCGGGCGCTATTCGTTCATCGGTCTGAAACCGGACCTGATCTGGCGCTGCACCGGCGAAACCGCCGAAATCAACCGCCACGCCAGGCGTGATCCGGATCATTTCGAACCCTTCCCCGGTCCGGTGCTGGATACCCTGCGCCAGGTGATCGACGAATCCTCCATCGAACTGCCGGAAGGCCTGCCGCCGATGGCCGCCGGGTTGTTCGGCTATATGAGCTACGACATGGTCCGGCTCATGGAAAACCTCCCGGACGAAAACCCGGATGTGATGGGCCTGCCGGACGGCATCTTCCTGCGGCCGACGATCATCGCGGTGTTCGACACCATCGCCGACGTCATGACCATCGTCACCCCGGTGCGCCCGCAGCCCGGCCTGGATGCCCGCGCTGCCTTCAGCCAGGCCGAGGAACGGCTGTATGACGTGCTGGCCGACCTGGACCGCCCGCATCCGCGTCGCGGCGTCACCGCCCCGGTAAAACACGAACCGCCGGTGCCGGTATCCAACATGCCCCGACCCGATTTCCACAAGATGGTCGAACGCGGCAAGGAATACATCCTTTCCGGCGACGTCTTCCAGGTGGTGCTGAGCCAGCGTTTCGAGGTGCCGTTCACCCTGCCGCCCTTCTCGCTGTATCGTTCGCTGCGGCGGCTGAACCCCTCGCCCTTCCTGTTCTTTCTCGATTTCGGCGGTTTTTCCATCGTCGGATCGAGCCCGGAAATCCTGGTCCGGCTGCGCGACGATACCAAG
>Ga0222651_1001186_pt1 | contig 13337 bp, 10 predicted proteins | sample AntAcemetagen369_FD_179855 | JGI IMG/M metagenome (GOLD analysis project Ga0222651, IMG submission 179855) | Saline water microbial communities from Ace Lake, Antarctica - #369 | ecosystem: Environmental > Aquatic > Non-marine Saline and Alkaline > Saline | place: Antarctica: Ace Lake...
AGAGCGACGGTGCCGCCCGCCCGCTCAACGAATGGATCGCCGGCTACGGTGCCGACATCATCCGCCTCTGGATCTGCTCGCAGGACTACCGTGGCGATGTGCCCGTCTCCGACAAGATCGTCTCGAACGTGGCCAACAACTACCGCAATCTGCGCAACACCCTGCGCTTCCAAATCGGCAACCTCCACGACTTCGACGCCGCCACAGATGCCGTGCCGCTCGATCAGCTCAACCCCCTCGACAAGTGGGTGCTGCACGAGCTCGGCCAACTGGTGCGTAAAGTCACCGAAGCTTACGAAGCCTACGAATTTCACCGCGCATTCAAGGACTTCATCGATCCCTTTGTGGCCAACACCCTGTCGGCCACTTACCACGATGTGCTCAAGGATCGCCTCTACACCCGCAGCCCGAACGATCCACTGCGACGCTCTTCGCAGACCGCGATCCACATCGTCTTCTCCGTCTTTACTCGCTTGATTGCGCCGCTGGTGCCGTTTACCGCCGACGAAGCATGGAGCTACGCCCAGAGCGATAGCGACTTCGGCGACCAGCCCATCGCCCTCGCCGACTGGCCAGAAGTCGATCCCGCTTGGGACGATGCTGCCACCGCTGCCGACATCCGCGCCCTGCGCAGCTTCCTATCGACGCAGCTGAACGAGCGCCTCGAAGCCCTGCGCCAGCAAAAGACCATCGGCCAAAGCCTCGATGCCAAAGCGATTATCACCGGTTCATCCAACAATCCAGAGTTCGCACGCCTCAAAAAGTATGAGCCCGACCTGCCGGAACTCTTTATCCTCTCGCAGGTCACTTTGATCGAATCCAGCGCCGCCGACGAACTCGGCATCGAAGTTGCTCACGCTGACGGAGTCCGCTGCCCCCGCAGCTGGCGCTGGATGCCCGAGCTCGTCGAAACAGAAAATTGGGGTGCCGTCTCTCCCCGCTGCGCTCAAGCACTTAAAACAATTTCGTAACACCACTTAAACTCTCCTCAAATATCTAGAAATCATGCCTAGCCAGAAAAAATCGCCTGCCAAAAAAGCCGTCAAGAAAGCCGTCAAAAAAACGGTCAAAAAAACGGTAGCTAAAGAAGCACCCGCCCCCAAAGCCCGTGTGGCGAAAAAGGCCGCCGCCAAAAGCGCCGCTGCCAAAAGCGCCGCTGTGCAAGACACCGCCACTCCAGCCAACCCTTTGAGGCAAGCAGTCGTCTCCCGCACCGGAGCCGCTGCCGATAAGAAATCGACACCGATCGTATTCTCCCTCGACGACATTGAGGAGCTGATGGCTGCTAAGAAGGCGGCACCCGCCCAAGAGGAGCCAGCCGCCCCGCTCAAGGCCGCTGTCCAACCTAGAGTTCAGCCCACCAAAAAAATTATAATCGATGACAAGCCCGTGGAAAAGCGCGTGCTCGGAGCCGCCTCGCTAGCCGACATCCTCGGCTTCAATCCTGCCGAAAAGAAGAGCAGCACCGAACTTGGCGACAGCGAAGTGCCCAAGAAGTGGAAAAAATATTACACACTGTTAGTCGCGTTACGCGCCCACGTGAGCGATGAGATCACGCTCCACACCTCTGAGACGCTCAAGCATTCCGCTCGCGATGATTCAGGCGGTTCATCCAGCTACGGCAACCATGACGCCGATGCCGGCACCGATAGCTTTGATCGCGACTTCGCACTCAGCCTCGTGTCCAACGAGCAAGACGCCCTCAACGAGATCGAAGAAGCCATCCTCCGCATCAAAGACGGCAGCTATGCCGTTTGCGAGATCACTGGTCACCCGATTCCAGCAGCGCGTCTCACCGTGGTGCCCTTCGCCCGCTATTCTGTCGAAGGACAAGCCGAGCATGAGCGAAACCAACGCCGTAGGAGCAACCGCATAGCCGCTGGCGGCATCTTCGGTGACGCGTCCGACACCCCAAAACTCGAATCTAGCGACGACGACGAGTAGGTAGTTTTTCAGCCGAAGTTCAGACGGAAAACCCGGCACTCAGCATTCAAAAACATCCCTCCGCCGATCCTCCCATGCGCTGAGTTTGGAGCGCACTTTGGCTACCAGCGCGAGGTCGATTTCGACCTGCAGCAGGCAAGGCACCTCGTCGGCTTCGGCAACGATCTCGCCCCATGGATCGATGACCATCGAGTGCCCGAAGTAGCGGGTCTCGCCGACACTGCTGCCGTGGCCTTCGACGCCGCATTGGTTGATGGCTACAAAGTAAGTTTGGTTCTCGATCGCGCGGGCGCGCACTAAGGTGCGCCAGTGCTCCAAGCGTGGGTGCGGAAAGGCGGCGGGCAGCAGCTGAATAGTCGCCCCCGCTTCGGTGGTGGCTCGGAAGAGCTCGGGGAAGCGCAGATCGTAGCAAATGGCTGCGCCAAAGCGCGCGCCGCCAGTCTCGAATGTAATGTACTCATTGCCCGCTTCAACATGGCGCTCTTCGTGAAACAGTGTAAAGAGGTGCAGCTTGCGATAGCGCGCAAGGAGCGCGCCCTTGCCGTCGAAGTAGTGAAAACAGTTGGCCGCGTTACCCGCTTCGGTTTGCTCTAAAAAGGAGCCGCAAATCGCGATGCCGTGAGTTCTTGCCAATCCAGAAATTTTTTCGATGTGCGACGAGGCTTGTTCCAGTATCGCTTGGTTATACTTCCAGTCGAATCCGGTGCTACACATCTCGGGCAAGCAGAGCAGGTTGGAACCAGCTGCACTGGCCTGCGCAGCGAGGGAAGCGATGCGTGCGAGGTTGACCTCGGCATCGCCGCGAGCGACTTCAAACTGTGCTAGACTGATTTTTATTACCGTTGGAGGTTTCGACATCAATTGCATTTCAGTGGAGTCGTCGCGCTCTGGCAAGCATCGAGCAAAGATCGACTGGTCAAGACTTGCGAGCCGAAGCGGTTTTTAGGACGCGATCAAATCACAAAGTAAAGTTTTCAACGTAGCCGAAGCGGTGACGCTTTGGAGCGCTCGGAGCCAGACGCTGCGGGCATCCAAAATCTTACGATTTCGGCTATACTGCCGCGCATCATATTTTGTGAATTTCAAAAAGCTGCACAGCAATCACCATGAGTTTCCAAGGATCTCTGCGCCTCTACCGTCAACATGACAGAGAAATAGGCACACGTATTAGTCTCGCGCAGAGGCGCAGGGGCGCAGAGGTTACCAACCTGCGCCGTACTGGAAATAAACTTGGATATTTACTTAATTTTGGTGGCGAAGTGATGAAAACTGGCATCACACGCTGTGTGAACGGCCTCCCTGGGTAAGTTTCGGATCACTGCTTGAGACCTCTGCGCCCCTGCGCCTCTGCGCGACGGAGGTCTGCCGTAGATGGCGTAGCAAAATAACAGAGTATATTTTCACAAAATATGATGCGCGGCAGTATACAATGACTTCGCTCGAAAGATTGTATCCCTTGTTGTCGTCGAAATGGCTTCGCCAGTCCGCTACAAGTCAGGCAGTGGGGGCTTCACTTGTGACAATGCCATTGCGTATTTCAATGCCTTTTGATTCTGAGCTATAATGAAAACTCAAATCACTGATTTTCAGCCACAAAAAGGCACGAAAAAGCACGAAAAACTCAGAGGAAGAATTTTTGTGTATTTTTGTGCCTCTTTGTGGCCATAAAATACGCATAGCTAGAACGTCATCCTATTTAACTCTCTTCCTCCCCGTATTTCTCCAGCGTATAAACAAAAAGCTCTTCTACCTTTTTGCGTGCCCAAGGCGTTTTACGCAAAAACTTAAGGCTGGATTTGACTGAGGGTTCGTAAGTGAAACAGCGCACGTCAATGCGCCCAGCAAGGCCTTCCCATCCGTAGAACTCCTGCAGACTGACCACGATTTTTTCGAGGGTCATGCCGTGGAGTGGATTGTTCTCTTGTTCGGTGGCCATTAGTTGCTCAGTAACTGATCTAGCGCGACGGAAACTGGTAATTCGCCAACTCTGACCGCTGTCTCCATATTTTTAATACGTTCGCCGTTTTTGGCGGTGAAGCGCTCCATCACGGCGGCCTTGAGCAGCGAGTCGAACCAGTCGACGTTCTGCTCCGCGCGGCGGGCTTCGAAGACGCCGCTTTCGGTGAGCTGGTCGCGGAAGCTTTCGATCATCTCCCAGACGGCTGCGATGCCTTCGTTGTTGAGCGCCGAGCAGGTCAAGGCTTTGGGCTTCCAGCCGGGCGTGAAGGGATGCAGGAAATAGAGCACTTTAGTGTATTCGACTTTGGCCAATTTGGCGCGCAGCAGGTTGTCGCCATCGGCCTTGTTGACGACGATGGCATCGGCCAACTCAATGACGCCTTTTTTGATGCCTTGCAACTCATCGCCCGCGCCAGCGATTTGTAGCAGTAAAAAAAAATCTGTCATGGTGCGCACGGCTGTCTCGCTTTGGCCGACGCCGACAGTTTCGACTAGAACCACATCGTAGCCTGCCGCTTCGCACAGGAGTAATGCCTCGCGGGTGCGGGCAGCGACGCCGCCGAGCGATGCGCCGGAGGGCGAGGGGCGGATAAAGGCGTTGTCGTGGCGGCAGAGATCTTCCATCCGCGTCTTATCGCCAAGGATGCTGCCGCCGGTGCGCGAACTGCTGGGATCGACGGCGAGCACGGCGACTTTTTTGCCTCGGTCGCAGAGCATCATGCCGAGCGCTTCGATAAAGGTGCTCTTACCGGAGCCGGGGGTGCCCGTCATGCCGACACGCAGCGCCCCGCCCGTTTCGGGGAGGATGGCCTGCATCAGCTCGCGCGCGGGGGCGCGGTGCTTGGCGGCGCGGCTCTCCACCAGGGTGATGCCCTGCGCCAGCGCGGCACGGTCGCCAGAGCGGATGCCGGCGGTGAGCTTTGGGATGTCGTGTGGTGGGCGCATGTTTCTTTATTGAACGCTGAACATCGAACGTCGAACATTGAATTATTGAGTGTATGAGGTTGGAGTCCCGCCTTTAGGCGGCAGCGTTTGTATGGCTTTTACTCTGCGGCCGCCTAAAGGCGGGACTCCAACCTATACAACCGCTATTTCTTATACTTACTCGACCAGTCGACGCCGCGCATGTCTTTCTTCTCCATGAAGGCTTCGTGCATCGCAAATGCGGTGCGCAGGGTCTGCGGGGTGTGGCCGTCTTTGACGTTGTCGAAGTAGGCGTGGAGTTGATCTTTATAATCGGGGTGGGCGCACTTATCGACGATCTCTTTGGCACGCCCGATGGGATCTTTACCCCGTAGATCGGCGATGCCCTGCTCGGTGATGAGCACTTGCACGCTGTGCTCGCTGTGGTCGAGGTGAGCGACCATCGGCACGATCGTGCTGATGGCACCGCCCTTGGCCACGGAGGGGCAAGTGAAGATGGAAATGTAGGCGTTACGAGTGAAATCGCCCGAGCCGCCGATGCCGTTCATGAGGTTGTTGCCCATGACGTGGGTGGAGTTAATATTCCCCCAAATGTCGGCTTCAATGGCGGTGTTGATCGAGATGATGCCGAGACGGCGCACGACTTCGGGGTGATTGGAAATCTCCTGCGGGCGCAGCAACATGCGCTTTTTGAAAAACTCGAGGTCTTGGTAGATGCCTTCCAAGACGGGAGGCGAAACGGTGAGCGAGGTGGCACTGGCGAACTTGATATCGCCGCTCTTCATGAGGTCGATCACGCTGTCTTGAATGACTTCTGAATACATCTCAAAGGGCGGGATGGCGGGATTCTCACCGAGCGCGCCGAGCACGGCGTTAGCGATATTACCAACGCCGGACTGAATCGGTAAAAAATCCTTTGGGATGCGGCCTTGGGTCAACTCATTGGCGAGAAAGGTGGCCACGTTGGCACCGATCTTTTTGGTGATTTCATCAGGCTCTTTGAAGCTGCCGACTTCGTCCGGGCGGTTGGTCTTCACGATGCCGACGATCTTTTTGGGATCGACTTTGAGCACGGGGCTGCCGCAGCGCTCGGAGCAGCTGTAAACGGGGATCTCGCGGCGGTGTGGCGGATCGAGCGGCTCGTAAATATCGTGGAGGCCTTTGAGTTCGGCGGGGTGTGCTTCGTTCAGCTCGATCAGGATCTTGTCCGCGACGTGGCAAAAGGTATTGGATGCACCGACGCTAGTGGTGAGCACAATCTCGCCGTCGTCACTGACCGAGGCGGCTTCCACGATGGCGAATTTTATTTTCCCAAGGAAGCCGTAGCGTGCGGCTTGTGGCAACATGGAGAGGTGCATGTCGTAGAAGCAGGTCTCGCCGCTGTTGATCTGGGCGCGGAGGTCTTTGCAACTTTGATAAGGCGTGCGGAAGAGCACGGCGTTGGCACGGGCGAGCTGGCCGTCGAGGCTGTCGCCAGTGGAGGCACCGGTGACGACGCCAATCTTAAACTCGCGGCCTGCCTCGTGCTCGACGATGGCGCGCGCGGCGATGGCGGTCGGTATATCCTTGGCGGCCCCGGCGGGTGTGAATCCGCTGAAACCGATGATGTCGCGGTCATTAATAAGGGCAGCCGCTTCGGCGGCGGTGATGACTGGATAGGTCGTAGTGGTAATTGGCATGACTTGATTTATTTTATCAGGTGAGTTTGTAGCCGAAGTCGTGAGACTTTGGGCGACTTGGCTGAAATGTGTTGAGCGTCCAAAGTCGTGAGACTTCGGCTACGTTTTTAGGATGCGTCCAAAGTCTCACGACTTCGGCTACGTTTTTTGTTTCATCAGTGACCGCCACCGAACATAGTCAAAAAGAAGCCGGCGACAAGTGCGGTGCCAATTACACCGGCTACATTGGGCCCCATCGCGTGCATGAGGAGAAAGTTACTGGGGTCGGCCTTCTGGCCTTCGACTTGGCTGACGCGGGCAGCCATCGGCACGGCGCTCACACCGGCGGAGCCGATCAGCGGATTGATCTTATTCTTGGAAAAGACATTCATCAACTTGGCCATCAGCACGCCAGATGCGGTCGCCACACTGAAAGCGGCCACTCCGAGCACGAGGATACCGAGCGTCTCGCCCCGGAGGAAGCGGTCACCTGTCATGGTGATGCCGACACTGGTGCCGAGGAAGATAGTGATGATGTTAATCAACTCATTCTGGGCAGACTTACTCAGGCGCTCGGTGACTTTACACTCACGTAGGAAGTTGCCAAACATCAGCATACCGATCAAAGGTGAGGCGGGCGGCACCAGTAGGATGCAGGCGATGGTCACAATGACACCGAAGACGAGTTTCTCCAGTCGGCTAACGTGGCGCAGACTCTTCATACGGATCTTACGCTCTTTCATGGTGGTGAGCCCGCGCATGATCGGCGGCTGTATCACGGGGACGAGCGCCATATAACTATAGGCGGCCACGGCGATGGGCGCAAGTAGCTCGGGTGCGAGCGCGTTAGCGAGGAAAATGGAGGTCGGCCCGTCGGCGCCGCCGATGATGGCGATCGCACTGGAGGCCTCGGTCGAGAAGCCGAGCATCTGCGCCCCGAGGAAGGTGCCGAACACGCCAAACTGCGCGGCCGCGCCGAGGAGTAAGACGCGCGGGTTAGCGATGAGTGGCCCAAAGTCTGTCAACGCGCCGACGCCTAAGAAAATAAGCGGTGGGAAGATCTCCAGCAGGATGCCCATTTGAATGTAGTGAAAGAGGCCGCCAGTATGATCGCTATGCAGCTCGCCGATAGACTGGCCCTTGATCACGGCATCGCCAACTTGCACGGAATTGGCCACGACGCGCCCGCCCGCTTCTGCCCAGATGAGCTGATCGGTGAGTTGGAAGCTGTGCTCGTTGACCTTCATCTCGGCTGGCTTCATCACTGCAACGACTTGCTCTGTGCGCAGGATGTAGAGCAGCGTGTGCTCCCCGTAGCCGACGACTTCTTCACCATCGAGGAGGCTTTGTAGCGTGGTCGAATCGAGCTCGCCGACGGTGCTCGGCATCACTTTTTCCACGGCATTTAGATAGACGGCCTGCCCCGGCTCGGCGGAGACATACATGATGATCCCTGAGTCGGGAGCCCGCACCAGCGAGGCCGGCTTGTTGATGATCCCCTGCGTCGGCAAGTTTGCCAAAATTGCACCAAAGGCAATCGGCACGAGCAGCAGAGGCTCAAACTTTTTATAAACGGCGAGATACAACAGGACGACAACGACCGCCCACATGACAAGCATACGCCAGTCTAGGTAGCCGAAACCGGTGTTCTCGTAGAGGCGGTGGAGGAGATCAAGCATAAGTTAAGGGAACGCTGAGGTGTGTAAAGGGGTTGAACTAAAAAATCGACCAGCCTAAAAAGTAGCCGAATCTGTGAAGATTTGGTCGGAATCATCGCGGATACCGATTATCCAAAATCTCACGATTTCGGCTACAAAAAAAGTCTAAGCGACTTCGACCAAACCTTGGCCTTCTTCGACGCCGTCGCCGGCTTTGGCCAGGATGGCTGTGACTGTGCCCGCAGCGGGTGCGACCACGATGGTGTTCATCTTCATCGCTTCGAGCGTAACGAGTTTTTGACCTTCTTCGACGACATCGCCGATATTGACATCGATGGAGACGACGACCGCCGCAAGCGGACTGCCCACGGCACCACCAGCACCCGCTGCGACTGGCGCGACCACCTTAGGCTTGGGCGCCGCGATGGGAGCGGCTACGCGGGAGCCGCCTGAACTGGCTGCTCGGCGTGGTGCGGGAGCGGCGCCTGTGCCCTCGTCCAGAATTTCGACTTCAACTTCGTAGGTCTTACCTTCGACGGTTACTTTTAAACGTTTCATAATGATCTTTTTTTAGTGTATTATTTTTTAAGTATTTTAGCGCACTCTGTGCGATGAGAAGATTTGGCGGCGACCTTCTTGCGCCCAACCCGGCCCGGCACTGCGAACGGAAACGACGCGGTGCGCACGGTCTCCCATCACGGTGTGAATCGCAGCGGCGATGACGGCGAGTAGTACAGGATCGTCTTCCTCTGCTGCATTCGTGGCGGCGGCGCTAGATCCGGCTGGTGCGGATCCTGACTGCGAGGATTGCGTCATGGCAGCGGCGGCCTTCGCGGCGGCTTCTGCGGACTTGGCGGCCTTGGCGGCTTCGTGCGCGGCTTGTTTAATAAAGAAAGCGCCGATCGTGGAGGTCACCGCCGCGAGTGTTGCGAGGACGATCATCACGAACAGGAAACCAACCACGACGACACTCGTCGTCGAGGTGACTTCTCCAGGCGCTGCGGCACCGGCTTGTGCGAGCGTTGTGTAGATTGCAAACATGAGTTAAGCTGTTTTGGTTGAGTATGTAGGAGGACGGTTTATAGGGGGATGTTACCGTGCTTCTTCGGTGGCCGCGTGTCACGCTTGTTCAAGGTGTTACGCAGTGCCAGCGCAATCGCGGGGCGAGTCTGCGACGGCTCGATCACATCGGTGATCATGGCGTTGGCGGCGGCCTGATAAGGCGAAGAGAATTCGTTGCGATACGCCTCGCAGAGTTCGGCTGTCTTGGCTTTTGGATCTTCGGCTTCCGAAATCTCCTTACGGAAAAGGATTCGCACCGCGCCCTCGCCGCCCATCACGGCGATCTCGGCAGTCGGCCAAGCAAAGACCATGTCGGCACCGAGGTCGGCAGAGCACATCGCGAGATAGGCACCGCCGTAGGCTTTGCGCATAATCAATGTGATCTTTGGCACCGTCGAGGCGGCGTAGGCGAAAAGCATCTTAGCACCGTGACGGATGATGCCGCCCTGCTCTTGCGCGAGTCCGGGCATAAAGCCAGGCACGTCGACGAGTGTGACGATTGGGATGTTGTAGATATTACAAGTGCGGATGAAGCGGGCTGCCTTGGCCGAACTGTCGATGTCGAGTGTGCCGGCGCGCACCATCGGGTTGTTCGCCACGATACCGACAATCAAACCTTCGATCCGGGCGAAGCCGATGACGATGTTACGCGCAAAGTCGGGCATGATTTCGAAAAAGTCGCCGCCGTCCACGAGGCGGTCGATCACGGCCATCACGTCGAGCGCTTCTTTGCTGGAAGCAGGCACGATCTCGTTCATCTGCGGATCATCCGCCAAGTCAAGATCAGGGAACTCGTGCGGCGGATCACTGATGTTGTTGCTGGGGAGGAAGGAGAGCAGCTTAGCCGTCAACTCCATCGCATGGCGATCATCGTCGGCTACCAAGTGGATATTACCCGAGATACTGGCATGAGCCGCGGCGGAGGCGAATTGCTCCAGCTGCGCTGTCTCACCAGTGGCCGACTTAATCACGTCGGGGCCACAGATAAACATATTGGAATTCTCCCTCGTCATGATGAGGAAGTCGGTCAGCGCTGGTGAGTAAGCGGCTCCACCCGCGCATGGCCCTGCGATCACCGCGATTTGCGGCACCACACCAGAGAGGAGCACGTTCTTGAAAAATACCTGTCCATAACCACTGAGCGAATCAACGCCCTCTTGGATACGGGCACCGCCCGAGTCGTTCACCCCCACCACCGGCATACCCGACTCGTGGGCAAAATCCATCAGGTCGCAAATCTTCTTGGCATGAATACGGCCGAGCGAACCACCGCTGATAGTGAAGTCCTGCGAATAAGCAGCGACCGCGCGGCCATCGACGAGTCCGGAGCCACAGACGACACCATCGTAGGGCAACTCTTTCTTTTCCATGCCGAAGCGATGGCAGGTATGCTGCGCGTGCATGCCGAATTCTTGAAAGGTGCCCGGCTCGAAAAAAATTTCGAGACGCTCGCGAGCGCCCATCAGACCTTTTGCTTTGCGTTTAGCGAGTTTATCCGCACCACCCGCATTGCGAGCAGTCTCACGGCGTTTTCTGAGGTCTTCGAGAAGTTTTGGATCGATAGCCATAATCTATTGTTGGTTAAATTTGGAAGTTTTTGGTCGCAGTGGCCTTATTTGCTTTGGCAAAACTCGGTCAATACCCCATGTGTAGATTTAGGATGCAGGAACGCCACCAATTTATTAGCAGCCCCATCGATCGGCACTTCGTGAATCAAGCGCACGCCGGCGTCGGATGCTTTTTTAAGCTGCCCCTCAATGCCGTCAGTCGCAAAGGCCACGTGGTGGATGCCCTCGCCGTTCTTTTCCAAAAACTTAGCAATCGGGCTTTCGGGCGAAGTCGGCTCCAGCAATTCGATATGCACGTCGCCCGCTTCAAAGAATGCAGTCTTCACTTTTTGCGACTCCACTTCTTCGCGCCCATGGCAATGCAGCCCGAGCGCTTCTTCGTAGTATTTAATGGATTCTTCGAGGTTGTGAACCGCGATGCCGAGGTGGTCTATCTTTGTTATCATAAGTTTTTTCCTAGTTAAAACACCCAGTTTCAGAATTAGCGAGACTTACGTCAATACTTTTTTGTATTAAATTTACTTATTGACAAGGATTTCAAAATATCAAGTATTTCGGCATCAACTTTCCAATCAGCTATGAATCAGGACAAAAATAAAACACCCACTAAGCTCCTTGCGGAGTTTCCTTCATCCACCGCAGAGGAATGGCGCGAGGCCGCCGAAGCTCTACTTAAAGGCAAGCCTTTCGACAAGGCGATGACGAAGCAGACGCCCGAAGGCATCCGCATCGAGCCGATTTTCCGCAAGGAAGTGCTCGACGGACTCCCCGCCTCCGCGACGCTCCCTGGCTTCGACGGCTATCTGCGCGGCACTTCCGCCACAGGCAACCGAAATACACCATGGGAAATCGCCCAAGAGTTGCCCTACGGCACACCGTCCGAGTTTAACGCAGCTGCCAGAGCCGATCTCATGCGCGGCCAGAATTCGCTCAACGTCCTACTCGACATCGCCACGCTTAAAGGCCTCGACCCCGACTCGGCCAAATCCGGCGAAGTGGCCGCATGTGGTCTATCACTTGCCTGCCTGAAGGACATCGAAACCGCTTTCGACGAGATCATCCCCGACGCGGTCAGCTTTCACCTGCGCACCGGTTGCGCAGGACTCACCGTGGGCGCGCTCTTCTTCGCATGGCTGAACAAGCAAGGCGCCGACCTCAAAAAGGTCAAAGGCAGCCTCGGCATGGATCCGATCGCAGTCAAAGCCGCCGCCGGTCAACTCCCCGCCAAGATGGAAGAGCTCCTCAGCGAGCAAGCCATCGCCGCCCATTACTGCGCGCAAAACGCGCCCGGCATCCGCGCGGTCGGCGTGTCTTCACTCCCCTATCACCAAGCAGGCGCCTCCTCGGTCGAAGAGCTCGGTATCTGCCTCGCCACTGGCGCGACTTATCTCAACGAGATGATTGAGCGCGGCCTCTCCGTCGACGACGCCGCCCAGCAGATGCGCTTCAGTTTCTGCATCGGGCCTAACTTCTTTATGGAGATCGCCAAGCTGCGCGCTGCGCGCGTCCTTTGGGCGCAGGTGGTCAAAGCCTTCGGCGGCAATGCTGAATCGCAGAAGATCGTTATGCACGCCCGCACCGGCCTCTATAATAAAACTCAAAAAGATCCTTACGTAAACATGCTCCGCACCACCACCGAAGCCCTCAGCGGTGCCATCGGCGGGGTGGACAGTATGTGCGTGGGCAACTTCGACGAAGTCACCCGCGAACCCGATACCTTCAGTCGCCGCATCTCGCGCAACACTCAAATCATCTTACAAGAAGAGTGCGAACTGACCGCCGTGGTCGACCCCGCAGGCGGCTCTTGGGCAGTCGAGTGGTTGACCAACGAAATCTGCGAAAAATCTTGGGAATTCTTCAAAGGCATCGAAGCCGAAGGCGGCATGGCCGAAGCCCTCAAGAGCGGCTACATCGCCCAAAAGATCGAAGTCACCGCCAAGCAGAACGAAGCTCTGCTCGGCGCACGCCGCACCAGCCTCGTCGGCACGAACGTATATCCAAACCTCGAAGAAAAAGAGCTCGAAGTACGCCTCCCCGATTACGCCGAAGTTCGCAAGCAGCGCGCCCGCGAAATCGCCGCCGCCCGCATGGAACTCGACGAAGCCTCCGACGAAGCCGTGATGAAAGCCCTCGGCAAAATCGTCGATTCCAGTGGCGACGATCTCCTGCCAACTCTCATCGAAGCCGTCGAGGCCGGAGCCACCATCGGCGAGATCAGCAAGACGATTCGCGCCACCGTCAACCCCGGCGATTTCATCAAACCACTACCCGCAGCCCGTCTCGCCACCAAGTATGAAAAGCTGCGCAACGCCTCCGCCCGCTTCGCCGAGCAAACAGGACGCGCACCCGCCATCTTCCTAACGAATCTTGGCCCACTTCGCCGCCACAAGGCACGCGCCGATTTCACCAAGGGCTTTTTCCAATCCGGCGGCTTCGAGGTCATCTCGCCCGCAGGTTTCGAGTCCACCGAAGAGGCCGTCGCCGCACTCTCCGAGTCCGAAGCCGGCATCACCGTAGTCTGCGGCACAGACGACGACTACGCCGCGAACTTTGCCGACTACGCG
>Ga0222651_1001187_pt1 | contig 13330 bp, 16 predicted proteins | sample AntAcemetagen369_FD_179855 | JGI IMG/M metagenome (GOLD analysis project Ga0222651, IMG submission 179855) | Saline water microbial communities from Ace Lake, Antarctica - #369 | ecosystem: Environmental > Aquatic > Non-marine Saline and Alkaline > Saline | place: Antarctica: Ace Lake...
CTGCTTTCTTTTCGGTCAAAGATTCGAAACAAGTAGCGCAATCCGTAAACGGTGTGTTTAAAGAAACTGTCGGAAGGCGTGTGGTGTTTCCGTTTTAGGAAATGGAGGTAATCCTGAATGACTTCATCGTCGAGTTCAAGCAGGTCACAGTTGAGATGTAATCCCATATGAGCCAGACATCGGGCATAGTTGGTGAGGGTACTTTGGCTCTTGCCGGAAATGGTTATCGACCTGCGGAGCCTTTTGAGCTGTAAATCAAAGCCTGGCACATTTTCACAGGCTTTTTCAGTCAGGAGTTAGTTATAAAGCAAACGTCTCCGAATGCCCGCCGTCCACAAGCCCTGACCGTTGTGTTTAATGCTAAGAGCGACACAGTAAACGCACGTTTGGCACATTTACAAGCTCAAATACACATAATGATTCTTCAGCTTGCCAAAGAGTCAAATTTTGCCGACATAGGGGCTAAATGAAAATCCAAATACTTAAATCGTAACCAAAAAGATTATTTGCATGCCAAGATTGGATAAAGAAACAAAAGAGAGGATTAAGAAACTTGAATATAAAGAACTTCAAGATATTGTGTTAAAACTAGCATCTAAGGAAAAATCAGTTTATGATTATGTATTTGCTAATTACCTTGATAAAGAATTTGGCGAGCAAGAAATATTTGAAACAACAAAAACTGATTTAGAAATTATTTTTCAGAAAAGGTATAAAGGATTTTCTGAGCAATTACAAATGGCAAATATGTTAGGTGCTTGTATCAAAAGGATTAATGAGTTTACTAAGATTTCAAAAAATAAGACTTTAGAAGCATCCTTACTATTACATATTCTTGAGACCCCATTTTCTTTAACCACAAATATGTTTGGAACCTGCTTCACTCAATATGATACAAAAGTTGCTATGATTCTAAAACGATTAATTAATATAGTTACAAAAAAGCTTCATGAGGATTATCGGATTGAATATGAGGAAATATTGAATAACTATCTTCAAATACTTCATCGAACGTCAGGACATATAAATACAGTGTATAATTTGCCAAAAAAGATTTGATGAAAAACAGACTAAGACAAAGCTTAATAGATTTCAATTAAACATTTTGCTAAATGATGAACAAAAAGTTGGATTCATCTATTTGCTGAATTAAGGAGTATTTTGTAGTACTTGCGGAGGAACTTGTGAGAAAGGGATTGTAATCAAGGAGACTTATTTAAATTCATTAAACAACATCATGATTAAGGGGAACTGCAAAGACTGTAATGGAAAAGTAGCAAGGATAGTGGAGTTTAGGGAGGATAAAGATTTTTTTAATAAAGCTAATGATTTTATAGAGTCGATTGATAAATGAACAATATGTTATGCCGACCCTTCGCAATCATAAACATTGCCAAGTTGCTCGAAAAGAACGACACACAAACCAAAACGTGACAAAAAGTAGGAATGCCCTCGTACGTGGACTGACTGCGGAGAATAAAGCACTAAAGCACAACACGCTGTATATTTCATTGGCGGTTTTTTGGAACGCAAACTTTTGTATTTCAATTTTCCTTATCTTGAATCTTGATAAGTTTGAGCTATGAACTCGCCAACAAAACATACAGCAATTCGTTGTGCACTATTTAAAAAATGACCGAACTAACCAAGAAAATATACTACGCTGACCAAAATATTCTAAATAGAATAGAATCGGAATTTAAGCTTATTGAGGGAAAAGATTGGTATAAATTATATCAGAATAAAGCGGACAACTCGTATTGGCGACTTGACGTGTGGGACAAATATCAGGAGCAATTTTTTGTTCGACTTGAATCAACCGAGAATTGGATTGAATATGACGACCAAAAATTGAGAATGTAATTATTAAAAACGCATCGTGGAACAACTGACCAAATATGTGTTTGGAAAAATTGTGATAAAAAGGCTCTGAATGAAATGGTTATTTGCGAATTTCACGCTTATACTGAAATGGGATTAAGAAAATAAAAGATGGAGCAAAACACTCAACAAAAATACGATTTGATTTGCTTTACGGATTTAGCATATGAATTTGACTTTTCGGACAAAAAAGAAACTGATTTTGTTAAACCAGTTGGCTGGTGGCCCCCTTTGGTCGAAACATGCCACTGTATGCAGTTCTCCGGTCTTGCAACAAAGGCACTTTCTGAGCAGGGAAGCTGGTTTTCTTCCTACTTCTAGCACAACCTGACCGATCTGGCTGTTGATATTGACTTTATGTGTTGCACTGAAGTGACTGGCCAAGATGCCATTATGCCTGATGCTGGTAAAGCCCTTGGGTAAGATCCCGATTCTCGGGACAAGTTATAAAAGCCAAATCTTCTAAGCCGTCATTGACAACACGTTATGGCGCATAACTAAATCAAAAGTTTTTCGTATTTTTAACGTATGGACTATAAAAAGTTTTTAGAAATCAGAGCAGATAAGCGATTTGGGAAACCTTGTATTAAGGGAGCCCGAATTACCGTTTAGGATGTATTGAACTGGCTATCTAACGGGATGGATCGAGAGGATATTAAATCTGATTTTGCGGTAGTTACATTCGATGCTGACTTTATCGATCTTAATGCAATGCATGGAACGCCTCCGAAAATTGTCTATCCCAACACTGGAAACCTAACCACTAAAAACATCACTGAACTTTTGATGGACAATATCCTCAGAATTAATCATTATCTCGACGCTAAATCTAATGATATTCTTGAACTGATAAAAGCTCCATCGGCTGACAGACTCATTTGCAAATGGAACAGCAAGGAGCTACTTTTATTGATGTTTGTAAGGCTTAGCCTACGGAGCTTAGCTGTAAGTCATGACCAATTTAACGAAATGACAAATTCTAAATATTAACATGGTAAAATTTGCCAATCGATTAATGGGGAGTTCTAAAAATCAAACACAAGGATATCAGTTAGTAATTCTAGCGATGCAACCAATTTATTGTGGGTTCCAATATTTAGTCTTATTTTCAGGATTAAAACCGGCTCACTAGGTGTGAGCAAACTAAAATGTATAGCCTGTCACGATTTTTCAGAAAAGCCATTTTACAAAGCCGATTGGAAAGAGCTTGAGGAAATTCCACCAAGGGTGGGATACGTTTTAGCGAGTTAAATCGAATACCTTTAAAAAGTTATTAAATTATAAATTATAAATTATTGAAATTGAATTAATAATATGAAATCAATACACACCTCAATAATTCTCTTGCTGACATCAGGTATCCTACTTGCAGCCTGTACTTCCCATGATTCAATTAGCTTTAAACAAAATGAAAAAGTTGTCTTCTTGGGGAATGCTTTCTTTGAAAATGCCATTGATAACGGAGAAATTGAAACCACAATCTCCCTTTGCTTCCCTAAAAAAAACATCACTTTTCGCAACATTGGTTGGAGCGGAGATAATGTCTACGCACATACACGCACACGGGCTCGTGGTGGGGGACGATTTGGAAATCCTGACAAAGGCTTTGGGATATTGACCAATCAGATTATTGATCTTAAGCCAGACAAAATTTTCATCGCTTACGGTTTTAATGAATCCTTTGATGATGACCAAGGTATTGATTCTTATGGCAAAGGCCTAAACCAGCTTTTGGAAATGCTCAGTCAGCATTGCCCCGAATTGATCCTTATTTCTACCATACCTATGGAAAAAGGTTTTGGAATACCTGCGGAGCACATTGAAGCTCAAAATAAGAAGCTTAAAAATTACACTGAAATGACTAAAGGTATAGCCATCAAAGGAGACCATTCTTATGTTGATTTATTTACTCCCTTAAGTAAGGAAAATAAATACACAACCAACGGCATACATCTTACCGTAAATGGATACCGTAAAGCAGGAGAATTGATTGCAGAAGCATTGTCATTTCCGGCACCCGCGATTAAAATTGACTCTGAAAAGGCTGATCAAATCCGGAATACTATTATCAAAAAGAACACCCTTTTCTTTCACCGATGGCGTCCACGCAATGATGCGTTTGTATATGGAGAACGCAAAGATGAACAACGGGTTGCTCAGGAAGAACCGGCACAAATTGAACCATTTATCGCAAAACAGGAAGCAGCAATTACTGCACTACTTGAAGACTTATGATGATGATTAGTAAAAGAACATTCCAGTTGCTTATTTGCATCAGTTTGTTAGCTCAAAGCTTACAAGCGCAAAATGACCTACAGGACATACCAAAAGCAGACCTCGAGAAGGAGCTAGCTTCCTTTTCGGTCCTTGATGGCTTTGAAATCAGTCTCTATGCAGCGACTCCCATGATTGAAAAACCTACCCAAATTAATTTTGACAGTGATGGTAGGCTCTGGGTTTCTGGTAGCCGTATCTATCCTCAATTAAACGTAAATGAGGAACCCAGTGACCGGATAGTAATACTTGAAGATACTGACAATGATGGTGTGGCCGATAAGTCTTCCATTTTCTACGATAAGCTCATTATCCCCGGTGGCGTACTTCCAGACAACCAAGGTGGAGCCTATGTTGCAAATGGTGACAAACTCATTCACTTAAGTGATACAGATGGTGATGGAAAAGCTGATAAATTGGATGTTTTACTTACAGGTTTCGGAACAGAAGACACACACCATACCCTCCACCGCCTTGGTTGGGGGCCAGGAGGGCAGATGTATATGCTTCAGGGCTATTACATTTCGTCACATGTCGAAACCGCCTATGGACCGCGTCATCTTAACGGCGGAGGTCTATGGACCTATGACACAGACACGCGACATCTGGAAATATTCACAAAGGGGCATGTAAATCCCTGGGGGCACTCGATCAGTTATTGGGGGCAGTCTTTCGAGTCTGATGGTGCAGGTTCAGGCTTTGGACACAGCTTCCCAAACTCGGTTTTTATGGCTTCTCCTGGCGAATCACAGGCCTTACCCACACTTACCCCTAAAAGACCAAAAGCCAGTGGTCTTGAAATTATTAGCGGAAAACATTTTCCGCCGTCATGGGAGGGTAATGTCATTACAAACGATTTCCGAGCACACATCACAGACCGTTACTCAATAGAAGCGGATGGAAGTTCTTATAAAGCGACACTTGAGCCTACTTTCCTAAAGTCGACACACAAATCTTTCCGTCCCATAGATATCAAAATGGGGCCAGATGGAGCCCTTTATGTCGCTGATTGGTATAGCCCAATTATACAACACGGAGAGGTTGACTTTCGTGATGAACGCAGAGATCATCAGCATGGTAGAATTTGGCGAATTACAGCAAAGGGAAGGCCACTGGTTCAAAAACCTAACTATAAGGAGTCGAGCATTCCTGAATTGTTAGAACTCCTGAAAGCAGATGAAAACTGGGTGAGGCTCTTGGCCAAACAAACGCTAAAATCAAGAGAAGCCAGCCAGGTGATGTCGGCTATAGACAAGTGGTTGAGTACTCTGGATACACAGCACTCTGATTACGATCATCACCGGCTCGAAGCACTCTGGACTGTGCAGACCCTGAATTTAATAGATATAGATTTGTTGAAATCTGTATTACAATCGAATACAGCAGGTGCCCGTTCAGCAGCTGTTAGGGTTCTCTACTATTGGAATGAAAAAGTGCCTGATGCCCATGACTTACTCAAAACAGCCGTTCAGGACTCAGATCCCAGTGTGCGACGCGAAGCGATTACTGCACTGAGCCAATTCAAGTCAGTTGAAGCCTTCGACATTGCACTACTTGCCTATAATGAGAATATGGATGATTCTTACTCGTTTGCATTGCGTCAAACCTGTCGCATATTATCAAAATCCTGGATCCCTTCTGTCCTTAACGGTAACTTGATACCTCAAGCAGACGATACTGCACTCATATTCGCACTTAAGAGCACAGAAGACCCCAGAGCAACTCAGCCTTTGATTTATTTATTTAAGAATAGTGAAAACCCGGATGCGGAAATCCTGCCTGTTATTGGTCGCTTGGGTAACGCTGAGCAGCTAAATTTCCTTACCGACATTGCCAGTGCGCAAAGCAGTCCATATACAACCAAGGCAGCAAATGGTTTACTAACTGCAGCTAAAGATAGAGGTGTATTTCCCAATGAAAATCAAACTAAGGTGCTTCAAAACCTCTTCGCGTCCACAAATGATGACGACCAGGCAGCTGCTTGCGCTCTGGTAGGTCATTGGAACAGTAAGGAATTTACTGATGTACTGAAACAAAATCTCACAAAGCCGAATGCAAGTTATGCTATTAAAAATAGTGCTGCGGAAGCCCTGGCCATGTTCGGTACGGACGATATTCGTGATTTCCTTGTTCAAATTATTAGTGAAGACCATTCCATCAACACAACCAAGCTGGCAGTATATTCACTTGTACAAGTTGACATGGAAAAAGGGATTGAAGCAATAGCTAACACTTTGAGCAAAGAAATTGATAACTCAACAATTGAATACCTCATAAGGAGAATAGTAAGAATGGAAGGTGCCTTTAGGTCTTTAAGCTCCGCGTTGGAAGGAAAGAAGATAGCCTCCGAAACCGCCAGGTATGCTTCTCGTTATGTACAGGTATCTGGACGAGAAGGAGCAGAAGAATTAATAGCTGCTTTGGCCAAAGCAGGCGCTATAAAAATCAATTCTGCTGCGTCGAATAATGACCAAAGGACCATGGACCTCATCTCAAAATTAAAAGGTGGTGACGCAGAGAAAGGAAAAGAAATATATCATAGATCTCAACTTGCTTGCATCTCATGCCACAATATCAATGGAGAGGGCTTATCTGATATCGGCCCGGACTTAGGGAGTATTGGTGCTAGTGCCCCGGTGGACTATATCATTGAGTCTTTAACTGAACCAAGTAAAAAGATAAAGGAGGGCTATAAATCATCTACAATTACTACAGGAAATGGAGATTTTTACAATGGTTCAATAATTTTTGAAGATGCGAACAAGATTACAATAAAAACTTCTACAGGAGCTGAAGTCTCCATCCAAAAAAATAAAATTAAATCTCGAGAAACAAGCAAGGTTTCAACGATGCCAGCAGGTCTGATAGATGCTTTAAATGAGAGTGAACTAATTGATCTTTTGAAGTACCTGACTGAACTTGGGAAAAGCCAGTGATTGGAGTTTGTCTATCAATAGGTGGATTGAAGAAAAAAGATATCAATTTCTCCCAGAGCTAATTAATTTCTCTTGCTAACGAGGGTGTTAAAACCCTAATTTTTTACAGATCCTATGTAAGGTCGATTTTTCTAATGGTGCTTGAAATGGAAATCATTAACGCGCATGCTGCTGGCATCGATATTGGCAGTCGTTCGCATTTTGTAGTCGTGAGTCAAGCCCTTGAGGACGAAAAAGAGTTTGGCGTGTACGCCGAGGATCTGTCAGCTATTTGTTGTCACCTTAAGCGCTATGGCATTACCTCTGTAGCTATGGAAAGCACGGGTGATTATTGGCAAAATCTCTTTACAGAACTCATAAAGCGCAACTTAGAAGTAATCCTCTGCAATGGTAAGTTTATTAAACATGCCAAAGGTAAAAAAACCGATGTTAAAGATGCCCGTTGGATACAAAAGCTACATAGATGGATTATCACGGAACCCCGAAAAGAAGGGGCAGGCTGCGGGAGATCTCTTGTTTTAAAGGTTGGCGATCTAAAACGGGCTGATATAAGCATAGCGAAGTTTAGCAAGGGAACGAGAGAAGTCGGAGGAGCCCATAATACCAATGACTGTAGTGTGAACAAAATCAAGGATAGGGAAGGGGGGCTACTTTAGAGAAGCGAATATAGAATTAATACTATCGGTATTGGCTTTGTCCTATTCGGCTAAAATTATAAGTAGTTGATTCTAAATGCCGCTATATGTTTGTTCAAATAGGAAGAGAAAGCACGAGTGATTCATTTAGCACATAGATTATACAAATGCTGGGTAGATTCATGTGAAAAGCAAATGAAGAACGCTATCGGCAAGCCGTATGAGGGAAAACTTCATAGCCTGTCCTGTATTAAACAGGATACGGTTTGATGAAGGGGCTGCTGATAGTTCACTTGAAATTATTACTTTTATGTTTAATAATTTGAGTGGACTATCAGGCTCTACTCTACTGGGCAATTAAAAAAAACACAGACGACTAATTACTAAACCTTAAAAACAAGAAAAATGACAAAAAAGATTTTAGGAGTATTTATTGCTGCAACCTTAATCCTTTCAAGTTGCACAAACACTTTGGACAAGAAACTAAACAAGGAAGATTTTGACCAAGTGAAACAGGAAATTAATTCTGATGAGAAGTATAGTGAGATGAAGAAGCAAACAAAAAAGTAAAGAAGGAATTCCTAATGGAAGGACTCAAATTCGCTGCATTTGGTATTGTGTTTAAGAACAAATCTGAATTGATTTTGTAAGACGCTGATTGGAAATATCTCGAAGAATAAATAAAAAACACAATAAACAAGAACAGACCATGCATGAAATGTTCCGAAATTATAAAGTGCCACAATCAAAATTTAATATGAAATGAAAAATTTAATATTAGTAGCTTTCTTACTCTCTTCAGTAACAGTCTTTAGTCAAACAACTTATAATAGTTCCGTAACGACAAAATATAAGTCAGAAGGTGAAGTAATTGAAAAACAACGGACTATTACAGTTTCTGACACAGAAATTACGATCACCAATTTTTTCGGTGGAACTAAGCCCTTAAATCTAAAAGTTGACTAAATCAAAGAAAAAGAAGACGATTGGGATGGTTTAATGAAATGGTATTACTGTACCAGTAAGGACAAAGACGTAATCAATGGGTACACTGAATACATAATTGTTATGAAAAAATCATATCCGTCTGACATGGAAGTTAATCAGAAAGTTGACGAAGTGACTTTCATTAAAACTGTTTTAAGTCTAAGATGAAATAATAACTGCCCACAACAGCACCTAAGAAAACATGGGACGAACAGTGGTTTCCGTAAGTTTTGTTCTCCTTAGCAACTTTGCGTTTCGGTGGACAGATAAACGCTCCGAAATGCCCCATGTTTCTCAGCTGCAAACCGTTCTAAGAAATTATGAAACAAAAAAACATAACTATAGTTACTCCTGTTTTTAACGATTGGGATTGTATAGAACATCTGATTCTTGATATTGGTAAAGCGTTAGGAGACACCGTAAACTCAATTCAATTATTATTAATTAACGATTGCTCTACCGATGTGCCGCCTGCATCTTTCTCTGCTCCTCAATACATTCAAGTAAAAAGACTTAACCTAGATTTAAACATAGGACATCAGAGGGCAATTTTAATTGGATTATGTTATTCTTTAGAAAATGACTTAAACTCAGATTTTTTTATCGTTATGGATTCTGATGGCGAGGACAATCCTATGTGCATCAAAGAATTTCTCAGTAAGTCTGAATCTTCAAAAGCAGACAAAGTAGTTTTTGCAAAAAGAACTAAGCGATCTGAGACTTGGTCTTTCAAATTATTTTATAGATTTTACAAGTTGATTTTCAAATTGCTAACCGGAGAATCAATTTCATTTGGAAATTTTAGTTGTATTCCAAAATCATTTTTGCCTAAGGTCTGTAATGATCCTAACTTTTGGAATCACTATTCTTCAGCAATAATTAAATCTAAAATACCTTTTGAAAGTATCCATACAGAAAGAAGTAAAAGGTACGTAGGCAAATCAAAAATGAACTTCAATACTTTATTTATCCATGGATTAAGTTCGTTATCAGTTTATATCGAATCAATAATAATTAGAATACTCAAACTCAGTGTCCTTATATTATTGGCTTTAACTATTTGTGTATTTATTGTGATATATGTTAAGTATTTCACACTATTGGCTATACCAGGATGGGCAACATATATTTTTGGTTTTCTTTTTAATATTCTAATAACTGTAGTATTATTTAATTTACTAATGATTCTTATACATTTGAACAATCGTAGTAAGCCTATAACTAAACCTCTGAGTTTTTATAAAACATTTATCCATAATTAAAATATGAAAGAATCCAAATACATAGGAGATGAATTATCCCTATTTAAAGATGCAATGACTTGGAAGAATTATTGGTTCAATGCCGTTAAATCATATATAAAAGGTGACGTTCTGGAAATAGGAGCCGGAATTGGAGTAAATACCAATTTAATTCTTCAAAATCCTGAGGTATCTAGCCTCATAGCTGTTGAACCTGATGAGTCGCTATCTAGACAGATAATCGAAAATGTAGAAGAAGATACTTCAAAAGTTACTGTTCATACGGGATTTATCCATGATATAAGTATTTCCAAAAAATTTGACACGATAATTTATATAGATGTCATTGAACACATAAAAAACGACAATGAAGAATTAAGTAGAGCTAAGTTACATCTGAAAGAAGGAGGTCATTTAATCATTTTGGTTCCAGCTTATAATTTTTTATTCAGCCCCTTTGATAAGGCTATTGGACATTATAGAAGATATAACAAGAAATTACTCATGAACTCTGTCCCACTTAATTTGACAAAAATTGAACTCTTCTATCTAGATTCATTGGGAGCCTGCGCCTCTTTAGTTAACAAGCTGTTTTTAAAACAATCTTACCCCACAAAAAACCAAATAAAGAAATGGGATAGATTGATAGTTCCAACATCAAAAATTATGGATAAAATAATTTTAAGATCAATGGGGAAATCATTAATTGGTATATGGAAAAAATAAGAAACTCACTATCATATCGTGTAGTAGAAGTTACATTTTTAGCTTCAACAATTAGTATAATTTTGTTAATTATTGCCAGTGTTTTTAACTTTTACGACATCAGAGGAAATGAATCAAATGTTATATACTCAATTCAATTAGCATTGAAAGACAATGCTCTTCTCTACCAATCTCCAGAATCTTTTCCGTTTAACATAAGTCAGTACGCGCCTTTATATTATGTGGTGAACGATTGCCTCATCAGTCTATTACAAATAGAGAACACCGAATTCTATACGATTCGAATTCTCACAAGGCTGTCATCAATAGTTGCCCTAATAATAGCTCTAATTTATTTGAAAAATATTTTTCAAAGCGTACTAAAAATCCCCAATAGAACCAGTCTGATTCTATGCTTTTTATTTTTAATCGTTAGTTTTCCTTGGTTTAACATTTCCAGGCCTGATGTCTTTGTTCTGCTGTTTTACATATTATCCATTTATCATCTCCTACTATATTGCGCAAATAAGACCAGTCAAAAACACGCAGTATTCTTAGGAGTATTCTTATTTCTAGGAATAGCATCAAAACTAACAATGGGTTTTTACTTTATACCCTTTGGCATATACTTTCTAGTTATCCGAGATTATAAACTGGCACTTATCTCATCAATATCTTTCCTTTTTTCATTAGGTTTATTTTATCTTCTACTATGGCTTTTGGATTATAATTCCACTTATATAATTGAAAACATTTTAGATGGTGTGAACAATGGATATAACCTTTCCAAGGCAATGACTAAATCGTATTTAACTTTCGCTAATTATTATAGCGTTTTCTCTATAGGACTTATTTTACTGACTATCGAGAGCTTTATAAAATGGAAAGATGAAAGAGAAGATTAAACTCTAGTTTTTTTAATCACATTAAATGTATTTACAATTGCACTGTCTTTCTTAGCAGCAGTGAAAGTCGGATCGGCAATAAATTATTTTAATGAGGCATTATTAGTCATGATAATTCTTACTATATATCTTTTGGAGAAACATTACAAATCCTATAGAAAATTATATCTAATTTTCTTAATGGTGTTTGGAATTAGTATTACCTTAAATCATTCTTTTAAATACGTGCCTAACTTTGTTGAGGATAAGAATAAGAAGCACAGAATGGCTAGCGAATTAGAAAACATAGTAAACTATTTACAAGATAATTTAGGCTCAAACTATTATTATTCTGACAACAGGGAAATTGCAATGTCTCTTCCTGAAAAATGCATCCTATTTCCATCAGATATACATAATATAACTTATCAAAGAGAAGTATACGATTATACTCTATTAGAAAAATGGGTGAATCGTGGGGAATTAAAGTATCTTATTGTTGTTCCTCACAGAAAGCAAATTTACGGCATTGATATAGATGAGAAGTATCTGTTAACACAAAAGTTTGCGAACTATTATTTATATGAATTAACTTCTTACAACAATAAATAAACCCCATTAAAACCAGGGTTTATTCAAACCGTTGTAGCCAATGCGAGAACAACTGAGTACAGTTACAGGTAATTTTTTCATCTTATTTTTTATTGATTCTGGCGTATAGTTGTATAATATCTTTTAGTTTCAACTGTTCTAGAGGTTTGTCAATGGAGATAATACCTTTTCGTTCTATCTCACCTGGAAAAACGATAAGCGTTTTATTTTTAGGATTTCCAGTTAAAAAACAATTGTAACAACAATTACTAATCAAAACCTTAGATGTAGATTTCCTTAATTTTTGTACCCAAAGAGTTACTAGTTCTTGCTTGGATTTGAAAAGTATTGGTTTCATAATACTTTTGATGGTCGAACTAACTTTCTATTCTTCCAGTAAGCTACGATTACAAAACCTCCTCCGATTGCAGATAGAATGATTTCTACTGTTTCAAGAGTAGAAACTTTACCTATTGTATAAAAAACAAAACCAACACTAGCTAGAATCATGGGCAAAACTTTCTTATGTTTTTTGAAGTATGCTGTTACTAATGAGGTGGTAGCAAACAAAATACTAAGTACTAAAATACCCATTTCAAAACTTTCCCCTACTAAAAAAGCCAAGCCAGCAAAAGGGAATAAAATGAAGATAAAAGGTGTGATCAAACAGTGTATCGCACACAGAGTTGAAATACAAACACCAAAACTATCAAGGTCTAATTTAAATAATGATTTCATTGATTTTTTTATAATTCACAATCATTAAACGCAACTGAGTTGCAAATATAAGGAAAAAATAATTATAAACGCAACTAAGTTGCGTGTAATATTTAAAGTTTAAGATTTACTGACTAACTTTACTTTATGATTAACAAAAAGAATATTCAAGAATATCTTGCTGCTCATGATGTTAGAAAAACACCTTTCAGAATAGAGTTATTAGGATTGTTTATAGAAAACAAAAACAGTCTTTCGCACCAAGTCATTAAAGAAAGAATAACATCTACGCAAGATAAAGTAACCATTTATAGAGCATTAGATGCATTTCTTGAAAAAGGGTTAATCCATAAGTATCCATCCGATAAACTACATCTTTTGGTATTGAAGATCTGTAGCTAAACTTGTGTCATGAAAAGACAAACAGAAGGCAACATGCGGAAGCTTTATCAGGAATGGGTATCTTCCGGGGTTAGCAG
>Ga0222651_1001191_pt1 | contig 13312 bp, 8 predicted proteins | sample AntAcemetagen369_FD_179855 | JGI IMG/M metagenome (GOLD analysis project Ga0222651, IMG submission 179855) | Saline water microbial communities from Ace Lake, Antarctica - #369 | ecosystem: Environmental > Aquatic > Non-marine Saline and Alkaline > Saline | place: Antarctica: Ace Lake | collected...
GGTGCCAATGCCCTCAAAGACCTCGCGACGGTCGACTGTCTCAGCGGGGGCAAAGTGGATCTCACCATCGGTAGCGCGCTCGATTTGTTCGGCGGCTCGCAAGTTCGTTATGCCGATTGCGTGGCTTGGAATCGGCGTTCGTAAGTGGCGCTACGGTGCCAAGACTAAGCCGATCAACATCGCACCGCCGCTGGGGCTGAGGCGAATCTCTGCATATTCCGCGTCCGCGTAGGCAGCGCCTTTGCCCTCTTGGAAGAAGAAGCTCTCGATGCCAAATTGCGCGCCGCGCCGATTTTTGTAGGTGAGGGTGCGTTCGTTTGCAGCCAGCGCGGAGCCATCGTCCAAGCGCACAAAAGTGGCGGCAGCTCGCCCGTCGAGCTCGATCACTACATGGCCGCCGAACGCATCTAGTTTTTCCTGCCTGAGCTCGCGTGCGATGGCGTAGTTGAGCACCATGTAGTCGCCCTGCATCAGCGAGCGCGGGTCGACGGGCGCGAGCTTCAGGTAAACAGTCTCACCGCCGGCCAGAGTCGCTTCTTTCTGGCGGATCGCCAGGTTCAATACGCCGAGCGCGAGCAAAGCGCCGAGCCAGATCAAAACCGTCTTCATAAATTTGCCGCCTCCACGGACGCGCCTTTTTCTAAAGAACTGTGCGCCAGATACGCTACCAGTAGGCATACGATGCCAGAGGCGAGCAGAATCCCCGACTTCTCCAGCAGGCTGACTTGCAGTGAGTAGTAAAAAAAGATGATAAAAGTCGGCAGTCCGATCAAGCCCAGCCCCGTATAGATTGGATCTCGCAGGCCGTAGCCCAGTGTGAGCAGTGCAATGGCAAATAGCAGCCCGGGGCTACTCAGAAAGGCCAGCGCCACCAGCATTACAAACAGCACCAGCACCTTCGGTTGCCAGCGATTGGCCACCGGTAGCAAGTGCCCGCCGATGGCCGCCAAGAATACCGCGATGATCAAATTCGTCGGCCATAGCGCCTCATCGAAGCGCGCGTTCCGAGGCATCGACTGTATCCAATCGAGAAAAAAGAGCGTCGCTCCAACCGAGAGCGCCAGCGCGTAGCCGAACGAACTCCTGCGCCCGCGCCATAGCGTCAGCGCAGCCAATGCCGACACCTGCACAGCCAGGACTAGCCGAAACAGCCACGGCGCATCCATTTCCACCGCATAATATGTCCAGAAGAACGCCGCCAGCAGCAGCGCTATCAACTGATAGGCCGCGCGCCGAAAGATCCACACTGGCAGGGCGCAGAGCAGTGTCTGGGTGATCGCAAGCGTCAGCATTTCGTCACTCTGGTAGTCCATGATCAACACCACCCCGACGAGCATCATCAAATGCCCACACATCATACAAGAGAGCGTCGATTGCGCGACAAACGTGCCCGCGTTTTTTTGGCTGTAGTGCACCATTATCGCCAGCCCCGCCAGCAGCGCGCCGATGGCAAAGGTTGAGGACTCGTCTGGTTGACCTGCGAGCACGATGAAGCCCAGCAAAAACAAACTGGCGACCCAAGCAGACACGGCGGTCAACACCTTGAGGATGACTGGATCCTTCACCTCCATCGCTTCGGGGTGCGCCTGCGCAAGCGCCGCTTCGGCCGGCTCGATCTGGTCGTCGTTTAATAAATCTCGCAGTTTCATTGCAGGCTCCCCGCTGTCGAGCCATGACGCTGGCTAAGCTCACGCAGCCACCACACCAGCAAGGCTGTGACTCCCACGATCACGAGGGCCATTAAAAAGAAGCCGGCTCCATCATCGAAGAGATCCGCCTCTTCCAGCATTCTACCGATCGCCGTGATTAGGTAGAGCGCTGCATTACCCAGAACGATACAGAGCGCAGTGCTGTCAAACTGGCAACGTGTAAAATACAGATACGTCACCCCGAGGCAGAGCATCCAGATCACCGAGCCGACAAACATCGCGTAGCCACCGCCCGCGGACGAATCGACGATCAGATCGAGCGCCGGGATCAGTAGCGGAGTCAGCGCGCCCAGAAGAAAAAGCGGCCGTAGCCACCGCCCGCGCAGCCACTCGTAGCGCGTGGCGAGTCGCTCGCGCAGCAGCAAGCCTGCGCCGTTGAGCACGGTTAGCGGGATGCAAATGTAGCTATAGTGTAGCAGGCTATTGAACTGCCCCACCTGATTCCAAAACAGCCACACCGTAAGATTCACCAGCACAAACCACAGCACCCACAGCGGCGCAAAAGCCCCCGCCAGCACCCATGGTAATATACAGAGCGCCCATATACCGAAAAATCCAAAAGCATCTGCCCCCGTCTGGTACACTTGCCCAAACACCGCAAAGCTCACGCCGACGAAGATCGCGGCCGCCATCAGTAGCAGCTGCCCACCGAGTCGGCGAAAGCCCACCCATTGCCCCGCGCCCAGCGCCCCCAGTGTCAACGCCTGTAGCAGCCCCAGCTTTTGCATCCTCTCCAGCGCATCCCAGTTAAATGCGAAAAAATAAACGACCGCCGCTAGCACCAGCGCGCTTCCGAGCACCATGCAAAGCCGCGCCGCCCAGCGCGCCCATTCTTGCGGATCATTCATCTGCCGGATACCCGCCCAAAATGAAGCAGGCGAGATCACGCCCGCATCGCGCAAGACTTTGAGCGATCTGTGGTCGGGCGTTTGGTCGAGTAGAGGCTTCGTCATTTGCTATGCAGCGTTATCTTCGCTAGCGGAGCCTGCAATCTCAAAGGAGGCTAACAAACATATTCGACAAAGCCGAATCGGCACTCACTATCCGCCTAATGAAAATCCAACGCGTCGCCATGGCGATGATCATCGTTTTTTTGACCTTCTTCCTGCTCCACCTCGGGCAGGCCTTGCTCTTGCCGCTTGTGATCGCGGGAGCCATCGCGTATTTGATCAGCATTTTGGCGCATGCCATCACGACGCCCACTTTCAAGGGCTTCTCCGTCCCCAAGTCTGTGGCCATGCTCTTGGCCATTGTGACTATCCTGGTTTCGCTTTTCTATCTCGTGCAGCTCATCACTCTGAACATACAGAGTGTGATTAAAGTCGCGCCCGAGTATCAGAAGAATTTGGAAGCATTATTTATCAAAACGTACGGCATCTTTAGCAGTAATGAGGTGCCGAATATTCGCGAGTTTCTTAACCAACTCGATTTTAGTGGCTATCTTCAGAGTTTCGGCGCGACTGTGCGCTCGCTCGTCGGTAGTATGGGCATCATCACCGTTTACCTGATCTTCCTGCTCTTGGAGCAACGCACTTTCGGCGATAAGATTAAAGCCATCGTCCGCGACCCCAAGCGCCAAGAAGATGCCTTTGAGTTGATCGATAAAATGCGCTCCGACATTCGCTCCTATGTCGGCATCAAAGTGCTCACCAGTACTGCCACTGGCCTCATCAGCTACGTCGTGCTCAAGGTCGTGGGGGTCGATTTCGCCAGCTTCTGGGCGGTGCTGATTTTTCTGCTCAATTTTATTCCCACTATCGGTTCGATCATCGCGACGCTCTTTCCCTCGCTGCTCACCCTCGTGCAGTTCGACACGCTCGGGCCGTTTATCGTCACCGTCTCCGTGCTCACCGCCGTGCAGTTCTGTATCGGCAGTCTGATTGAGCCGCGGCTGCTGGGTAATCGTCTCAATCTCAGCCCCATCGTGATCCTCCTCTCCCTCGGCCTGTGGGGCTCCATCTGGGGCATCCCCGGCATGTTTCTCTGTGTGCCGATCACCGTGATCATTATGATTGTCTGCTCGTATTTCCCCGCCACGCGCCCCATCGCCATCCTGCTTTCAGGCAATGGAACAGTCGCCAACGGGCTCAAAAAAGAGAACCTCGGCTCCTAGGGGAACCGCCAGATCGCCTTGTTCGAACACACAACACCCAACCTGCAATGCCCAAGTTAAAAAGAAACGCGTCCCTGTGAGTTGAACGTTTAAGGTTTCGTGTTGAGCGTTCATTTTTTAGGCCACCTTTTCACCTCACCCTTTCCTCCCCCCCCTCCCACGATACTCCAAAACATGAAAAAGCTTCTAGCCGCCAACCGCAGTGAAATCGCTGTCCGCATCTTCCGCAGCGCCACCGAACTCGGATACCGCACCGTCGCCATCTACGCCAACGAAGATCGCTTCGGCGTCCACCGCTTCAAGGCCGACGAAGCCTATCTCGTCGGCAAAGGGCAGGGCCCCGTCGCCGCCTACCTCGATATTCAGAGCATCATCGATCTCGCTAAAAAGAAGGGCGTCGACCTCGTGCACCCCGGCTACGGCTTCCTCTCTGAGAATGCCGACTTCGCCCGCGCCTGTGAACAGAACGGCCTTATTTTCGTCGGCCCCAGCGCCGACCTTCTGAGCCGGATGGGCGATAAGATCGAAGCCCGCAAAATCGCTGAGCAGGCCAACGTCCCCACACTTCCTGGCACCCAAGACCCCATCAGCGATCGCAAAGAAGCCGTCAAAGCCGCCAAGAAAATCGGCTTCCCCCTCATCGTCAAAGCCGCCTTTGGTGGCGGCGGGCGCGGTATGCGGGTCGTTAAAGACGCCAAAGACCTGCTGCCACTGCTCGAAGAAGCGCAAGGCGAGGCCGAGCGCGCCTTTGGCAACTCATCCGTCTTCCTAGAGCGCTACATCGGCCGCGCCAAACACATTGAAGTGCAGATCCTCGGGGATAAGCAGGGCAACGTCGTCCACCTCCACGAGCGCGATTGCTCCGTCCAGCGCCGCCACCAAAAAGTCATCGAGATCGCCCCCTCCGTCGGCCTGCCCGACGCAGTGCGCCACGAACTCTGTGAGGCCGCCGTTAAAATAGCCAAGTCCATCGGCTATTACAATGCCGGCACCGTCGAGTTCCTGCTCGATCTCGACACCAACGAGTGGTTCTTCATCGAGATGAACCCCCGCATCCAAGTCGAGCACACCGTGACCGAGGTCATCACCGGTATCGACATCGTGCGCACCCAGTGCCTCATCGCCCAAGGCCACAGCCTCTTCAGTGACGAGATCGGCATCCCCCCGCAGGCCGAAGTGCCGCGCAACGGCTACGCCATTCAAGCCCGCATCACCACCGAAGACCCCGAAAAGAACTTCGCCCCCGACTACGGTAAGATCGTTAGCTACCGCAGCGCCGCCGGCCTCGGCATCCGCCTCGACGGCGCGATGGGTGATACCGGCTCCGTTATCACCCCATTCTACGATTCGTTATTGGTCAAGCTCACCACCTCCGCCCGCACCTTCGAGCTCGCCATCCAGCGCATGGATCGCGCGCTGCGCGAGTTCCGCATCCGAGGCGTCAAGACGAATATACCCTTCATCGAAAACGTTATCCACCATCACAGCTTTTCGTCTGGTCAGGCCACAACTACCTTGATCGATACCACCCCCGCGCTGTTTAATTTCAAACGCCGCCGCGACCGCGCCACCAAGTTGCTCAAGCTGCTCGGCGATACCATTGTCAACGGCAACGAGCAAGTCAAAGGCCGCCCCGTGCCGTTGATGGATTTGCCCGTGATCCTGCCCGACTACGATCCTAAGCAGCCCAAGCCCCCCGGCACCAAAGACTACCTCACCCAGCACGGCCCCGAGAAATTCGCCGAGTGGATGCGCAAAGAGAAGCGACTCCTCATCACCGACACCACCATGCGCGACGCCCATCAGTCGCTGCTCGCCGCGCGTATGCGCAGCTTCGACCAGCTCGAAGTGGCCGATGCCATCGCCCAGCACGGTGATAAGCTCTTCAGCCTCGAATGCTGGGGCGGTGCCACCTTCGACACCTCCATGCGCTTTCTCCACGAGAATCCGTTCAAGCGCCTGCGCCGCCTGCGCGAGCGCATTCCTAATATCTGTTTTCAAATGCTGCTGCGCGGAGCCAACGGTGTCGGCTATTCTAACTATCCCGATAATGTTATCCGTGGCTTCATTAAGCACTCCGCCGAGTGCGGTATGGATATTTTCCGCGTCTTCGATTCGCTTAACTATTTACCAAATCTCAAAGTCGCCATGGACTCCATCCGTAAGGACACCCAGTCCGTTTGCGAAGCCACCATTTGCTACACCGGCGATATTCTCGATCCCAAGCGCGATAAATACACCCTCAAGTATTACGTCGATATGGCGAAAGAGTTGGAGAAAATGGGCGCCCACATTCTCGCGCTGAAAGATATGTCCGGGCTTTGCTACCCCAACGCCGCGTATAAGCTGATTAAAACCCTGCGCTCCGAGATCGCCATCCCGGTGCATTTCCACACTCACGATTCCAGCGGCATCGCCGGCGCTTCCATCGTCAAAGCCGCCGAAGCGGGCGTCGACGCGGTCGACCTCTCCATCGCCTCACTCTCTGGTCTCACCGCCCAGCCTAACTTAAATTCCATTATCCACGCCATGCGCGGCGACAAGCGCGCTACCAAGCTCAATCAAAAATTCTTTGACGATCTTAGCATTTACTGGGAGGCCATTCGCCAATACTACGAGCCGTTTGATACCAGCCCCAAGTTCGGCAGCGCCGAAGTCTATCGCCACGAGATGCCCGGCGGTCAATACACCAACCTGCGCGAGCAAGCCCGCGCGCTCGGTCTCGGTGCCCGCTGGCCAGAGGTGGTGCGCTACTACCACGAGGTCAACGCCGTGCTAGGCGACATCGTCAAAGTCACCCCCTCCTCCAAAGTCGTCGGCGACCTCGCCATTTTCCTCCTCACCAAAGGCGTCGAGCCCAAGGACATAGTCAACCTCGAGCCAGGCACCGCCTTCCCCGAGTCCGTCGTCGACATGCTCTCCGGCGGCCTCGGCCAGCCGAAAGGCGGGTGGCCGAAGGACGTGCAAAAGGTAGTCCTCGGCGATCGTAAACCCTACAAAGGGCGCCCGGGTGCTCGCGCCGCCAAGGTCGATCTCGAGGCAACGCGCCAAGAGATCAAAAACTTCACCAAGCGCCCCGAGTGTAGCGACGACGATCTCTACGCCTACCTGATGTATCCCCAAGTCTTCAAAGATCTCGTCAAATACGTCGATGAGTATGGCCACGCCCGCGTGTTGCCCACGCCCGCATTTTTCTACGGCCTCCAGCCCGGCGAAGAAATCTCCGTCGAGATTGAAGAAGGCAAGATCCTCATTGTTAAACTCATCTACGTCAGCGAGCCAGATAAGGAAGGCCAGCGCACGCTTACCTTCGAGCTCAACGGCCGCGCCCGCGAGTGCGTGATCAATGACAAGTCGATCAAGAGCGAGGTCAAGCGCCGCACCAAGGCCGACTCCGCCGACAAGATGCAAATTGGCGCGCCCATCCCCGCGATGGTCAGCGCCGTCACCGCCACCGTCGGGCACAAGGTCAAGAAAGGCGAAAAGCTCGTCGTTCTAGAGGCCATGAAAATGCAGACCACCGTGTATGCCCTAGCCGACGGTATCATTGACCAAGTCGACGTCCGCGTAGGCGACCAAGTAGAAAGCAAGGATTTACTAGTCAAGCTCCGTTAGAAACGTTTTAAGTCGCGCCTGCTTGAGCGGGCGTAACTCGTTAAGACCCTTTAGGTGGTAGCGTTTACCTGTTGCCCGTGGCGTGTCCGCTTGCGGACGCCCCCGTCAGAGTCAGCCAACAACCCAAGCAACCGCAGCTCAAAAAGTGCAATTTTAACCACGGATGGACACGGATGGACACGGATAAGAGTGGAGACAGGATTGAATCTTAAGCGCCATCATGGATGCGAGGTGTGGCCTCACACCGCACACGCGAATCATGGTAGCGCGGTGTGGCCTCACACCGCACACGCGAATCATGGTAGCGCGGTGTGGCCTCACACCGCACACGCGAATCATTGTAGTCACGATCAAGCGTGCTGACTGAGGCCAGTCAGCGCCACCCTCTCAAACGCAATTTTAACCATGGAAGGCCACGGATAAGAAAATCCAGGTTGTCATTAAATCTGCGTCCATCTGTGGTTAAACAAAGGCGGAGCCAGGGTGGGAGTCCCAAAACACTCGATGTCGGGCGCACTTGAGTGAATCAGCTATACTGCCGCGCATCATGATTTGTGAAAAGTTAATCTTGTAATCGTGATTTAAATGTATCTAATTTGAAGGCATATATGATACATTTAGAACTGACCAGTAAAGCCATCGAGGACATCGCCGAAGCACTAGATAATCCCTCAATTAGTGAGCAAAATAAAATCAAACTTTTGGTTATTCGAATGCACTGCGAAGGGGCAAAGCATGGCTTTATCGCGAAGGTTCTGAACTTGCATGCCAACACAATAACTAACCACCTCAAAGAGTATCAGAAAGATGGACTCCCTGGCACGCTTGAAGACAGATACTATCGCCCAGTGAGTTCATTGGAACCTTTTCTGGAGTGCTTAAAATGCAGCTTTCGAATTACGCCAGTCGCTGATGCTAAGGAGGCGGTTGTTCGCATCGAAGCAGTCACTAAAATTCGGCTGAGTGAAAGTCAGGCGCGGCGCTTGATGAAGTCTATCGGCATGAAAGTGCGTAAGGCTTGCTCAATCCCAGGCAAAGCTAATCCTCAACTACAATTTGAATTTTATACAGATGAGTTGCTCCCTAAGCTACAGCGGGCTGCCAAAGGCGAATCCAAAGTCTTTTTTGTCGATGCTGCGCATTTCGTAATGGGCGCGTTTTTGGGAATGATCTGGTGCTTTACGAGAGTTTTCATTAAGACTTCACCCGGGAGGCAGCGCTACAATATCCTTGGTGCCATCGATAGCCACAGTCAGGAACTTATCAGTATACGCACGACCGAGAATATTAACTCTTTGAGTGTCGTAGCTCTATTGAATAAAATCCGCCAGAAGTATCCAGAGTGTAAGATTACTCTGGTCATGGACAACGCACGCTATCAACGCTGCAACTTTGTCAAGAACCACGCCATCGAGCAGGACATCGATATTCTTTTCCTTCCTCCTTATAGCCCTAATCTCAACTTAATTGAACGACTGTGGAAACTCACCAAACGACGTTGCCTCACAAATCGTTACTACAAAGACTTTAAAGCATTTTGCACAGCAATAGATACTTGCCTAGATGATCTTTCTGGACCTCTAAAGGAAGAATTAACCTCACTCATGAAACTCAATTTTCAATTCTTCAAGAATCACAAATCATGATGCGCGGCAGTATAGGTAGTCTATTTTGTGGCTTGAATCACTGTTGAGTCAGGTTGGAGTCCCGCCTTTAGGCGGCCGCGTATGCGTGGCCTCTCAATCACTGTTGAGCCAAGGTTGGAGTCCCGCCTTTAGGCGGCCGCGTATGCATGGCCCCTTAACCACTGCCGCCTAAAGGCGGGACTCCAACCTGTTCAAATATGACACAAGCAACGCTGTTTTCAACCACAGATTCACGGGGATACACGCAGAGGGTGCACAACAAATTTTTCCAACAGTAATAAATGACAGAAGAACAGGCAGACGTATGAGTCTCGCGCAGAGGCGCAGGGGCGCAGAGGTTAAAGTGATGGATGAAAATGCAATAGGAACAAAGTTGATCGAGGACAAAGTCATTGCAGAACTCAAGTCTGTTGAGAAAGTCTCCCCCGCAAACAAGAAACAAACTCAAACCTACCTACGCCTGACTGGAAATAAGCTTGGATATTGACTCAATTTTGGAGACGACTGCTTCGACTATAAGCGCCCCGTGGTGGTGGCTGCACGAGCGGTTTTATCGCAATTGGTTTAGTCCTCCACGGCGACTGGGACAGTCGCCCTCCCTTTGGCGAACTTACGCCTCGAACAGGCCGAGCTTCGGGCCTTGTCCCGTCGCTGGCAGCGACTGGGACAGTCGCCCTCCCTTTGGCGAACTTACGCCTCGAACAGGCCGAGCTTCGGGCCTTGTCCCGCCGCTGGCAGCGACTGGGACAGTCGCCCTCCCTTGACTACGCCTCGAACAGGCCAAGGATTTCTTTTTCGGAGAGGTCGCCCTCGGTGCTCTGGGTGCTCTGGGCGTTTTCGGGGGTGTCGTCTAGCAGGGAGGCGGCGAGGCGGCCTTTCTTCTTTTGCAGTTCGAGGATCTTGGCTTCGACCGTGTTTTCGGCGATGAGTTTATACACGAAGACGGGCTTGTCTTGGCCGATGCGGTGGCTGCGGTCGGTCGCTTGGGCTTCGGCAGCGGGGTTCCACCAGGGGTCGTAGTGGATGACGGCGTCGGCGGCGGTGAGGTTGAGCCCTGTCCCGCCGGCTTTGAGGCTGATCAGGAAGAGGGGAAACTCGCCGGCTTGAAAGGCTTTGACGAGCTCGCCGCGGCGGGTGGTGGCTCCGGTCAGGGTGCGGTGGTCGATCCCGCGCTTGTGTAGCTCGGCCTCGATCAGGGAGAGCATGGAGGTGAACTGGGAGAAGAGAAGAATACGGTGCTTGTTTTCGAGGAGCGACTCGATCAGCTCCAGCGCGGCTTCGAGCTTGGCCGAGCCGTAGGGGCAAATCTGGTCGAGGTCTTTAGTGTAGAGGCGTGGGTCGCAGCAGATCTGGCGCAGCTTGAGCAGGGCGTCGAGCACGAGGATGCGTGAGCCGGCGAAACCACGGTCGCTGAGGGCTTCGACGACTTTGGCGTTCATGGCGGTGCGGACGGCTTCGTAGCGCTCGGCTTGGTCGGGCAGGAGCTCGAGGGGGCGGATGATTTCAGTCTTGGCGGGTAGTTCGGGGGCGACGTGCTCCTTGGTGCGGCGGAGGAGGAAGGGGCGCAGGCGCTTTTTGAGTTGGGCGGCGAGTTGTGCGCCGTCGGCGGAGCCAGACTCGATGGCGCGGGCGTAGGTTTGCCGGAAGAGGCGTTGGCCGCCGAGGAAGTCGGGCATGAGGAAATGGAAGAGCGACCATAGCTCGGCGAGGCGGTTCTCGATCGGGGTGCCGGTGAGGCAAAGCTTATGGCTGGCGCGGAGCTGGCAGAGGCTGCGGGCGGCGAGTGAGGCGGGATTTTTGATAAATTGCGCCTCGTCGACCACCAGGTAGTGCCAGTGGATCGGCTCTAGGTGGGCGAGGTCGTTGCGGAGCACGGTGTAGGTGGTGATGAGGATGTCGGGCAGGTCGGCGAGCTGCTCGCTACGGGCATCGCCGTAGTAGAGCTGGCTGGTCAGGCTGGGGGCGAAGCGGGCGATTTCGGACTGCCAGTTGTCGAGCACGCTGGTGGGGGCGACGATGAGGCTGGGGGCTTTGAGGCGTCCGGCCTCTTTTTCGGCTAAGATGCAGGCGATGGTTTGTAGGGTTTTGCCGAGGCCCATGTCGTCGGCGAGGATCCCGTGAGTGCCGGACTCGCGGAGAAACTCCAGCCAGCCGAGGCCGACTTTTTGGTAGTCGCGCAACTCGGCGCGCAGGCTGGCGGGTGGCTCTAGTGGCTCTAAAACGAGGCCGCCTTGAAGGCGTTTTAGGAGGATGCTTAGGTCGGGGAGTTTTTTGGTTGGGTGCTCCGGGCATAGAGTGTCGCTGGGGGCGGTTTGCTCTGCGGGCGTGACCACTTCGACAAGCTCAGGGACTGAGTCAAGTCGCGCCCCGACGCCTGAGTCAGTCTCGATCAGGCCGCCTGCTTGTAGCTCGGCGGCGCGCCAAGGGGAGAGGCGGACGCTGTCGCCAGAGTCGCCGGGGCTGAGTAGCTCGAACACTTCGCGCAGTATGTTTTGTAGCAATTTCCCGGGCAGCACGAGAAACTCGCCATCTTCGAGTGGTATGGCTAAATTGCTCCGACCGAGCTCGCGTAGCATCTCGGGCAGGTCGCGGCTCTCGCAAGTGGTGATGAAGTTGCGCAGTGGCTCGATCACGGAAAAGCGCATGCCTTTGTAGTGCACACCGGCGGAGTAGGCGAACCACGACTGCTCGGGCTTGGCTTCAGAGTAGAACGAGGCCTCACGCATAGAGTTCAACCGAAACCCGCTGGCGTGTTTGATCTTCCAGTCGTCGGCTTCTAACTCGGGGAAGACCTGGTCGAGCAACTCTTCCCATGTGGTCGGTGCGTTGTCCGCGAGTAGGTAACCGCCCGCGTCGAGGTTTAACAACTCGCCCATGGATGGGGTGGGGGCTACTGCGAAACCGAGGCTTTGCAATCGCTTGAGGCAAGCTTGCTCGCGCTCGTGGTCGCGCGGCACACGCACGAGTGCGCCGCCTTCGGAGTAGCTGACGAATTCTAGTTCCGATTCCAGCTCGATCACACGTTTGCCATAGCGGAAGCGAAGCTCGACCAAGACCATCGCATTGAGCGAGGCAGCCGCGCTCGGTCGGCTAGTCGCAGTGGCGCGGCGGCTCAAGGTCAACTCTGGCACGATTAGCGCTCGGTCGGCTTCTGCGATTTGCACGGCATCGGGCAAGGGGAATTTCTGGCCGGGAAATTGATTGAGCAGCCCGAGGCAAAAGGTGCGAGCGCGCTCGGCATCCATTGGCTTGGCCTCGGCCCAGCGAGCGAGTAGGGCGTCGCTCGCCGCGCCGGATACGGGGCCGCAGAGGTTGACTGCGGGCAGCAAGTGCAGCGGCGGGGAGACAGGCAAGAGCACAGCTGCCGGATCGGCGGGCTGGAGAGTGGGGCGGTATTCGTCGAGCGCGATATGCCAATTAGGGCGCACGGGCATAGGAGCCTCGTCCCAGTTGAGGCGCAGGCGACTGCCCTTTGCCCAAAAGCTGCGCCCGGTCGCAAGGATGGCGCGCAGCAGATCGTAGCCCTCTGCGCCTGAAAGCACGGCGAGGTCGCGCTCGCTGCCTTTGCTATTCATGCGCAGTCGCAGGGCGATCTTGCGGTCAGCCTCGGAGAGTGCGGCCTCGAAGCGCTTATTAAAGAGGCTCTCGAACTTGATTGGCTCGGCGCTAAAAGCGTCCCACTTCATCACGGTGGTCGAGCGCGCAGAGCATTCCAACTCACCGAGGCGATTGAGCTCAAGGATGTAAACGATACGGAGATTTGAAGTGCTTGCGGACGGCATAGCTCTGTCTTGGGCGAGGTGTAGAGGCATTTCAATCTCGGATTTGCGGTGCTGGCGGTCGCGAAGATGACCTTGCTAGCGCAAGTTCGCTACCGAGATGAGGTGTAGCGATGCGACGCTAGTCGCGTCTCCGTCGGACTTAGCTGGGAGACCTTGCTGGCGCAAGTTCGCTACCGAGATGAAGTGTAGCGATGCGACGCTAGTCGCGTCACCGTCGGGCTTGGGAGGGAGACCTTGCTGGCGCAAGTTCGCTACCGAGATGAAGTGTAGCGATGCGACGCTAGTCGCGTCTCCGTCGGACTTGGGAGGGAGACCTAGCTAGCGCAAGTTCGCTACCGAGATGAGGTGTAGCGATGCGACGCTAGTCGCGTCTCCGTCGGACTTGGCGAGGAGACCTTGCTGGCGCAAGTTCGCTACCGAGATGAGGTGTAGCGATGCGACGCTAGT
>Ga0222651_1001194_pt1 | contig 13303 bp, 21 predicted proteins | sample AntAcemetagen369_FD_179855 | JGI IMG/M metagenome (GOLD analysis project Ga0222651, IMG submission 179855) | Saline water microbial communities from Ace Lake, Antarctica - #369 | ecosystem: Environmental > Aquatic > Non-marine Saline and Alkaline > Saline | place: Antarctica: Ace Lake...
AGAATGCCCATGAACAACATCGACTTCGGCCAAATCAACAAGGTCATGGGCGAATTCTTGATGAGCCCGTGGAATTTCGTACCCCCAATTTCCGCCCCAATGAATGGATACCACAACAATATCATTGGGCTTTTTGTAGCTAGAGATATGCTGTTGAATCTGATGCGCCGTTACTGCTGACAAATCATCCAGCAAATTAACCCCTGGAGTGTTCGCAGTGGCTTTCCAATCCCGCGAGATACCGCTCGAAGTCAAGCCAAAAGAAAAAACCAGAACCCTCCCTTTACCATTAACCGATATGATTCCGGGGGCATTGGCTGCGTTGCTGTCCAGACCGGCCCCGGCGTGTCTAATTCCCACTTTGTTCAAAGTTCCTATAGTTTCCTCAAGTCCCTCATGCCCCCAATCCAGTACGTGGTTGTTCGACAGGGTACAGCAATCGATTTGGGCTACCGTAAGGCAAGGAATGTTTTCGGGATGCATTCGATAGTTGATTCCCTTGTCCACATAAGTTTCGCTATAGGTAATACTGGTTTCCAAGTTAATGATGCGCACGTCTACATCTTTCATGGGTTTCAACGCATCTCCCCAGAGGTAAGTGTACGCCACCGGGCGGTCAATACGTCCGTTTACCTTCTCGGCCAGTTTAAGGTAGTCGCGGGCATCTTTTACATACGATTCATAAAGTACAGGGTTGCTTGGATGAGGTAGTATCTGGTCGACACCACGCCCGGACATTACATCGCCAGAAAGAAATAAGGTAATCCCTTGGTCCATTGAATATTTCTAGTAAGGTTAAAAAATTTCGGATTCCCCACAAACTTTGGGCTTAATCAGGGTTATCACGGCATTTGCATATTGGTAGATTTTGGAACAAAGTCCTAGCCTATTGCTTTTTCAACCTCCATGATACCAAAGATATTACCCTCGGTATCCTTACATCCTGCAATGTAACCTACATCTGGAATTGCGGACTTGGGCTCAACGATTTCCCCTCCGAGTTCCCTCACTTTGGCGATAGCTTCATCGATGGAAGCCACTTCGACAAAATTGGTAATTTGCTGATAGGCCTTCTCCCGTTTTGCGATTCCGCCACTGATTCCTTTTTTCCCCGTCTTTGCCAAGGTCTCAATAAGATAATACTCCGTAGGGCCGGTAGGAAATTTTTCCATTTTCCAACCAAATAGTTTTTCTTAAAAATTCTTTGCCCTAAGAACATCATCCGCCGAAATATCAAAATGTATTATGGAGGCCATTTGTTAATTGTTTTTTATGTTGATGAATCTATTTAAATTCTCATTCTATTGGTTTGAACCTACAGTAACCGTAGCATTTCCTTCCCCCACCATTACAACTACTGCCAATTTTCCTTTTTCCGCGGCGAGGTGGCCTCCGGTTCCGGCTGTAGTGGTATAATTAATTTTAAAGCCTTCGGTTTCGAGTTCTTCTTTGTATTTCTGTAAAGCCGTTTGAGGTACATCTTCAAGGATGACCACCCAATTCTTGGTATCATCCATTTCATGAGTCGTAACGCTAATAACTTTACCGCCTTTAAATTCCGGAACGTCACCAGGAACTTCTTTGGGCCAACTATGCACGGTAGCATCGGTGGTAAAGGTGCCCTCATCCGTTTCGATGGTTACTTTCTCATCATCGATATCAACTTTGGCATCATCACCTATCGACTTTTCTATGATTTTTTCACTGGTCTTTTCCGCAGTTCTCTTACAAGATGTTAATACAATTGCTGTGCCAATAATGAGAAGTACCGCTATTGCACACTTAAAATTGAATTTATTGGAATGTCCCATTGGATATTGTTTTAGAATGAACACTATATGCATCAAGGGTAGAATAAAATTCCACTGCAATGTCATCAAAATTATGATTCGAATGAGCCATCTACAATGATGTAGGTCATCTTTACTGACTGACAATAATCATTGCGTGGTACGTTTATTCTTTTCAATTTCACAGGAAACATTTCTATTCCTTTAAATAAAAGATAATGGACACTTCTAAAAACGTGATTTTTGACTTAGATTCAAGTATAGCCTTTGGCTCAATAGCCGTAGAAGCGATAGGCATGACCCTGAGTGAACACGAGGAAAAGGACTTTCCTGAAGGGGAACACAAAATACGTTCCTTGGTCGATGTGCAGAATAAGCGTGTATTCATTATTTATAGCCTTTATGGAGAACACCAACTAACGGTCAATGACAAACTCTGCCGACTGTTATTCTTTATCGGTTCGTTAAAAGATGCAGGGGCGTCACAGGTGACGGTAATCGCCCCTTATTTATGCTATTCCCGAAAAGACAGAAAGACGAAGAGCCACGACCCGATTACCACCCAATATGTTGCCCGTTTGTTTGAAGCCATGGGAACGGACGGGTTCGTGACCTTGGATGTGCACAATGTGCAGGCCTTTGAAAATGCTTTCCGCATTCCTACGATACATTTGGAGGCCAAGACCTATGTTGCCTCCTATTTTGCTCCGTTATTAAAAACCCAAGAAACGGTTGTCTTATCGCCGGATAGTGGCGGGATAAAACGCGCCGTGGCATTTGCCCGAGTACTCGAAAATCAACTAAAAAAACCCGTTCCAGTTGCCGTGATGCACAAAACCCGGAGTGAGGGAATCATCGGGGGTACTGAGCAAGTCTTTGGTGACGTTAATGACAAAACGGTAATCATTATAGATGACCTCATCAGTTCGGGTTCAACACTACTACGAGCGGCGAAGGCGTGTAAAAAAGACGGAGCGAACAAAGTCTATGCCTCAGCGACACATGGTGTTTTTTCAACTGGGGCGAATAAAACACTAAAAGATCCGGCATTGGATAAAGTTGTAATAACAAATAGTATTCCGCCCATGCGGCTGGAAAAGGAAATCTTAGAACAGAAGGTTGACATTATTAATATTGCTCCTTTGGTTGGTGACCTTATGTGTAACCTAATGGAAAATCTCTAGAGATTTCTCAGCTTGGAAAAGAAGATCCAAACGACTTGTCTCCCATCATCCATTCCAGCAAAAGCCTATACAAGAATCCTATAGGCAAGTCATTCCATATCGTTTAATGGTGATGCTTGCAGACTTCCCAGCCTCATTGGAAACACAAGGGAAGCCTACCCCCTACCCTATGTTTACTTCTGTCGATTTGAATCCAATTAGGCATACATTTCATGTCAGCTGAGCCATATCATTTTTTTATTACAAGACTGCAGTTACTTTTGAAGAAAATCAAAAGATAAGACTATGTTCAACATATTACTACCCACCGATTTTTCGGATAATGCGCAAAGAGCCATTGATTATGCCGTATATCTTTTAGAAAATGCGGCCTGTACCTTCTATCTTCTTAATGCTTATTATATAGCGCCTTCCGCACCATCGGATTCAGGACTTAATTTAGAAGAACTACAACGAAAATTAGAGGCAACGAAAGATCTCCAACACACCTTTGAACGTGTACTGATAACAGATACAGCATAAAGTGCCATCGAGAAGACTATTACCGATAATGAAATTCATTATGTTTTTATGGGTACCAAGGGATTCTCAGCTATGCGGGAAATCTTTATAGGAAGCGTTACGGTAAGTGTCATAAAACATATCAAAAATTGCCCCATCATTGCAGTACCTAGGGAATATGATTATGATATCCCTGATGATATCCTTTTTGCCTGTAATTTCAAATACGCGTACATTGCCCCTGAATTAGCACCGTTGTTAGATATATCATCATTGTGGGATTCTACTCTAAATGTATTACATATCAATTCTAAAAAAGTGCTGGATGATACCCAAAGATTGAACAAAGAACTGTTAAGGAATAGCCTGAAAGACATAAGACATCGTTTTTTACAAGTCAAAAAACAAGATTCGATAGCCTCGACCATATACCAATTGGAAAAAGAAAATAAGATTATCGGGATGGTTGCTCTTTTAAAAACGAAACAGGTTTTTTTTGAAAAATTGATACATGAGCCTGTCTTCCGCAATCTCGCCTTTAAGACGGAAGTGCCTCTACTCGTCATTCCACAAAGAAATTAGGTTTAATTTTTTAGCCGGCTTCTGCTTTCAAAGTACCTTTTCCTCCTAGTTCCGGAAAGTCCGATACTGGAAATTTACATGATTGTATTGGATAACCCAATCGTGAAAGTTCTCGTCGCACTTGTTGAAGCGCCAACGGACCCGTGTAGAGAAAAAGTAGTAAGCCTCTATCAATATCAATGATTCTTATATCCATAATACGGCTTAAGTTTCTTAAGTTTTCATATTTAAAGATTTTATGCACAATAAATTTATTGATTCATAACCTAAGATTTAATGATCTAGGTCATGTATAGCATACGTCACAATACTCTACATACTTGTATCTAAAAGTTCAATACTTATAGTCTGGTTTGAAATATGTGATTAGAATTCTTCCAATAAAAGCCAATAATAACAACAAAAGATCTTATGAAAAACTCAGATCTAGATCTTCAAACGCCAATTTATTTCATTCGATTGCCTTCCATTCACTCAATCAAAAAATATAAGCATTTCCTTACCTGCTCTCTCCCATCCACCTTTTGGGTTGTTACAGTTTTCGAACCAATTTGAACTTTTTGATGGCGTGGGTCTTGATGTGTTCTGCCATTTCTTCCACAGAATCGGTTATGAACAGCAAATCCATATCTTCGAAGCTTATACTTTCATTTTTCGCCATAATCTCAATAAGTTGGTAAAGCTCTTTATGGTATACCGCACCGAAAATAACGATTGGAAAATCCTGGATCATTTTGGTCTGTATGAGTGTGATTGATTCGAAGAGCTCTTCTAAAGTACCCATGCCATCGGGCATAACTACAAAGGCATAGGAGTATTTGATCAATAGGAACTTGCGTAAAAAAAATACCTGATGTCTATCCATTTGTGTAAATACGGATTCGGTTTTTGCTCAAAAGGAAGAATGATACCGCACCCCACCAAATAGCCCCCGGCCTCGTAAGCCCTTTTGTTAGCAGCTTCCATAATGCCTAGGCCGCCCCCGGTCATAACTGTAAATCTCATCTTGGCCAATTCGGCACCCACTTTTTCGGCCTGCTGGTAAAATAGATTATCAGGTTCAAATCGAGCCGAACCAAAAACGGTTACACAAGGCCCAATAAAGTGCATTTTTCGAAAGGCCTTGACAAAACTGAACATTACCCTGAATACAAAGAACAGTTCTTTAATTCGAGAAAGTGGCCCGCTCAAGAATTTTGATTCCTCTGGACCTAGGCGGTTAATGTTCATTTAAAAATAGGTAATGGCTTATACAAAGAAACAGCTTCAATCTTTAAATGCCAAGGGTACTCAAAAAGTTCGAACTAACTGAAAATGTTAGCTATTCTGTATTGAGTACACCAAATAAAAGTAAGCATTACTGCTTCTCGAACCTTCCGGTTTTTTTCGTTAGTTTAATTCTATATACTATACCCTGCATCGCCTCTATGTATTTTCCATGGGCATCCATCATTGCATGCCCGATCGTTGTTTCCCCTGTAACAAATGGTAAGGTGCGATCCATCAATATTCGCATGCCCATCTCTCGTTCTTCAGGTTTTTTTAATTCTTCGAATTTTCCCCAAGCGATAACACTTCGCCAATTGCTCATGTTTTCCATCGCATCGACTTGAAAACATACCTTTGGGTTTTTACGCATCATATCGATTTTCATACCCTCTTTTGTATGTCCGTAAACATACTCACCGTCATAAGCATAAGTAATCGGTACAACGTAAGTCTGATCATTTGTATGGCAACCTATTCGACCAATGATCAAATTATGTAAAACGCTCTCTATTTGTCCGTTTGTTAAATCTCCTAACATATCTTAAAATTTAGAAATCAGTATTGGGGTATGCTACAAAATGCTATCCTATCGATTTGGGCGTGACCACAGGGGTCGGGCTTCAGCATTTTCGTTACAATCCCTCATGCAAAAAAAGTAGAAAGTTAAAATAAAAACATATCGACATGATATGGTATGATTTAAATCATTTTGAAACCAAGTAGTATCGAATAATTTTGAGATGGGATTAAAAACACCCTTTCCTACATAAGCTACATAAAAAGAGAAAAGCGATGATACGAGACTATTCAAAAAATACATCGACCTCTCAAAAACCATGAAGACCTTGGTCATGCGCATACCGCAGACCATGAATAGGTTTAGCGAACTGCATAAGGCGAGTACTACCAAAGGTATACTTTCCTCAAAGACTAAGGAACTGATTGCACTCGTCATCGCCATTACGGTACGTTGCGATAGATGTATCGCCTATCATGTACACGATTCACTTCAAGCTGGTGCCAATTCGGAAGAGGTTTTAGAGACCATTGGCGTAGCCGTCATGATGGGCGGTGGTCAGTCGGTGCTATACGGGTGCGAAGCTATGGAATGGTTAGATCAATTTGTAGTTCTAGAAAAAAATGAAGCAGCCGTCCAATAAAAAAAGAACATCCAACTCTTCGGATAGCAATAAAAGAAATCTGAAACCACCTTAAAGGGGATACCGTTTTAGTTGGTTCTACATCTTCCTATTCGTTTTTATGGCGCTCTTTTATTTTGTCTATAATACGACCTCCAACGTCAAGGAAATAGGCTGGTCTACATTTGAACCTATATTGGCCCAACATGATTTAGAAAAAATAGTAGTTGTCAATAAGGAGGTCATAGAATTATACATTAAACAAGACCGCCTTGAAGATCCAAAATATAAAGAGCTTTTGGATGGCATGTTCAATTCCAGGACAGGTCCCCACTATCAAATGACCATTGGAACTGTTGAAACCTTTGAGGATAAATTACTGCGTGCACAACAGGACTTTCCACCAGAGGAAAAAATCGATGTCCAATACCAAAACCGTACGAGTTGGATCAATATGTTTTCTTGGCTACTCCCTTTTGGCCTCATCATTTTGTTTTGGTTTTTTATACTTCGTAGAACGCGTGGCGGAAGAACCATGGGAAGTTCGTTGTTCAACTTTGGTAAATCTACCGCCAAACTTACAGAGAAAGGAACAAAGAGCTCAGTAACCTTTGCCGATATTGCTGGCCTAAAAGAGGCCAAAATTGAGGTCATGGAAGTGGTAGATTTCCTTAAAAACCCGGATACATAAACCAAATTGGGTGCTAAAATCCCTAAAGGCGATATGTTGGTAGGCCCTCCAGGAACGGGAAAAACCTTAATGGCAAGGGCCGTGGCCGGGGAGGCGCAAGTACCTTTTTTCTCTATGTCTGGTTCGGAATTTGTTGAAATGTTCGTCGGGGTCGTCGGTGCTTCACGTGTGCGCGACTTGTTTAAGCGGGCCAAGGACAACACCTAGGATCATATCCATTGATTAAATCGATGCCGTTGGCCGTTCCCAAGGCAAAGTAAATGCATTTCAGGCAAACGATGAACGGGAAAGTACCCTGAAACAGTTATTGACCGAGTTGGACTGATTTGGCCCCAACACCGGCGTCATTGTATTGGCAGCTGCTAATAGACCTGATGTATTGGACAAGGCCCCATTGCGTTCTGGCAGGTTCGACCGTCATATTTATCTCGAATTGCCAACTAAAAAAGAGCGTATTGAAACATTCAAGCTGCATTTACGACCCTTAAAATTGGCCAAAGAAGTCAATCTACCTACCCTAGGTGTACTGAGTCCCGGATTTTCGGGGGCCGATATAGCCAATATCCGCAATAAAGCATCTTTAATCGCCGCACGCAAAAAAAAAAAAGAAACACGTAGAACAGACTGATTTTATGGAGGCTCGGGATTGGGTGGTCGTGGGCATCGAACGCAAGAGCAAAATTATCTCCCTCAAAGAAAAGGAAATCGTGGCACACCACAAGGTGGGGCATGCCGTATTAAGCTGGTATTTGCAACATGTGAATTCCTTAGTCATAGTATCTATCATCCCTAGGGGGAAATCATTGAGTTCAGCATGGTATCTGCCCGAATAGCGCCAGATTGTGACTAAGTCCCAATTCATGGATTAAATCTGTGCTTCTTTAGGAGGGCGTGCTGCAGAAGAAATTATTTTTAATGAGCCATCTTCAGGTGCATTGAACGATTTGGAAAAAGTAACCAAACAGGCCTATACCATAGCAGCAGACTACGGATTGGATGAGGAGACATGGCCTTTCAGCTTCTATGATTCCTCTGGTCGAAATGAACGATTGTTGGGCAAACCCTATAGCGAAAACATAGCTAAATTAATTGACAAGGAAGTACAAGCCTTAGTAATTACAACTTACGAAAGAACAAAAAATCCAATTTTGGAACATAGGGAAAAACTGGCGCAGCTTCTTTAAAAAAAGAAGTTGTCGAGAAGAGGACTTGGAAAATATTCTGGAGGAACGGTTTATGGAAATTCCCATGGGTAGCAAGAAATGACCAGATAACCAATCCTTTACCCCAAGCCAAAATAAAAGTGTCCAAACTACCTACTAACCTCAAATTAATCATTTTAAATAAATACCTCTAATTACTGCTTTTAAACCACATACGCTCATGTAAGTAGTACAATACCATTTGAGTAGTTACTTCGGAGATTCCAATTTTTTACCTTATTAAAGGACTTCCAGAAATTACTCAAGATAAGATATAGTCTAAAGGGCACCAATAATTCTCCATGTAATTGACTTTGCAATGTAGCTTTTATGGGAATTATCTTTAATTTACTTACGAACTATAAAATAACTATTTAATAAATTACTCTTATTATATAATAATTCTTCGTTCGTTTCTTTTGAGATAACAGAAAGCCCTACCGCCTTACAAATGGCATGTCCTGCAGCTGTATCCCATTCCATTGTTGGGGCAAATCTTGGATAAATATCTGCTTTACCTTCAGCAACAAGACAGAACTTCAATGAACTTCCCTTGGAAACAATGTCTATTCTCTTATAATTGCTTTTTTGCTCTTCGATGAAACTCAGCGTATGATCATTCATATGTGATCTACTACAAACGACCCTAAGAAAATCCTCGGTATACGGAGTTGGGAAAATAAGATCCTGATCTGCGAAAAATGCCCCATTGGATAGATGTTCATTGTCCAAAAGGGTTTTATATGCTTTACCCTTTGCAACATCGGCATAGTAGAGCTCTCTGGAAACTGGGGCATAAATAACCCCAAAAATTGGAATCCCATCTACTACCATGGCTATATTCACGGTAAATTCACCGTTTCTTTTGATAAATTCCTTCGTACCATCCATAGGATCCACAATCCAACAGGTTTTCCATCGCTTTCGCTCCGAAAATACCATATTCGTTATTTCCTCACTAATAATAGGAATTTTTGTGGTTTCCAGATAGCTATTAATTATATCATTAGATGCTATATCCGCTTCCGTCAAAGGCGATTTATCCTCTTTTATCTCCACTTTAAACTCATTTTCGTAAATTTTCAGTATTTCTTTTCCAGCCTCTATTGCTGCTTTAATTGAGATATGGAGATAATCGTTCACAAAAATATTTTTAACAGTTAAGTGGTTGATTTATGTAGAAAATAGTTTTGATATTTATATGATTGTTAAATTTCAAATAATTGCAAAAACCTTAGCGTTTGAAACCACTTCTTTGGTGTTCAATATTTCGAAAGGGTTCGGGAGATTTGCTCTCAACTAGCATTCCAAAGCAGTACTTTTCTATTTCTGGCACTATCGCAGTTTCGTATGAAATCCTGTTGACATTACTTTTGTTTTTTAAGATTTGATAGTATTCAGAAAATGAATGATAGGTTACGTATGTATCAAGAAATCTGGGCAGTAAAATGGAATTACAAAAAAAACGAACAATAAGAATAGTATTGCCCAAAGGGTCCACATTAATATAGGGTAAACAATGATATTGCCCTTCGATTCGGGACGTAGCGAATGTGCGATAAGTCCATGAATTCCTAAACTGAAAAGCAGAAAAGTTAGGCTCGACATTATGATGGAAAACACTTTGGAATGATCATCTTTTGAAATAAAAAAATAAATCCCTAATATTATAGATATTGCTATAACTATTCTAAATATCCTTCTTGCCATTTCAATAAGTTTTAAAGTGGTTGTTTAAAGTAAAATAGTTGATGGTTGGCCCCCCTAAAACTTAATAGCGGAACCCTGCCATAGGATTCCATTTTTTTCACAAGATCTCGATGGAACCATTTTTTAATGATACTTTTGTGTTCCCTTTCCAACATCACAATCAAATCTGCATTTGAATCGCCAAGATAGATTCTAAGAGCGTCAAAAACATCCTCCGTGAACAACAGTTCAAAATCCATTCGCTCATACTTCACTTTCTCGTGTAGCATCTCTTTGAACCACTCCATTTGCTTCTCTCCTTTATATTCTTCTTTTGTGGAAATATGAATGACTTTTATTTCAGCATCGAATTGCTCGGCCATTTCAGCCAATTTTCGAATGGCAAATACATCCTCTTCCTCGAAATCTGTAGCATATACGATAGTTTTGAGCGGCATATAGCTTACATCTGCTGGAATGGACAAAATAGGGCAGGGCGCTTTTTCGATAAGATGCTTTGTGGTGCTTCCCATAATCATTTCGCGTAGTGCGCTACCTCCTTTCATACCGATTATGATCAAATATGCATGCCATTCATTGGCTACCGAAATAATACCTTTTATTATGGACTTGTTTTCTACCACCTCTAGCTGTATGTTCGGATTCTCCCAGTTGCCGCCTAGATGTTCTTCACAGAATTGCTCCAATTTGGTACGGTATGTTTTAAAAGCATCTTTCTCTAATTGCGGAAACGGTTCCGAAAGCATCTCCGTTCCCAAAACGGTAGGATAATCAAATACATGGGTAACTACCAAACGAGTGCCCATCTGGTTGGACATTTCACGGGCATATTTTAAGGCGGCAACCGAATTCTCGGAATAATCGGTGGCATATAGAATTGTTTTCACGCTTCGATTTTATTTTGATTAAGTTTCAAATATATAATTCTAAAGGGAGAGAAAAAATGACAAAGGTCATCTAACAACTTTTTTCATGATGACCTTTGTCATTTTTTCCGCACAAGTGGCTTAATACATTTATGGCCTATTTATAGGATGGATTAAATAATAACATGATGAGTGATTTTAGAAACAGGCCCAAGGGCACCTATACTCATGAAGCCGATTGGCAACAATTTTATACGCTCACAGAACATTGGAAATCCGATCTTCAGTTTTCTAATGATAACTTAAAGTTTTTACACCATCTTATCGACAAATACTTTATGTGGATCTTGAAAAAAGAGAACATAGATATGGTAAGAGAGATTGAAGTGGGACTTCTCAAGATGGATAATCAATGTAGAGCTTTATTGATACAGGTAAATAAACATTTACACCATTTGGCCGGGTTGATATATAATCCCTTTGCATATGATTCTCACAGGTTTAGAACGGAACATAAGCAGCTTGAAGATGACCATACGGCATTTGTAAAAGACTTTAGAAAAAACCGAAAAGAAGTTTTCCTTATTACCGAATACGTAGTTGATGGAGAGGAACTGGTAAGAAAACTCAACTTAGTCTCTAAATTGGGTATTTAGAATTTGATTGTATCAATCGAGGTGATCGGAGCCTATAGTGTTTAGTTCCCTACGATTTTCCATTTAAGACACCTCTCTTCTGATATATATCATAAGAATAACTAGTACAACACTATAACTTTGAATGTGTAAATGATATGTATTATGAAAGATTTACATCGAATATTGGATGAAATTACCCAGCTTACCACCTTTATTGAAACCAATTACCCTGAGCTCTATCGTGCATTGGATGAAAATCCGATGACGTTGCCCGTTAGCAAGCACCCGCATATGGACAAAAAGATCATGCAGGAATATCTTGAGAGTTTAAAACATTTGTTAGAACATCATTTGGAGACACATAAGAACAAATGATACTTTATTTAAAAGATTATGGGGGAAATCGCTACATCAAATAGACTAATTACATTGATTTATAGTTCTAAATCAATTAGGGCGAAAAAAACCTTGGCATATGCCAAAGCGGAGGGGTTGGCAATACAAGAAATAGACATATTAAAAACACCATTAACAGGAACACAAATAGCTGAACTTGCAGGTCGATTAAATATTGAAATCAAAGACTTGGTAAATCAAGAACACCCCTCGTATAAATCGCATTTCGAACATCATGATTTTTCTGAAAGGGATTGGATAAAAATGATACGGCACAATCCTGAAATCATGAAACAGCCCATTGCCTTGAGAGGAGACATTACCATTTTAGTTGAAACGCCTACTGATATTATTAAGATTTAAGCGCACGCATATTCATACTGAACTCATTTTGAATTCAGTTCCCAATTAGTGCAGAATTCCCTATCTTATGAATGGTTGCGAAGCGTTGTAGGCATAAAATCAGTTCGTGGTGTTAAAAAATAATGGGTTGCAGTAGTATTAAAAATAGTTATTCTAATATCGCTATCCTCCCGAAAATTTGACGATAAGTTAAAGTTCCGGGGATTCTCCTTTGAGTACTTTTAGATAGGCAGCTATCTGTCCCCTATGATAAATTTCGTGTTCTAAAACCTTTCTCATAATAAACCACCAAAAAGTCATTTTCTCCCCTTCCTCATCCGCTATTTCCTCATTCATCCTTGAATCATCAAAAGAACTAATAAGCGTATGACGTTTTTGCTGGTATTCCTTCAATTTTTCAATCTTTGCCCCATAATCACTTTTTTTAAGGGTTAAATGCGCTTCTTCTGATCCTAATTTCCATTGAAATCGTTTTTCTTTGGATGTTCCTAAACTAAAAAATAGCTCATCCACATCAATAAGGTGTTGTACGATATGTGCAAAACTCATAGCTGTATTATTCAACCGCCAATTAAAAAATTCTTCAGGAACTTCTTGGAGTCTTTTAAGTGTGATTTTACGTATTTCAGAAGAAAATTCTGCTAATCTTTGTATACTTTCACTAGTGTCCATAATTGTTGTTCTTTTATAAATTTCATTACTCAAATATATAATGGTCAGTCGGGGCTAACAATGACCTTGATCATAAAAGACTGATACTAATCATAGGATAAGAAAACATTTATTTCTAATTTTATTTTTTTACGAAAAATGAACACCTTCTTTTGGATACTGGGTAGTGGATTATTAATGAGTGCTATTGCCCTTTCGGGAAGTATTACCTTGATTTTAAAGGAAAAAACCCTTGAACGGATATTACTTCCCTTAGTAGCTTTTGCGGCAGGTTCACTTATGGGTGGTGCATTGTTTCAT
>Ga0222651_1001195_pt1 | contig 13301 bp, 10 predicted proteins | sample AntAcemetagen369_FD_179855 | JGI IMG/M metagenome (GOLD analysis project Ga0222651, IMG submission 179855) | Saline water microbial communities from Ace Lake, Antarctica - #369 | ecosystem: Environmental > Aquatic > Non-marine Saline and Alkaline > Saline | place: Antarctica: Ace Lake...
ATCAAAAATGGCTATAAACTCTCCTTTGGCCAAAACTAGACCTTCCTTTAGAGCTCCTGCCTTATAACCCTGTCTATTGCTCCTTCTTATATGTGTGATATCGAGACCTGACTCCTGAAGTGCTTGGATGCGCTTAGCAGTATCCAATATGGAATCATCGGTGGAATCATCCAAAACCTGGATTTCCAACTTACTCTTAGGGTATTCTATTTTCGAGATATTCTCCAACAAACGTTCCACTACATACTCTTCATTATAAATTGGAAGTTGTATGGTAACAAAGGGTATTTCTTTTGGATCTAATAAATTGAATTTTGGAGCTACCTGATTTCTCCTTTTATATCCCAAATAGTTGACCAGTAAATTAAGCTGGGCCAAGCTATAAAAGAATATCAATAATAAGGAAATACTGTAAATCGTAATGATAAAGTAAGTAATTGTTAGTCCCATTTTATTTTAAACTGTATTTAAATATCCAACCTAGGATTTTTACGCCTGCAAATATAGTGCCTTTTACCGTACCTGATACTTTTGATATGCCAATTCTTTTTCTGTAACGCACTGGTACTTCGACATATGTAAATCCCTTTTTTAGAACCTTCAATTGCATTTCTACGGTCCATCCGTAGGTCTTGTCCTCCATTTCCAGCGCTATAAGCTTACTGTACTTTATGGCTCTAAATGGACCAAGATCAGTAAAAGAAGCTCCAAAGAACCATTTCATTAAAGTGGTGGCCAATGCATTTCCAAAAACCTGTTGTGGCGTCATAGACCCCTCTTCCCTCAACTCCTTTGTTCTTGCACCAATGACAAAGTCTATGTTGTCTTCCACTATAGGTTTTACCACTTTGGAAAGTTCTTCGGGGTAATCCGAATAGTCTCCGTCCATAAATACGATAATATCGGGTGTTTTGGATTGTTTGGATATATAATTAATTCCAAGAAGACAGGCATAACCATAACCCACACTATTTTCAGTGAGAACCGTTGCTCCCGCATCCTTGGCATTAAGGGCCGTAGCGTCCGTAGAATTGTTATTTACAACAATAATTTCCGAAACTATTTTAGGGATTTCTTTTATTACACTTGCTATGGAATCAGCTTCATTATAGGCAGGGATTATTACTTTGATATTGGTCATTAGTGTATATGAAGAATGATTCTTAGTTGTCCATAATTATTTTCCTGAGGCATCCTAAATACCGATAGCCTCTTTGAAAGTGCAAAGGTATCAATACTTTTTTCAATCTTTGGCCCACCCGGTAATGATTACAACAATTATTTCATCGGAATCCCAGTACTACTTTTTATTGATCAAATCCATTAGATCAACATCATTGCCCAACAGAATCTCAGTGGGGTTAATTCTTCCTTTAGCCGGTCCGTTTTCCAACTTTAAGACCCCACGAGGACAAACTGCGGAACAAATACCACAACCCACGCAACTAGACCTTATTATATTTTCTCCTTTTTGGGCGTAGGCCCTAACATCTATCCCCTGTTCACAATAAGTGGAACAATTACCGCAGGAAATACATTGACCTCCATTAGTGGTAATTCTAAAGCGCGACTTAAACCGCTGTACAAATCCTAAATAGGCAGCTAAGGGGCAGCCAAATCTACACCATACCCTATTTCCGAAAATGGGATAAAACCCGGTACCGATCACTCCCGCAAAAAAAGCACCGATCAGTAGACTATAAGTATTTTGTACAGTCTGCGTTTTTAAACTCAAAACGGTACTGGACTCCGTAAAGAAACTGTAGAGCGTCATCAATGTCATACCCACCGCAAAGACCAATACACCGTGTACCAACCACCTCTCTACTTTCCATGAAAATAAGGACTTGCTGGAATGTTGTCTATAAGAATCCCCCAAGGTCTCAGCCAATCCTCCACAACCACATACCCAGGAACAATACCATCGCTTCCCAAAAAAATAGACCATAACGGGTACGACCACCAGAGTAAGTACGATACCCCACACCAAAATAAAGAGCCCTATTCCACCACTGTTCAACAAGGATTTTAAATTCCATTGGAAAAAGAAATCGTAATCTAGGGGAAAGGCGTTCTTAAAATCATAATACGGCATCTGGAGACGCACCATTATTTCAGGAATTAAAAAGGCAAAGACAATTTGAAAGAACAAAACAGATGTAGTCCGCACCATTTGGTACATATTATGCCTGTATTTAATATACATTCTAACGGCCATGACCGTCATTACCGTACAGTACATAAACCCATATACAAACCAATGTCCGGCTGAATTTCCACTTAAAAATTCACTTATGGGATCTACTAGATAGGTCCAATTAACGGCATATTCGGAACGGAAGTACAGCACCAAATAAAAGGAAACCAGAAAAACGAAGACCATCCAAGCAATCCATCCCCTATTGGTGGCATTTTCATGGTAGATTCCATTATTTTTTATTCCCTTTTGCCCTAACAAAACTACATTGGGAACAATAAAAAGTAATGCCCCTATAATTCCCAGACCAAAGGTCAGAAACCACATTAGCCCCTTGTTTTCCACTATAAAACCACTTCCCGAAACTTTGCCCACTGCTGCGGCCAAATCGTGTGGACCCGTATAGATAATTCTTTTATACTCCTTATTACTTCTGTGCTGGGAATTTGCCGCCTCAAGGGCATCGGCAATTTTAGGGGATAAGAAAAGTATCCCGTTAAACTGTTTCCCCACAACATTATCTTCCATCCCCTGAATGAAAATTTCACTCGAAATGCCCTTTTCCTGTATGAGCTCATCCAAGGTGGTGGGGCTTACCTTAAACTCCCCAACGAAAGGAAGAATCGTAAAAATGGTTAGCCCGATTAGAAAAATGAAAAGCCCAATTTTTTTTATTATTTGCATCTTAAAACTTTATACGTTGCTAAAAATTCGCTTCCAACTTTTCTTTTTAGGAGTGATATTCGTCCCAAATTGGGAATTATAATGGGATCCAATGGCTTTCTCATATTCGGCGTAAAATTCAGGGTCAAAATTGGCATCCTTTAGGTATTCCATAACGTAATCGATATTTCTTTCCTCTGTTAACCATCGGTCCAAAATTTCGTGGCGCATCCGAATGCCGAAGGTATTTATGCCCAGGAGTTGTTTGGTATCCTTGTGAAAGGCAATGGTAACACAGATTTTTTCCTTGGGATGCCGCCAATGAAAATGCTGCTCATAGTCCTTTTTGGAAAGATCGCTAAATACCCAACCATAGGTTTGGTATTCTATATCCAAGAATTTTGCGGAATTAAACCAATGTCCTGGTTTATAAGCCCTCTTATCGCCGCAAATGGTCTGTGCCAAAGCCTCTCCCATCATTCTACCTGTATACCAAACGGCCTCTACCGGCCTGCGATTGCCAATGGCCTCCTGTTGCTCCGCGCAATCCCCAATGGCATAGACATCGGCTATGTTGGTTTCCAAAAAATTATTGACTTTAACCCCTTTGCCCACCACGATACCGGAGCCTTCCAGAAAATCTATATTTGGGGTGACACCAGCTGTTAAACCCACCACATTACATGGGATTGTTTCGCCTTTATCTGTAACCACGGCCTTTGCCCATCCATTTTCATCCGAAACAATCTCCTTGAGATTAGTATCCAATTTTAGGTCTATGTGATGTTCTAGAATATGTTCATTAATCATTTGCGATTCCCCCGCAGGCAGGACTCCGTCCCAAAAACTCTTTTCACGCACTAAAAAGGTAACCGGGATATCCCTACTTCTTAGCATTTCCGCCAGCTCGATCCCAATTAATCCTCCACCAACGATTACCGCTCGTTTACAAACTTCCTTGTTGGGGGCATTGGCTTCCAACAATTCCAAATCCTGTTTGGAATACAACCCCTGTACCCCTTTTAAATCTTGACCGAGCCAGCCAAATTTATTGGATTTGGAGCCTGTGGCAATTATTAGTTTATCGTATACAATTTCCTTGGAACCTTGTAACAGCAACTTTTTATTGGCCGTATCCACTTTGGCCACATAGCCATGGACCAAATCCAATCTATTTTTTTTCCAGAACCAGTTCTCATAGGGTTGTGTATGTTCAAACTTCATATGTCCCATATACACATACATCAGGGCTGTTCTAGAGAAAAAATATTTACTCTCCGGGGAAATAATGGTGATTTTTTTGTCGGATAGTTTTCGGATGTGGCGTGCTGCCGTAATACCCGAAATTCCATTACCAATAATAACAATGTGTTCCATAGATATTTGGTTGTTACATACTCTGTCGCACCTAAAGATAGTAACTTAAAAACTCACTTCTAATTTAGAATTATTTAACACAAGGAGAAGTTTAATGACCATAGCTGGGAAATGCGGTCGCACTCCAAATAGCGGCCTACCCAAAATAGGTCTTGCCTAGGACGGGAACTATATGCCCAATTGGTGTCCCGGATAATGTAAAATCTTGAAGAAATATTACTTGCTGGCTTTTTCCAAGGTAAAAGAAAACTCCGAACCTATATCTAGAACGCTCTCTACATAAATTTTTTCGTTATGTGCCTCTATAATATGTTTTACAATTGCCAATCCCAGGCCAGACCCACCTTCGGCCCTACTCCCACTTTTATCGACCCTATAAAACCGTTCGAAGATACGGGCTAGATTTTGCTTGGAAATTCCCTCCCCATTGTCCGTAATCCGAACAATGACCTTGTTTTTAATTAAGTTTTCCACACTTACCTCCGTGGTCCCGTTCTGCTGTCCATATTTAATGGAATTTACCAGCAAATTGGTGATAACCTGTTGTATTTTTTCCTTATCGCCCTTTACATAGATCGGATTTTTATAATCCATATCAAAAGTTAAGGTGATATTCTTCTTAGCGGCCTTCATTTCCAATAGATCAAAAACATTCTGAAAAAGTTCCAAAATATCAAAATCATCTATTTCCAAGTTCAGGTCCCCAACTTCCAGTTTAGTAATTAAATCCAGGTCCTTAACAATATAAATAAGTCGCTCCACCCCCTTACTGGCCCTTTGAAGATATTTTTTCCTTAGACTTTTATCTTCCATGGCACCATCCAACAAGGTTAAGATATAGCCCTGGACGGTAAACAATGGTGTTTTTAATTCATGGGAAACGTTTCCCAAAAAATCCTTTCTATATTCCTCCCGGATTTTTAAGGTGTCTATTTCGATTTTCTTATCCTTGGCAAACTTTTCTATTTCATCGGTTAAGGTCCGCATATCCGTAGTAATGGTCTTGGAAGCCAAAGAGGAGGACTCCAAGAGGGATACATCGTTATAAATACGTTCAATTTTACGGTAGATAAACTTTTCTACCCTCAATTGCACTACTAGAAATGATATAAGTGAAGACGTCAATGCAATAAGAACCAAAAGCAACCAATCCATAGCGCCGCTGTTCCACAAAAATATACCTAACACCAAGCATAAAAAAAATGAAATTAGAATCGCGGAACGAAGGGCAAACCGATACGATTTTTTGATCCTAGTTTTCATTATAATACAAACTTATACCCCACCCCTTTTACAGTCTTAAAGTTATCATCTCCAATTTTTTCGCGAAGTTTCCTAATATGGACATCGATGGTTCTACCGCCTACCACTACCTCATTGCCCCAAACTTTATCCAAGATTACTTCTCTTTTAAAAACTTTATTTGGCTTGGAGGTCAATAGCGCCAGAAGTTCAAACTCTTTTCTGGGAAGGATAATCTCTTCTCCCTTATTTATAATTTTGTATTCCTCCCTATTTATTACGATTTCACCAACCTTAACAATATCCTCAACTTCTTGTTCTTCGTTCTTTAATCTTCTAAGCAAGGCTTTTACCTTGCTCACCAATACCTTTGGTTTAATGGGCTTTGTAATATAATCGTCCGCACCAGCATCAAATCCTGCCATTTGTGAATAGTCCTCACCCCTTGCTGTAAGAAACGTAATTAAAGTATCTTCCAGACCTTCTGTCCTACGGATAATCTCACAAGCTTCAATACCGTCCATCTCGGGCATCATTACGTCCAAAATAATTAAGTGAGGCTTTTTCTTTTTTGCCTTAGCCACACCTTCCGCCCCATTCTTGGCCGTAAAAACCTCATATCCTTCCGCAGATAAATTGTAAGCTACAATTTCTAGAATATCCGGTTCATCATCAACCAAAAGTATCTTAATATCCTTTTTTTTCATGCCTTAATTTTTATGGTTTTTAAACGGTCATCTATAACCAGTGTCTCTTTTTTGAAGAATTACAACTTTATATAATGCCCAATTCCAGTACCATTTACAAGCTGCCCTTTAAACCTTAATATCTATTGCTTTTCCGCTTCAAAAGTAAAGATAATACTATTACACGTAACCTCTTAACACGGATTTAATATAGTAACATTTAGATAACGTTAAGCCAACAAAGTATTAATCTGAGGGTAACGGTACTTTTACAGTTGGGTTATTAATTCGCCATGTTTAAATACAACAAATGAACTCAAAAATGAAACCAAAAAATTCAGTTGAAATGAAAAAACTTTTATTATCCGTATTGGCCATAGGTGCTTTGGCGTTTACATCCTGTAGTAATGACGACGAACCACCAATAGCCGAAGTTGTTGCTACCTGCAATGACGGAATTCAAAATCAAGGAGAGACCCAAGTTGACTGTGGAGGGCCTAACTGCCAACCATGTACTGTAGCTACCGCAACTTGTGAAGACGGTATCAAAAATGGAGATGAGACTGGAGTGGACATAGGTGGTTCTTGTGCCGAAATCATTACCGTTTCCGGAGAAATAAGCGCCGACACCACATGGTCTGCTGACAATATTTATGTTTTGGCAGGAAAAGTTGTTATAGGAGTTGGAAAGACTTTGACCATTGAGCCCGGTACCATAATTAAAGGTAAGCCTGGTTCAGGATCTTTGGCTTCTGCACTTATTGTACAAAGAGGATCGACCATTATGGCCAACGGTACTCCTGAAAAGCCAATCATATTTACTGCCGAGGCCGACAACATAGGAGTTGGTCAAAAAGCCGGAACTAATTTGGATGAATCCCAGAGAGGGCTTTGGGGTGGACTTATTGTTTTGGGAAGAGCTACCGGTTCTTTTAAGGGAGATGTTACCGAAATTCAGGTCGAAGGTATTCCTGCAGATGATATTTTTGGACTTTACGGTCCTGGTGATGCATTGAACGATGCGGATGATTCTGGTGAATTGGAGTATATCTCTATCCGTCACGGTGGTGCCTTGATCGGTGAAGGGAACGAAATTAACGGTCTTACTTTAGGATCTGTTGGAAGTGGAACTTTGATCAACCATATCGAAATTGTAGCCAATGTTGATGATGGAATCGAATTTTTCGGTGGAACTGTAAATGCAAGCAACTTATTGGTTTGGGCACAGGGTGATGATGCCTTGGATATTGACCAAGCCTACTCAGGTACTATAGACAACGCGGTAGTAATCTCAGGAGAAGCTTCCGATCATGCTTTTGAAATAGATGGTCCAGAAGGCTCCATTGAAGGTTCTTTCACCCTTCAAAACGCTACTATTTTCGGTAGCGCAACAGCTGCTGATGGTGAATATGCCGATTACAGAAGCAAGGCTATGGGACTCACTAAGAATATCTATGCCCTTGGATTCCAAGATGGAAAAGATGTTGAATTGGATGCAAATGATGTAGCCCAAAACTTTTTGGATGGCAAATTAACCTTTGAAGCATGGCAAGTAGTAGGTTTTAACAACAGTATTTTCGCTGAAAAAGTTAAGAAAGACGAGAACGATGTTGAATTGGAATCTAAAATAATATTGGATCCAACATTTACCGAAAGAGCAGCTACATGGACAACGGAAGTTACCGCTGGCGCCCAAACAGTAGGTGCCGATCTTACCGTATTTTCTTGGACATATGCTAGTGCCAAAGCAGCAGCTTCTGGTCTGTAATTGTTACTAAATACTTCATTATAAAATAAATACCAATTGCTCGCCCATAACTAGTGGCGGGCATTTGGTTTATTACGATTTAACTATCATTAACTTATGAAATATTCACTCAGACTTTCAACTTTCACTTTCTTTCTTTTTCAATTGATTTTTTCACAAAATGGTGAAATAACGGGCTCCTTGATCGATGCCGATTTTCAAGACCCTGTACCCTTTGCCAACATTTTGGTTAAGGGAACTACTATAGGTACCACCTCCGATTTTGATGGAAATTATAAGCTTACCCTTGAAGAAGGCACCCACAACCTTACTTTTTCATTTCTAGGCTATAAAACCGTTGAAATTACCGATGTTGTTATTAAGGCCAACGAAGTAACTACGGTGAACGTTACACTAGAAACCCTTGCCGAAGGCTTGGATGAAGTAGTGGTAACCGTCAGCGTTAAAAAAAATACGGAAAGTGCTGTTTTGGGCATTCAGAAAAAGGCCGTTAACCTTTTGGACGGACTCTCTGCAGAAGCCTTCAAAAAAACGGGCTCCAGTGATGTGGCCAGTGCTATTAAATCTGTACCGGGCGTATCTGTTCAAGGCGGAAAATATGTCTATGTTAGGGGTCTGGGGGATCGCTATACCAAATCTATTTTGAACGGGGTGGACATACCAGGTTTGGACCCAGATAGGAACACCATTCAGCTGGATATATTCCCTACCAATATCATTGACAACATCTTGGTCCTTAAATCTGCTTCTGCAGATCTGCCTGCCGATTTTACCGGTGGTATTGTAAATATTGTCACTAAGGATTACCCGATCAAGCAGGAACATAGTATTTCTCTTGGTGGGAGCTATAATCCAGATATGCACTTTAATGAGAATTATTTGGATTACAAAGGAAGTTCAACCGACTTCCTGGGATTTGACAACGGAAACCGTAGTATACCCATTAATCGCAATCAGGAAATTCCCAACACTTATGAATACAACCCCTTGTTAACCGCAATTACCAAAAAGTTTAATCCAACCTTATCGGCCATGAAAGCAAATAGCTCCATGGACTATAATTTTGGCTTTACTACAGGCAACCAATACAATGTTGGCGAAGGCGAAAACAGATTGGGCTTTTTAGCATCCGTTTCTTACAAGAATACTACTACCTTCTACGAAGGCGCTCAGAACAACTTTTATAGAAGAAATTCCGATACTTCCATTTATAAATTGGAAACTGACAGGACCCAAAGTGGGGATTTAGGTAAAAATAATGTTTTGGTAAGTGCGTTGTTGGGTACATCCTTTAAAACACAAAAATCCAAATACAAACTTAATATGCTCCATATTCAGAATGGAGAATCAACAGCCGGTTATTTTAGCCAGACCTTGAACTTCTCCGACTTTATAAATTTCTCTAAAGATAATTTAGAATATACCCAACGTTCCATATCCAATCTTCTTTTGTCTGGAACCCATACCAATGATGATGCCTCATGGACCACGGAATGGGCACTTTCCCCTACCCTGTCGAAAATACAGGACAAGGATATAAGAACTACCTCCTTTAGGGTTGAAGATGGAGTATATTCCTTACCTCAAAACAATCAACCAAAAAGGATCTGGAGAGATTTGGAAGAGATCAATGCGGTGGCCAAGCTTGATCTAACCAAAAAATATGAATTATTGGAAAAAGATGCCAAATTAAAATTTGGTGCTTATGGTTCCTATAAAACGAGGGACTTTAGCATTCTAAATTTTGAAATTGAAAACAACGGCCAAACCACTAAATTCAACGGCATTGCAGACAACATCCTGTTGGAAGAAAACCTTTGGACGGTGAATAACAACTCAGGATCCTATATAGATCCAGATATCTCTATTGCCGAGCCGGCAAATACCTTTGAAGCTGCACAACAAAATATTGCAGGTTACGCATCCAACGAATTTAAAATTGGGCAAAAACTTAGAACCATAGTAGGTGTAAGGGTAGAAAAATTTGAATCCAGATATACTGGTGAGGACAACAAGGATATTAACGATCCACAAAAAGTCATTTATGACAACGAAACCATTATCGACAAATTTGATCTTTTCCCTACCGCCAATTTAATTTTTGAACTTACGGAAAAAGTAAATTTACGGGGATCTTATTCCAGAACAACGGCAAGACCTTCCTTTAAAGAAGCTTCCATTGCCAAAATTTTTGACCCCTTATCCAACAATACCTTCATTGGTAATATTAATTTGGACCCCACTTACATTAACAATTTCGATTTTAGGGTGGAATGGTTTGGTGAAAGTGCAGAGATGATCGCATTGAGCAGCTTTTATAAAAAATTCACGGACCCCATAGAACTCACTTACTTTGAGTCTTCTTCGGATAACTTTACCCCCAAAAACTTGGGTGATGCAGATGTAATTGGATTAGAGTTTGAACTAAGGAAGAATTTAGGTTTCATAGCCGAGCCCCTTTCCAATTTTAGCTTTAATGTAAATACCTCTATAATAAAATCTACCCAAATCTATAGCGAAAGTGAGCGCAATCTTAGGACGCTCGGACTAAGGGATGGAGAAACTTTGGGCAATGACAGGGAGTTACAGGGACAGTCCCCTTTCCTTATCAATTCAGGATTAAATTATGAGGGAGACGAAAACAGCATCCAAATGGGTATGAACTACAACGTACAGGGGAAAACATTGCAAGTGGTTGGCAACGGTTTTGTACCAGATGTTTACACTATGCCGTTTCACAATTTAAACTTTAACTTCTCAAAAAGTTTTGGCGAAAACCAAAATCAAAGTGTTAGTTTTAAAATTAGCAATCTTTTGGATGATGATGTTGAAAGTGAATATGAATCGTACAAAGCTCAAAATCAGACTTTCTCCAAAAGAAGTCCTGGGAGATCGTTCTCTTTGGGGTACAATTTAAAATTCTAGAACCTTAATAAAATCTAAATAAAAAAGAGGCCCAATAAATTGTTTTTTAACATCTAATTTGGCCTCTTTTTGCATTTCATCGAATATTCCAGTATAAATTTAGATGGTGCTAACGTGCTGCGCTTAAAATTATTACATTTACGGTATATTATTTGCTGTTTAAGTGTCTATGAAGCAACTCTACCTAGTTATAGCCTTACTTTTTATCTCTATTTCCTACGGACAGGATTCCAAAGGAAGTGGTGGAGGTGGGGATATACCCGGTTTTAAGATATACCCCAATCCGGTTACCAATGGTAGGGTATATATTAGTACTTCCCTAAACGCCCCAAAACAAATTCTAATTTTCGATATTTTTGGATCCCAAGTTTTGGAAACCACCATTATTGGAACGGAACTCAATGTTAATGATTTGGATGCAGGCGTTTACATGTTAAGAGTTAACGAAAAAAACAAAGTAGCTACACGAAAACTGATTATTAAATAGTACCTCCCAACCTCAACTACCTTTACAATTATCTCACTTTAAGCATTTTGGAGCCTTATTTAGCAGCCAAAATTGAGATTCACATACAAAATCGGCTCGTTTACAACATTTAATACCTCTAGCTCCTCTTGTTTGCTATATTTACTGTGTTGATCCCAAATCAATACTAACCTATGAAAATATTTTACACCCTACTGTTTCTGGTATTTTCTTTGGCTATTTCTGCACAAGAATTTATTGAAGAACCTATGGACAGAAATGACCCGCCCAATACATTTAAATTATATCCCAATCCTGCTTATCAGGAGGTAGTGTATATTACCACTAAGCATAACGGAACAAAGGATGTAGTAATCTATGATATTTTTGGCACCATAGTGTTACAAGACCGAATTAAGACCAGTCTTTTAAACATATCCAAGCTTGCGCCTGGAGTATATGTTTTACAAATTACCGAAGACCGGGTTACGATGACGAGAAAATTGGTAGTGAAATAACCCATCTTCGCTTCCATTATATTTTCTGAACATCGCCTTATATTATATTTTCTTCAATTTCTTGTATTACGGTCATCTACTGGTGAGTCCTATTGGGAGCCTAGGTAAATTCATACCCAATATGAATTATCAATAAAACAATAAAAGAGGTTTTACACGCTGTTGTTATCATTACTTTTACGGTAGGAATTTAGAATATGCCCATAGATACTATTTTTAATATCTCCACTGAAGCAGCGTTCAATGCCATGGCCTTGAAAACTTTTGGAATCCAATACCATGGTAATTTGGTCTATCAGGAGTTTTGTAGGCACTTGGGCAAAGATGAATCCACTGTAAAGCGCATTGAGGATATACCTTTTCTTCCAATAGAATTTTTTAAAACCAAAAAAGTAGTTACCGGCTACTTTGCTCCCCAAATTATATTTACCAGTAGTGGTACTACTGGAAGCGAAGTTAGCCAGCATTATGTCCAAAGTTCGGAACTCTATGAAAATAGCTATCTAACGGCTTTTAAACAATTTTATGGGGATATAGCGGACTACTGTGTACTGGCGTTATTGCCTTCTTATCTGGAAAGGGAGGGTTCATCCTTAATTTATATGGCCCATGATCTTATTCTAAAAAGCAACCATCCTGATAGCGGCTTTTATTTGGATGATATTGATCGTTTGAAAAAGACTTTGGTTAAATTGGATAGCAGCGGCACCAAAATACTGCTGTTGGGTGTCTCATTTGCCCTATTGGACATGGCAGAGCAATACCAATTAAACCTAAAGAATACTATAATTATGGAAACGGGAGGTATGAAAGGGCGAAAAAAAGAATTGATCCGTGAGGAATTGCATGGCCTACTGAAAACTGGTTTTGGAGTGCCTAATATCCACTCGGAATACGGGATGACAGAGCTATTGTCCCAAGCCTATTCACAAGGGGACGGACGCTTCTTTGCCCCCAAATGGATGAAGGTACTTACACGGGAAACCGAAGACCCACTTTCTCTTCAAGAAGCGGGAAAAACAGGAGGCGTTAATGTCATTGACCTTGCAAATATAAACTCCTGTTCCTTTATTGCCACCCAAGATTTGGGCAAGGTTTATAGCGATGGGAGTTTTGAAATACTAGGCAGGTTCGACAATTCCGATATTAGAGGCTGTAATTTAATGGTCTTATAATCCAATATTTTATCGCCACAAACGAAGTTAAGGTTTTATCAGTTTTTTTTGGAGCGCCTGCACCATGTCGGGCAATTATGTAGCGCAATTACCGCACTCCTCTATATACGCTATTCCCGAACTAATTGGTATAGGTTCTTCGACCCCTGTATACCGTTAATTAGGGTCTGCTGAAAAACTCAAGCAACATTTTGCAGGAGAATTGAATATTTGACATCGTTTCTGAACAATTTGAGTTCTATCCATTTTTTAATTTTAAAATATAGGCAACAGAGTGCCACCTC
>Ga0222651_1001196_pt1 | contig 13294 bp, 8 predicted proteins | sample AntAcemetagen369_FD_179855 | JGI IMG/M metagenome (GOLD analysis project Ga0222651, IMG submission 179855) | Saline water microbial communities from Ace Lake, Antarctica - #369 | ecosystem: Environmental > Aquatic > Non-marine Saline and Alkaline > Saline | place: Antarctica: Ace Lake | collected...
CCCAGCCGCCGTAGTGGGCGTTACTTTCACTATCAGCACGGATTCCATGGTGAAGTTGACTTACGTTTCCAGGACCGTCTTCTTGTCCGAAGACCATGTGGTCAACACTGCCCGATTCCCCATCCCACTTAACCCACGCCATCGCGGTGTAGACTGAGGCCGGGCCAAAGCCGAGATCGGTTCCACTGAGGCCGGTTTGAATGTAAGCATCATTGGCTCCAGTCCGATTCCCGTAGAAGGCCTGACCAAATGTTGCGTCTTTACCCGCACCATAGGCTCCACCGCCCACCAAGGCCCCGTTGCCCTGCGTGCCCTGATTATCGAAAACGGACCCGCTCTCAATATCAAAAGGATAGTAAACTAATAACTCAGCCTGAGATGTTCCCGAGGCAAGGAGATTGACAAAGGCTGATAATAACGTAGGTCTTAGGAGAATTTCTTTCATGAATTGTGTGAGTGTGTCTCATCACCTTTCACTACTGCCAAAGTCCCGTCAATGCGTTAGTTCTACTGGCTAATGACGACAGCGCCTGGTGATCCGGTGAGCAGGTGCTCACTCTGGTTTCCATTCGGCCAAACAACATTTAAGGTCGCCGCGGCTTCCCCTTCTGGAACCCCAAAATAAATCACCGGGCTCGATTGCGAGAGGTATCCCCCACCCGCATAGACTTCACCGGTTGCCTTCTTACCAGACTTAAATTGCAAGCTCACCCGTGCCCCGATTGCGCTCGCATTTCCTTTCGCCCCTCTGAGACGAACGGCAAGATTGGTTCCCCCCTTTTGAGTGCTTTTGAAAACTGAAACCGGGCCATCATTGCGCGCCACCACAAAATCAAGAACTCCGTCAGCATTGACATCCGCTTGCGTCAAGCTTGCGGCATCTCCCGGAGCGAGCAAGCCGCTCCGCTCCAACGCCACCGCTGCAAAAGTGCCGTCTCCGATTCCCAGTAACAACTGACTCAAGCCTCCGGACATCCGGCCCGTTTCCACTTGCGGGCTGTGGAAGTTCTGCGCGAGATAAATATCAGCCACGCCATCTTGATTAACATCGCTCACCACAACCCCGAACGAAGGCGCAATCTGAGCAATGCGCGGAAGCGGCTTGAAGACAAACTTGGGCGCGCCGCCAGAGGGTGTTTCGTTGATGAAAATCCCAGTCTCAAAAACGGTTGCGGCAAGCCGCATCGAATCCTGCAATTTCTCAGGTTTATAAATGTCGGTCAGGGCCGATCCCGCATACTGCTTAAAGCTGGTGAAGGTCTTTCTCAAATGCGGCATGGCATTACTCGAGCAACTCCGCCCACGTCCCGGGTAGAGCACATCATTCTCGAACTCCGCCTCGACGATTCGCTTGCGCCCAAGGTTTTCAAAGTCGCCGTAGTAGAGCAATGCCGGATGCTCCGATGAGGCATGATACTTCGTGTTGAGACCAAAGTTGGTCGCGACATAGTCGATATCACCATCACCATCGAAGTCACCTCCTGCGATGCCATTCCACCACCCCGTTAACGCGGATGTTCCGCTAGTTTCGGTCACGTCTCTAAGCTGACCTTCCTGATTCTGGAGAACACGGAGCGGCCCCCACTCCTCGGTCAGGAGGAGATCGACCCAGCCGTCGCCATTGATGTCAGACCAGAGAGCCGAGGTGATCAAACCCGTCACTCCAAGCCCGGCATCGGTGAACTTTCCGCCCTCGTTGACAAGCAAGGAACTCTTAGCAGCCTCCGGATACGCTCCGGGAATTTGCCGACCTCCCACGAATAAATCAACATCACCATCACGATCATAGTCAGCACCCACGACCACGCCACCGCTGACCCGCGCCTTCGGGATCGCGCCATCAGGTGCCCGACTCAATGAACTGCCATCGTTCAAGTAAAGTCGGTCAGCCAGCTCGGGATCACCGACCTCAAATTCATACCCCCCACTGACGACATAGAGGTCGTTGAAGCCATTCCCATCGGCATCAAACCAGAGAGCCCCCATGTCTTCATATCCGGCATCAACTTTTAACGCCGCAGGCACCTGAACCTTGAAGTCGCCATTCCCTTCGTTGATCCAAATCCGCCCCGGAGAACCGGCGGCCCCACCGAGCCAAAAGTCATCGTCGCCATCGCTGTCAATATCCCCCCAGGCTTGCCCGGGCCCCAGCCGTGACATCTGATTGGGCAAAAGCGGTTGCTTCAAAAAATCATCAAATTCGTTCTCCTTGTGAGTCGCACCTTTCAGAACATCCATCTCTGCAAAAAGAGTCTCCGGTTTCTCGGTTTCACTCTCCTTTGGTGAAGCCGCCCCCTCCGGTTCGCTGATGGTGTAGAAGCGGTTCGCATCGACCTCGTTCACAACCTGATGGTGACCACCCGGCCAGTCGATGATCAAACGCCGAGGTTCGCCATCACCAAGCCCAAAGTGAACCAAGGGCTCACTGGATGCCAAGTATCCGCGCACCGGGATCAACTGTCGGCTTTGAACCGATCCATCTGCCAACTCCAGTTGCACCTTGGCCCCAATCCCAAATCGATTTCCTCCTGCTCCTTGCAGACGAATCAGGAGACGATTTCCTTCCTTGGAATCATTGCGATAGAGGCTCACCGGCTCGTCCAAATTGCAGACGATCATATCGAGATCACCGTCACGATCGAGATCGGCATGCGCCGTTCCGAAACTCATTCCGACATGATCCAAGCCCCACTCTTTACTGACATCCTCGAATTTCAGATCACCGAGATTTCGGAAAGCGAGATTCTGTTCGCGGAGTTCCTTGGTTCCCGAACGGACGTGACGATCCCACTCGGTCTCATCGGCCATAGGGATCACCGCAGCATTGTCGGACTCGTTAAAATTCTTTGACATCCCGTTTGTCATGAAGACATCAGGTCGACCATCACAGTCCAGATCGCTTAGCTTCACCGTCCAGGTCCAGTCGGAATTTGCCAACCCGGTCATGTGGGCCGCTTCCATAAGGCGCTCACCTCCCGTGCCCAGAAAGAGAGCATTCCTCATGTATTGCTGAGGGTCGGCCGTCCGAAGAAACTCCGCGTTGGACCCCATCGAGCCCATGTTCGTCTTCTGCTTGAAATGGCTCGTCCCCGACATATCGGCGATCAAAAAGTCGGGATGATTGTCCCCATTCAGATCCGCAAAATCAGCTCCCATCGAAAACCACGAAGTATGAGGAGTCACCTCTTTCACCACATCGGTGAAGGTGCCATCTTGATTATTTCGATAGATCCGGTCCGGATCATCAAAATCATTTCCGACCCATAAATCAGGCCAGCCATCCTGATTGTAATCCCACCACGTGGCCGAGAGACCAAAGCCATTCCCCGCAATGCCCGCCTGCGCGCTGACATCGAAAAATTTGCCCCCTTCATTTCGGAATAAAACATCAACCTGCCCGTATTTTTTAAGCTTGAAGACGGGGCGCCCATCCGGTCGAACCTCGGCCTGATACGGACGAAAATAAGTCCCGAGGGCAGGATCGGAAAAGCTGATCTTGCCGATGCCATCCTCAACTTTAAACTGCAAAACATCCTCGGATTTTGGCTGACCATTGGGAGAGTGAAAGCGATTGGTTAGAAGATAGAGATCAAGATCGCCATCACGATCATAATCACAAAATGTCGGCATGTGACTCGCACTGAGATGGGCCAGACCATAGGCCCCAGCTTTCTCATCAAAGGTCGCATCACCTCGATTGATAAAGAGCTGATTGGGCGCGGCATAGTTGGCCACGTAGATGTCCAGATCACCGTCTCCTTCAATGTCGATCATCGCTGCACCCGCACTCCAAACACCTCCCCCGTCAACTCCCGCAAGCGCGGTATGATCGACAAATTTTAAATTGCTGGTTTGCAGAAAAAGCCGGTTCTTATTCGGCCCGCTCGTAAAAAAAAGATCCGGCATTCCGTTCCCGTCGACGTCACCTGCAGCGACACCCCCGCAAACCTTCTCGGTGGCATAAAGATGCCTCAAGGGGTGATTCGGCTCAATAGCGTTCGTAAAATCAAGACCCGTGACCTCTACTTTCACACTCGTAAATCGCGTCACAGCCTCGCCATCCCCGGAAGATCCACTCAGCACCACCGAGGTCACTCCACCTGATTTGGTTCCACTCCCACCCCCATCTTCAGGAATTCTTTTCGCTTCTGAATCGGGATCAGAGCAAGACGATAACAGGACGATAGGGAGCGCCACTCTGACAGCTCTCATTGCTAAGCACATTTTCTTCACCTCGGTCGATTGATAGCACAAAACCGATCTCCTGTGAAGGAGACCGGCCTGTTAAATTTCTTTCAGAAAAGCAAACTCGTCAACTAGCGACGGCGGCGAATCAAACCAAAAGCAGACAGAGCAAGAAGACCAAAGGTCGATGGCTCTGGGATAGCCGAATTTCTTACGGCTAAGATCTCGGAAGCAGTGAGAACGTTGTCGTAGATACGAACATCGTCGAGCGCTCCATTGAAGCTTTGTCCAGCAGGATCAGCAGCATCACGTCCATGACCACCGACGATTACGGGGAGGGCATGACCGCCCATCGTGCCTCCTGCGCCCCGGGCGGATTCCACCCCATTTAAGAAGACGACCTTGTCGACGCCATCATACTGCCAAGTCATGTGAGTCCAGGTGTCTTCCCCCACGATTCCGGCATCGTTAAGATCATTACCCCAGCCGCCGTAGTGGGCGTTACTTTCACTATCAGCACGGATTCCATGGTGAAGTTGACTTACGTTTCCAGGACCGTCTTCTTGTCCGAAGACCATGTGGTCAACACTCCCCGACTCCCCATCCCACTTAACCCACGCCATCGCGGTGTAGACTGAGGCCGGGCCAAAGCCGAGATCGGTTCCACTGAGGCCGGTTTGAATGTAAGCATCATTGGCTCCAGTCCGGTTTCCCTGCCAAGCGTTTCCTGAGACGCCTGCGACATAAGAGCTTCCGCCAACAGCGGTGCCATCACCTCCAGAGCCGGAGTTGGCCGCGTTATCGCCGTCAAAAGTGTAGTGGACCAAGAGGGCCGCGTTTACCGAGGAGCCCATAAGCAAGGGCACTCCGACGAGTGTAAGTAGTGTTCGATTCATGTGTGTGTTTCAGTTAGTAAATGAATCCAAATCATTAAAAAAAGGCTTAACAATTCGAATAACTTAGAGATCTAACAAGCCAGGCCGAGACTCACAATCCTAAAAGTGAAAAAATCTGCCCCATTTGAAGCACCGTCGCCTCTTGACGTCACTGACGTCCCTCACCGCGATCTCAAAACTTTTGGGAGATTCCCAGACTTCGGAGGTGCTCCCGTAGGAAGTTCTGGCCAGATGAGTGAGAGGCTTGGGATACTGATGACTAATCACCCTTCTCAGAAGAGTTCTTCTTCCACAGACAAAAGAGCGTAAAAATGCAAGTCCCGTGTGAAGACGATGCTGGCCGGCCACGCGTAAAGGGGCACCTTGCTCGTCCACTCCTCGATCTTAAGACCGAGATCCTCAAACACCCCTGCCCACTGCTCGCGGGTCCAGTAGGTATAGGGCAGGGCCACCCCGTGACGGGCGTTTCCGATGCTGTCCATCAAACGCAAAGTCGCACCGGCGAAAAGGCCGTTTCGAGTGTGGTCCTTGAGCACGATCAATCGCTTCGAAACCCGCATCGCCTCCTTGAGGAGCCCACGGGGATCCGTGGCGTGGTGGAGCACATCGGCCAGCAAGACCGCATCGAAGGTGTCGTCATCGAAAGGAATACTCTTCCCATCAAAAGGTCTCATCGGGATGGCGCAATGGGCACGCTCGAGGATATCAACCCCCGACACTTCCAAGTCCGGACGCTCCGTGAAAAGCTCTTTCCCCAGCAAGCCATCGCCGCATCCGACATCGAGAATAGAAAGATCCTGCGGAAGGCTTGAAGCGAAGATCCCTCCCAACACCCGCACCCGTCTCTGGTGAACGTAGCCGCCATGAATTCGATCAAAGATCGTCATCGTTTCGTCTGGATGCCGAGGATGCTCACGAAAAAACTGGAGAGTAGTAACTGGGCACCCAACGCGGTGATTGTCACTCCGGGGATCACCCAGCGCATGTTACTCCCGTAGTCGAGCGCACCGAAATCAGAAAGCCGCCACTCGTTGACGGCATGGGCCAAAAGAAAGACGCCGAGCGACATCGCCAGTCCCGAAATAAGGAGTCCCCGCTCCAGCGTGGTCCAGGAATAGAACCTCTTCAGGCGCGGATCGGGGCCGATGAGGCCTGACTCGACCGCATAGGTCTTACTGAGCAGGGCGAAGAGGATGGATTGGAACCCGCACATCATAAACAGACTGGAGAAGAGGAGAGTATGCAGGTCGAAATTGATCTCGAAGAGCGTCACTCCCGGCATGCTGAGACCATAGCCAATCAGTCCAGCCAAGATGGCGAGCAGGCCGGGCGTCAGGAAAAGCCAGCGGGGCGAATTAAGGAGAAAAAAACGTAAGGTGCGCCAGCCGTCGCGGAAGGTCCTCAAGTGAGGCGCATGAGCGACACGCCCATCAGGGTGGAGGGTGATCGGAACCTCAGCGACCCGGCAGGGCACCTGGCTGGACTTGATGATCATCTCGGTCGCAAACTCCATCCCCGTGCAGCTCTGGCTGAGCGTTTCATAGTGCGCTTTGGTAAAGCCCCGCAAACCGCAGTAGACATCGTGGATGGGCGATTTGAACCACCAACGGATGAGCAGGGTGAAGAACGGATTGCCGAGGTAGCGGTGCATCAATGGCATGGAACCGGGCAGGACCCGACCTCCGCCTGCAGGAAGACGACAGCCCTGGACGAGGTCAAATCCCTCACGCAGCTTCGCTAGGAATTTCGGGATTTCGAGAAAGTCATAACTGTCGTCGGCGTCCCCCATGATGACATATTTCCCACGAGCGGCACCGATCCCCCCCATGAGCGCGCGGCCATAACCCGCCTCCTCAACAGATACGATTCGCACCGCACGTTTACGGGCGATCTCCAGCGAACCATCCGTACTGCCGTTATCGGCGACGATCACTTCCCCGGACACGCCGTGCCCCGCCATCGCGCGAAGCGCTTTGCCAATGCAAAGGTCAAGCGTGTCCTCCTCATTGAGACACGGAATGACAATAGAAAGTTCGATCTCGTCGTCTGGCAACTTCTCCATAACTTATCGATTGATTCTCGATGAAAATTCGACCTCTGGGGACAAGCTCCGACACCCCTTCTTTCTCATCTATTCGATTGTCTGCCTTTCAACTCTGAAGAAGACACGTCCTTCTCCGACGAGACCCGCATCTGCCAGGTCAAAAAACCTCGTCGTTTGCTCGCCCTCATCTGCCATGACCGCGCTATTGAGATCAGAAGACCAGTCGATCATGTCACGAGAGAACTTTACCGCGTAGGTCTTACCGACACTCGAATCCCAAGTCAGCGTCAAGGAATCACCCTCAGGTGAGTAGTCGACCTCTGTAATGATCAGGTTCTCATCACCCTCACCGATCGCAGCGGCATCGAGCCTCACCGCGGAGAGAGTTGACCAACCCCAGCCCCCGTCATCGTTTTCAAAAAAGTCCATTTGGTAGTCATCGGTGAGACTGACACCGGCAGTCGTAAGATCTGCCTGAGTGAGCGCGGTGGTCTCGACATCACTGCCATTTCCAGCTTTATAATAAATGACGTCGTAGTTGCCCGTGGTAAGATTGAGGAAGGCCAGGCCCTTCTGTCCGGCATCACTGGAATCCACCCCGATCATCGCTTCTGGATTCGCGGGGGCGATACTTCCGCCCTGATTGCCTTGGCCACCGATCCAGTCGATCTCGAGCACAGAATCAACGGTATCGACGCTTCCAAAATTGATGGTAGGCGAGCGATAAATAAAATTAACGTGAGCGCCATCGTGGGCACGGCGAGTATTACCAGTCCCGTTGATCCCTCCAAAATAGGCGTCGACACCGGCGCCATCGCCCTGTCCCGCAGTCACCCCGCTGGCGTCAAGCCAAGCAACGCCATTGATCGTCGTCCAGCCGTTTTCATTTTCGGGTAAAAAGTCCCAGATCACGGATACCTCAGCACGCCCATCGGTTGTGCCAAGGATGAAAGCAGCCGTAGCTACCGAAATATGTTTGAATAATTTTTTGAACATTTGTTGAATTACGTTGAGTTCTAGAACCCTATCTATTTTTTCTAACCAAGTCAACGTAGAGATTTATGCAGCCACGGGAGCAATCCGTGCAAAAGGGCCGGTCTTCCCCCTTGCCTCCCCGCACTCGCCTCAATAACATCGACCGAATGAAAGGCAGCAAAACTCAGGGCCGCACGATCGCGTTCAAAGCTCGAAACCTGCGAAAGGCCCTAATCTCCCAATGCTCCAAACGGAAATGGCACCTTGCATGCGCCTTCATTTACCTCGCACTTGCCCTGATCCTAACCTGGCCAGTTATCTCATCGCCCTTCTCCCAAGTGCCGATCGGCACCGAACCCACCGCCTCAGTTCCGCTCTACAATGTCTGGGCCACTTGGTGGAACGCCGACCGCCTGGGCGGGGGGCTTTTCGGCTACTGGGACGCGCCTCTATTTTTCCCGACCGAGGGGGCCTTCGCACTCATGGAACCCCAACCGACCACCATGCTCGTGGCCCCCGTCGTCTGGTTGACCGGATCGCGAATCCTCGCCTACAATGTCTACGTCTGGATGTCCTTGGTGCTCAACGGAGTCTTCGCGCAGCGACTTGCCAAGATTTACGGCATGAGTCGGTGGAGCGCGCTCTGGACCGGCACCGCAATGGTTCTTCTCCCGATGGTTCACTGGCAATTAGGGATCTTCCAACTCGCCTCATTGTGGGCCATTCTCTGGACGTGGTCGGCGATCGAACAGCTTTGCCGAGAGCCCTCGCGCAGGCGAGCCCTCGCACTTGGGATCGCGGCCGCCGTCAGCTTTGTCACCTGCATGCACCACGGCCTGTTTCTCGCCATTTTGCTGATCTGTGCCGCTCCCACTCTGTGGAGACAGTGGCTCAAATTTCGCAACCTGCGATACTGGGGCTTGGCCGTGCTCGTCGCCTTAGTGATCACGGTCCCCTTCGTCTCTCAGGTCAATAAGGCGACTGAATTACACGCGATCGAATGGGACCAAAGTCTCGTCACCGATCTCTCCGCAAACCTACACGATTACTGCCACACCTATGGCTACCGGCTCTTGCACTTCGGAGCTGATGGGGAAAGTTACTTCCTCCTCTCATCAGGCTGGCTTAAATATCTCTTGGCACTTGCCGGAATCATCTACGGACTAAAGCGGGCCCAAACCCGCCGCTGGGCCTCCTTCCTACTGGCGATCGCCGCTTTTGCCTTTTTCCTGTCGCTTGGCCCCAATCTACGGCTCGGCAATTTGCAACCATGGTGGTGGCTCAGCGAACATATCCCCGGATTCGCGCGCGTCAGGTCCGTCATGCGCTTTGCCTTTTTTGTGCAAGTGCCCGTAATCATTTTCGCAGCCCTCGGATTGACAGGTCTTTATCAGCTTTGTCATGATCGCGTGAAAGGCCCCAAATTAAAGACCGCCGCACGTTGGGGGGTGATCGTCCTCGCTCTCGCCGCCCTGATCGATGGCTTCCCGAAACAGGGCGGGAATGCCGAAGTGACCGATGTCAACACGCACCAGAAATGGTTAGAGTATGTCGAGGATAAGACCCCGGAAGGGCATGGCATCCTCTGCTTGCCGGTGGCACCCGGGCCACGTGTTTGGCATTACTTGGTCACAAGTGAGTGGATGTATCTGGGAACTTTCCACAAGGTCCCAATCTTCAATGGCTACTCCAGCCACTTTCCCCAGCACTACCGGAACATGCGCGATGAGATCCTCGCAGGATTCCCGACGGAGAGTATTTTGCAGCAGTTCCACACCGGAAAGGTCAAATTCGTCGTCGTGAGGGCAAAAGAGGGCGGCCCCCCCAGAAATATCAAACTTGGCGACTATTGGCTCAAACGAGTCTGCGTAGACGAATTGGTCGAAGTTTACGAATTAGGGAAATCAGGACGGTGAGATTGGGATCCGGAAATGAGACTGGATTGCCGCCAAATTTAGGGTATGCAAAGTTTCTCATTGCTTACGCCACCATTCTATCATTAATGACAAACCGTGTGTCACTTCAGCTCTTTGTTGCAGCCCGACACTCGGGCCAAAACAAGAAACAACACAATGACTACACTCAAACAACTCATCCTTAAAATTGCCGCGGTTGCGACAGTTTCTTCGGTCCTAATGACACCCTCGGCAAATGCTGCCGTCTCAGTCGATTGGGACTTCTCACCCGGAAATGAAAACGGCTGGACCACGGTCAGTGGCGTTTCCTGGCTTAACCCTGCAACTGTCGGCGCTGGCCAAGCGGTGGGCGACGGCGTCGATACCTACTTCGGTGGCATCAACGCGACGGAAGCCACCCGCAGGGGCCATGACGGCGCTCACGTAAGTTTCGTGTATCGCTCTCCTACCCTCAACTTCGCCTCAGTCGACGCAGTCGATTCGGTGCTCGAGATCGACTGGGTCGGCGGGGAAGGCAATCAGGCCGACAGTATCTCCCCCATGAACCCCGGAGCGCTCATCGGGGTGAATTCCAGTGATACCGGACAGAAGGGCCTTGCCCTTCTCAATCTTACCACGGGTGACTACGATGCCATTTATTACAAAGCTGGAAATGGCGGTGATGTCGAGACCACCGCGCTCACTCAGGCCGATCTTGTGGGTGCCGGCATCAGTCTCACCGATGACTACCAACTGGACTTCTTTGAAAACGACGACGGGGGATGGGGCTGGACCGAACTCTCAGCGGTCAGACTCGACTCCAATGCCGTTACCGCAATTCCGGAGCCTTCAGGCATTGCCCTCTTCGGACTGGCAGGGCTTCTCACCTTGATTCGCCGCCGTAAGTAGCAGCGACACGACACCAAGTCTGTCAATAATTTCAACGGGGCCGCCTACTTTTTAGGTTGCCCCGTTTTTCTTTACAAAATCCCCACAGATCCCCCTTGCCGACTGAGCGAAATCCTCGTCGAATAGAAGGAGTCCTTTGCCAAATACCTCTCATGAAATCACGACACCGTCACCCGGAGAAAACCATCGGGTCGCACTCACAAAAACGGAAACGTTGGGCCCTCATCGGGATCGCCTTATTGGCCGTAACCGTAATCTTCTTGTTCAACCGCTCAGGTCGGAACGACCCAGCCGTAAACTCCGGAGATAAGCCCTATCTCGTGCCTGCTCCACCCGAAATTGCGATGGATCGCCTCGACGATCCCAACTCCGACGGATGGCCGACCGAGGCACTCGCAGAGCAAGCCAAGGAGCAACTCAAAGGACTCGGAAAATTGATTCTAAACCACGAGGATATCAACGGGAAATCGCTTCGAAAATTCGTAACCGAAGACATTTCCTTTCACCCTTTGGAGTCCGCGAATCCCGCCCCGATCTACTCAGATCCCGCACTCCGTATCGTCCGCATGACCACTCAACCCGCTGCTGAAATGCAGCACGGGATCGCCAAACTCGAAGACGCCTTGCACAAACTCGGCTCCCCCTTAGCCGGAGCAACTGACCTCCGATTCGAACCCAAGGTATTCCGGGTACAACAGGAAACCGACTCATTCACGACACAGCAGTATATCGCCATCTCAGGGATCACCGAAAGCGGCGTCATTGAACACCACGCAACTTGGAGCACCCGTTGGCTCAAGGGCCCCGACGACTCGCTTCCGCTGCTCGCGTCACTCGAAGTCAGCGATCTCGAGCAGGTTCAAACAAGCACCCCGGGACGCACCCTATTTTCAGATTGCACCCAATCTCTTTTAGGTGCGAATGATTCATTCCAAGCGCAAATTGGCCGCGGCTACGGTCACTGGCTAAACCGCATCCAGGATTCCCAGTATTTCTTCTGGCTCGGCATCCCGGGAGTGGCCCTTGGCGATGTCAATGGCGATGGCTTGGACGATCTCTACCTTTGCCAAGAAGATGGCTTGCCCAACCGGCTCTACCTTCAAAATCTCGACGGAACCCTGCGTGACGCACCGGAAGACGCAGGTGTGAATTGGCTGGAAGGATCACGCAGCGCGCTCTTAGTGGATCTAGATAATGACGGTGATCAGGATCTCGCCGTGGCAATGATAGGAGGCATCGTGCTCGCCGCCAACCTCGGCAACGGCCAGTTTGAGTATCGCACCCTGCTCCCCACCGCCGATGATCTCATGTCCCTGAGTGCGGCGGACTATGATGGCGACGGTTTCCTGGATCTCTACGTTTGTAGCTACTTTCAAAATGGCTCGGACGGTCCCCAATCACGATCCAGAGGGATGGTCGGTGGAGCCTTTGTCTATCACGACTCAAACTCAGGTGGCCCTAACAGCCTTTTCAGAAACGAGACGAAAGCCAACGAGTTCAACTTCCGTGACGTAACAACTGAGACCGGACTCAACCAAAATAACCTCCGCTGGAGCCTCGCCGCTTCTTGGGAAGATTACGATAATGACGGCGACCAAGACCTCTATGTCGCCAATGACTTCGGGAGAAATAACCTCTTCCGCAACGACGTGGGATCCGGACCCAGCGGGCGCACGTTCATCGATGTCGCAGCCGAGTCTGGGGTCGAGGACAGTGCCTCCGGAATGGCCGTCAGCTGGGGGGACTACAATCGTGATGGCCAAATGGACGTCTACGTCAGCAACATGTTTTCCGCAGCCGGAAACCGCATCACCTTCCAACAGCAGTTCAAACCGGGCGCGACCCAAGACGTGCGATCCCGGCTGCAGCGTTTTGCGCGTGGCAGCACCCTGATGAAGGCACGCGAGAACGGCCCATTCGAGGACGTCAGCGAATCAGCTGGCGTGGCCATCGCGCGCTGGGCTTGGGGGAACAGCTTCGTCGATATCAACAACGACGGTTGGCTAGACATCGTGGTCGCCAACGGGAATATTACCGGCGAGGACCCGGGCGATTTGTGAAGTTTCTATTGGCGACAGGTCGTGTCGCAGTCACTCAACGAAGCCAACGAGGCAAAAACAAGTGAGCTCGATCGCGCGAACGCAAACTTCGGCGATATGATGAGTCGCGGACGTTCCTACAGCGGACGAGAACGGAACTGCGTCTTCCTCAACACCGCCGGGGCCGCCGAGCCGACCGGGCGCTTTGCTAACATCTCAGCCAGTTCCGGAATTGATCTTCCCGACGATGGCCGGGCGCTCATCGCAACCGACTGGGATCACGACGGCGACCTCGACGTCTGGATCTCAAACCGCAACGCCCCGCGCCTCCGGTTCTTTCGCAACGATGTC
>Ga0222651_1001197_pt1 | contig 13277 bp, 11 predicted proteins | sample AntAcemetagen369_FD_179855 | JGI IMG/M metagenome (GOLD analysis project Ga0222651, IMG submission 179855) | Saline water microbial communities from Ace Lake, Antarctica - #369 | ecosystem: Environmental > Aquatic > Non-marine Saline and Alkaline > Saline | place: Antarctica: Ace Lake...
TGTCATCATAGTAAACCTTTAAGCCACCTTCCCAAGGTCGTCCCTCTGGAAAATTCGCACCACCAGCCACCACCAGAAAATCCTCACCATTCTCCGAAACCACCCCGGAGTAAGCACCTGCAAAACCCTCACGGTCAGGAAGATCAGGAAGTCGGTCCCAACTCAAGCCACCCCAAGCGACCGGCAACACCAACAGCGAAATGAGGACAAGCAACCTCATAACGCACCCTTGCCATCCTGCCCAATCCACTCAAACCAACCCATCTCATCGAGACGCTTTCGCAACATAGCAACTTGCTCAGGCGTCGCTGGATCAATCGGGCGGCGCACCGGACCACAATCGATCCCGACCATCTCCATCATCGTCTTCAACGAAGCACGGCCGCAGGTTCCAAACATCGCCGCGATCATTTCCAACGCGCGCAACTGCCAAAGCCGGGCCTCTGCCAAATCCCCCCCCTCCACGGCCACCCGCACCCGATCATAGATCGGCGCCGCATAGTTATAAGTACTGCCCACCGCGCCCTTGAATCCCTGCGCCACCGACATCAGATAGGCCTCATCCGATCCCGCGAGAAACTCCAAACCCGGCCCCACTTTTTCCAGCAAGGGGAGATTATAAAGACTCCCTCCATCGGAATACTTAATCCCACAGAACGTCGAGAGACGATCCATCGCCAGGTCCGTCAGCTTCATCGGGTCCAAATTCACGCCCGACAAAAAAGGAATATGATAGTAATAAAAGGGTGTTTGGGGAGCAGCCTCCACAATCGGCAAAAGCCCCTCAACCAACTCCGCCTCACCAGTCACCTTAAAGTAACCTGTCGGCGTCGCCGAAACGGCATCCGCACCAATTGATTCCGCATGCCCCGCCAACTCGGCCGAAGCTTTCAAGCTGTTATGACCCACCTGCACAAAGGTTTTCAACCTTCCCTTCGCCGCCCCCACATACGCCTCCGCGACCGCACGCCGCTCCTCATCGGTCAATGACATCCCCTCGCCCGTGCTCCCGGCAATATAAATCCCCGTGATTTTATTCCTCTCCAAATGATCCACGATCCGTGGCACCACCTCCAAGTTCAATTCCCCCGACTCATCCATCGGCGTCACAACCGCCGCCACCAATCCGTTCATCTTCAAAGGTTCCATCACAAATTTAAATTTTCCCCAGTATCTCCACTCCGACAAGAATCGCACCTCTAAAAACCTGGTCTCCTCAACCGACCAGATAACGACGCCCTGAAATCCCGGTGACGAACCAAGGGAGACGATCCAATTCCAGCCCCCCAAGGGCTGACTTTGTGCCGGGAGACTTGGAGTTCGGTGCCCTTGAGACGAATCACAAGAAAACCTTTGGCGGTGCTGGGGACTTCGGGAGTTTTGCCGGAAAAGTCGTGCTTTCCCATCAGCCCGAAGGTTTGAAAGCACTACTTTTGGCTCGGTGAACTTACCTCCGAACGTGAAATCACTTCCCGAAAGTTAAGGCTTGGTCTAGGTTTCAGGCCAAAGACCTTATCACGATGTCAAGGATTCCCCAGCGCCAGCCTCTCTCCGTGCAAGCTGCCGAGATCATTGTCGACATGATCGGTTCAGGTGAGCTTCAAAAGCGGCTTCCCGGTGAGCGCGAGTTGGCAGCCCAGCTTCAGATCGGACGGGATACCCTGCGGTCAGCCCTCGCTATTCTCGAAGCAGAGAAAGTCATTTCCCCACGTGAACATGGCAAGCGGCGTGACATCCTAAACAAGGCCATCCAGAACAGCCCCAAGACAAAAAGGATCGTTTTTCTTTCGCCAAAAAAACTCGCCCAACTCCCTCCCTGGATGTTGGTCGAGTTTGATCTTCTACGAGAACTTCTCAACCGCCGGGGATTTGAGCTCAGACTAAGTTCTCCTAGAATCTTCCAACTCAAGAATCCCGACCGGAAACTCGAGACCCTCACCGAGGACCTCGATGCCGCGGCATGGATCCTTTATCAATGTCCCAATCAAATTCAGCAATGGTTCGGGCAGGGAAGTTTACCAGCATTGATAAGAGGATCCCCCCAACCTGAGATCAAGATTCCCTTCATCGACGAAGACTGGGAAGCCGCCGCCTTTCACGCCGGGACCCAGCTCAAAAGGCTGGGACACCAGCGCATCGCCCTCCTCATGCCTGACTCGAACCTGGCCGGTCTCAAAACGGCCGAAGCCGGACTGCGCAAAGCTTTCCCGGGCGAAAAGAAAGCCGTTATCCCAGTGATCGAAAAAGGGACGGCAGAGCACGTCGACCGCGCCTTATCCCGGGTCATTGCCATCAACTCTCCTCCCACCGCCATCGTCGCAACCCGCTCCCGCCACAACCTCTCGGCCATCTCTTGGGCCACTCGAAATAACCTCGTTATTCCAAAGGATATCTCACTTATCACAATCGCCGCCGAGCCTTGGTTCGATCATCTCCTGCCGCGACCCACGCATTACTTCTCCGACCCCGCCACCCTAGCTCGTGCCGTCGTCCGCCAGATCGTTCCGATCGCGGAAGGCAAGGCCACCAGTTCAGCCCGCAAACTCTTGATTCCCGACTACATCGCAGGGGGGACAATTGTGCCTCCACCCTCCACGATCCGTTCATGAACATCACCGTTGTCATGAATCCCCGCCCCTCTCTTCGAGCCTAAAACCTCTTTAGCAACGAAAAAGTCATCGAGTGGAATGCGACATGACGCCCCAGATAAGCCCCCCGGACGTATGAAGGAAATCTTCACTTTTAAACATGCCTGGCATTTTTTTTATTTTTGGGATTTGTCCGACCAACGCCCGAGACTGGTGGTGGTGGGCGGAAAAGCCGCCGGGGTCCCCGAGAATACCCAGACTCACATACTCGCGGCGGGGCGCACTTCTTCATCGGCAATCGGCAATCGGGTGAATTGCCACGGAGCGATGCTCTATCGTCGTCAGAGAAAATCGACACTCTTTCTTCTCATTCCGACAGCTCATGCAAATCGCAACTTCTCGTGCCCGGGCCAGCCAATCGGCCCGGAACACGAGGTGCCGACCGAAATGGACCTCAAACCCCACCACTTCCCAGTGCTCCGTGACTTTGTCCAGAACGCGGATCTGAATTCTTTGCCTAAGAAGGGGCTCCAGCTTGTGATGGGAGGCCTCGTCCATCTCCCAGTCAAAAATGGTGAAATTGAGATAGCCATCATCCCGCCCCAAACCCGGGGCGGAAATGCTCTCAAAACGCTCCCACAGTGTGGAAAGATGGCTGCCGGTCTCGTTGGATACGACGAGCGCTCTGCTGGAACGCATTGGACGCAGACGCACGAGGCGATCATGGCGTTGGTTTGCCTCCATCAACACGAGGGTTTTCTCCTCTCCCCCAGCCTGTGCCTTCAGGACCAGTTGGGCGAACCTCGCCAACCTCCTGCGAAACCTCCGATACGAACGCCAGACGGACCAAGTGCTGCATCTGGGTGATCGAACCAGCTGGAAAAACATATCGGCCCGTCGATGCAAAGCGGATCCCTTCTCGGCCAGCCGAAACGAGGCCATCTCACCAGGTAGAACTCCTTGCGATCGTTCCGCGAGGTCAGACAAAACGATCTTCCACTGGAAATAGTCTCGAATCCAAGACGCACGGGTTAGAACGATCCGGACCTCCCAGGCCAAGACCTTCATCTTCGTGTGACGGGAATACTTTTCATACCATCGGTCAAGGTCGCGGGAAAATTTCAGCAAATCAGCCCCGCACGCGACCTGTCTTGATCCGATAGATTTGCGATTGGCCGGTGAAATAGTTTCGCGGCGGCTCTTCTCACGGATCGCATTCCGGTAAGACTCAAGCCGTTTACCAATGGCATCGGCTTCCTCAGAAAGCTGCGCTTTTCGCTTTGGTGGCAGACGCTTGACCAAGTGCCTCAAGACCCTGAATCGGCGCTCGTAAAACCCCTCCATATACTTATGCCCGTCGATGAAGCTCTTGGTAATGGCAGCATTCCACACAAGGATTCCCGGGAGTTGGAGACGGCGTTTCGACCACCAGAGCACAAGAAGGAAAAGCCCTCCCGCCCCGATGAGAATACCGAGGCCATAGGCAGTTCCAATATCATTAAGTCCCTTCTGCGTCATGCTTCGTCCTCCCTCTTCAATCACACTAGCGAGGCGATCGACACGTCATTTTGCTGGGATTCACTTTGGGGGTGGCATCCTTGAAATCGCCGTCGAGAAGATAAAAAGGCAGCCATCGACTTTTCCAGGACGTTTCAAGAAAAAAATTCATAGTTCGAGGTTATAGTCTCCCTTCCTTGCATGCCAAGAATTGTTTTGGCAGCGCTTATTCCAAGTGAATAAGGGAGAGCACCCTCCCCCCCCAAGAAAAGGAAATTGCCCAGCAATGATATTAACCAGTAGAGAAACGAATGACACTAGCAGGAGCATTGAACAGAAGAGTGATGGCGAGAGCACTCGTTGACATTGTGTTGTCACTGAACTTACCGAGCCGAGCAAGGAGACGGCTCGGATTTTGCCGCGCTTCAAGCCGAAGCCCAGAAATCATTTAAGGAGGGTGTCGCGACCTTCGTGATTAAATCCTGCACGAGCTGCCACGGGACCAAGAAAAAGAAGGGCGGTTTCGACTTCATCTCCGCGCTGAGGAAACCCGGTGCCCCGTCGGCCCGGAAACAGCGGAACCTGGTGGTCGCCAACGTGACGGATCATGACATGGCGCCGGACGACGAGAAAAAGCAGCCGACCGGTGAGGAGCGGGACCTCTTTCAGAAGTGGCTCGAATAGATCAACTTTCTTAGCCCGAAAGATCCCGGTCGCTTTGTCATGCGTCGCCTTACCAAAGTCGCCTATGGGAATCGGGTCCTGAAGAGACAAGAGTCGAGAGCCTCAGACTTCAGGCTCGGGGAAACGGATCAAGAAAAGGGAGTGTCCTGAAAGAACACTGGAAAATCCGGGACAACTTGCGCTCCGAACTTCACCTCCACAGAAAGTGAAAGCGACCCTCAAGTTATCCTCTAAGACACTCAAAAGAACGTCCCTGTTTCCCAAAATAAGAGCTCCAACATGATCGATTTTGCAGCCGTAAGCGTGAATTTAACAATTGAGAGCATGCCAAAGGCAAAAAAACAAAAAAGCGCTTCTTCTCAAGGATTCCTTCATTAAGCGATACCTGTCCTTCCACTCTCGACACCCCGCTTACAGGAGAAAAATTTATACCAACTCCAAGTCCCACCACCAGATCACGCGATGATCTCCCTGATCGGTTCCGCACCTTCCACCCCAACCAGTTTCTCGTTGAGTCCGGCATTGTGGAAAAAGAGTTCGTTGGGATCGAAGCCGAGTTGATGAAGAATGGTGGCGTGCAGATGCTTCACTTCAAGGGGATTCTCAACCGCCGCCGAGCCAAGTTCATCGGTCTCACCGAAGCTCACGCCACCTTTGATTCCGCCACCAGCCATCCACATCGTGAAGCCAGCCGAGTTGTGGTCGCGGCCTGTCCCTTTGGCATATTCGGCGGTCGGTTGACGGCCAAATTCGCCGCCCCAAACCACGAGGGTCTCGTCAAGGAGACCACGTTGCTTGAGGTCTTTCAAGAGTCCCGCAATCGGCTTGTCGGTGTTCCCGGCGTGCTTATTGTGATTGTTTTCGAGATCGCCGTGGGCGTCCCAGTTGTCATCATTATGCGCTCCACCCGAGTAAAGCTGAATGAAGGGCGTGCCACGCTCCACGAGTCGCCTGGCCAAAAGACACTTCTTGCCGAAGTCGGCGGTGCGCTCTTGATCGAGGCCGTAAAGTTTCTTGGTTGCTTCGCTTTCCTCATCAAGATTGATGGCTTCGGGAGCGGTCGATTGCATCTTGTATGCGAGTTCGTAACTATCGATACGCGCCTGTAGATTGGAGTTGCCGTGACGCTGGGAAAGGTGCCCGGCGTTAAGTTGATTGAGCGATTCGATGATGCGGTATTGCTCTTTCTGACCCATATTACGGGCGTGCTTTAAATCTAAAATAGGATCGCCCTTGGAGCGCAAAACGGTGCCCTGATAGTTCGCAGGCATGTATCCGGAAGACCAGTTTTTGGCCCCGGAAATCGGGCCGCCAGTCTTGTCGAGCATGACGACATATCCCGGAAGGTTCTCGTTCACATTGCCGAGGCCGTAGTTGACCCAGCTTCCGAGAGAAGGCTTGCCACTGAAGAGCGAACCGGAATTCATCTTCAGCATGGCGGAACCATGAATAGGCGACTCGGCAGTCAGGGAGTGCATGAACGCGATATCATCAACACATTCGGCGAGATTTGGAAAGAGATCAGAGACCCACTTCCCGCACTGACCGTATTGCTTGAAATTCCACTTGGGTTCGACAATGCGACCTTCGTTCTTCTTACCACCGCGCCCGAAAGTTTTCACTTGGATCGTCTTGCCGTCCATCCCCTTCATCCCTGGCTTGTAATCGAAGGTATCGATATGCGAGGGACCTCCATACATAAAGAGGAAGATCACGCTCTTCGCTTTGGGAGCATGGTTCACTTCCCTCTTGTCGCCTTTGGCCATCAACCCGGTGAGGGCGAGCGAGGTAAAGCCACCTCCGACAGTGGAGATGAATTCACGGCGGTTGGTATTTCCACAAAAGTCTTTCATGATTAATCGAGGTAGAGGGTTTCGTTGAGATTGAGAATGAGAAGGCAGAGCCGGGGCATGATTTGTTCATCCGACACCTCGTATTTTCCGCCGAGATCCTTGGCGAGCCCAAGGAGTTCATGGAGTTCACCGTCGGAGATGGGCCGACTGGTGGCAAGCGTGAAGGCTTCCGAAATCTTCTCTTCCAGCGTTCCGTTGAGACGAGCGGCGAAGCGATCGGAGAACTCGGCCATGCGCTCGCTGTTGAGCATCGTTAAGGCCTGAGTTGGCACGATGGTGGCAAAACGCGAGGGGCAGGAAAAATCGCGTTCCGGCGAATCGAAATTGGCCAATAAGGGAAGTTTGATCGACCGCTTCACATGGATGTAAACCGCGCGGCGATTGGCGGTATCTCCCGGTGAAGGTTGCCAGACACGACCCGGTGTCGATGATGTTTGCAGAACCGCATCGGGCATTTTGGGCCGCACCGGTGGTCCCCCTATTTCAAATTTCATCTGCTCGGTCAAAACAAGATAGCTATCCCATATCTCCTCGGCAGTAAGTCGACGAGAGCTGTGCTTCCAGTGCAAGCGGTTGGTGGAATCCTTGTCATTCATACCATCGGATGAGAGCTGATAAGTGGAGCTATTCAGGATGAGGCGAAGCACGTGCTTACTGTTCCAACCGGACTGCACCAATTCCCCGGCCAACCAATCAAGGAGAGCCTGATTCGTCACCCCGGTGCCGAGAGCGCCGAAGTCATTGGCAGTCTCCACCAAGCCTCGACCAAGGCAATATTGCCACAGCCGATTGGCCCAAACCCGAGCGGTCGTCGGGTGATCTGGTGAGGTGATCCATTTCGCGAGTTCGAGGCGGGTGCGCTCGGGCTTGGCAGACTTGGGGTCGAAAACTGCCGGGAAGGCGATGGGGACTTCTTCTCCCTGGGCGTGAACACTGCCGCGTTTGTGAATCCGTGGTGGGGCAATTTCAGCGTCTTCATCCACCCCGTGGTAACGAATCCCCTCCAACGGACTTTCGAGAACCCGGCGCCGCTCCTGAAGAATCTTCATTTTGCCACCGAAGTCATCGCCGAAGGTTCGGGAAACCAACCCAGGGTGAATTGACGCGAGCTGGTTAACATCGAGGTCGTGAACGGGCTCGCGAGTCACCCGCACCTTGAACTCATCACGATTTGATTTTGCGATGATCCCGATGACATTTTTACCAGTGGTAAGCTCGGTGATTGGCAAGGGTATGAAATACTCACCATGGACCTTTTCAATGACTCCTTTGTGAACGGGAGCCCCATTGAGGAAGATCTCGAGCTGCTGGAGTTCACCCTTCAGATAGACCAAAAATTGCCCGGGGATCTCCTGGAGCCCAAATTCAGAACGAAGAGTGACCGGCTTGTTGCGAGGCCATTTGTCGGAGACTTTAAACCCCACGGCATCGGCATCAAAGGAAGGGAGCGACCAGCCGGGGTCTGCGGGAATGCGCATCATCTTCTTCCAGTCGGTTTCGATATCGCGGGGATTCTCTGATCGCTTCAGAAAGGGATCGAGAAACTTGCGCTCGACCCTCTTCCAAAGCGTGTTAATTTCATCGGCATTTAAGTGCCGATCGCCTTCCCGTTTTTTCGAAACCGCAGGATCGATCCAAGTCTGGTTCGCACTCTTAAAGAGGTCCTTTTTGATCCCGTCGAAGAAGGACATCGTCGAAAAGTAGTCCGCCTGGGTGATGGGATCAGCTTTGTGGTCGTGGCACTTGGCGCAGCCCAGAGTTGAGCCCATGAAGGCCTCTGAAGTAACATCAACGATGTCTCCGATCCGATCGGACTGGGCCTGCGGCTTATCAGCCGAATCATCGTCCCGTTGCATCAAACTCATGAAGCCGGTGGCGATGCAGGAATCGAGACTCTTGTCCGGAACCTGGTCGCCCGCCAGTTGCTCGAGAATAAAGCGGTCGAAGGGCTTATCCTCATTGAACGATTTGATGACGTAGTCACGGTAGCGCCAGATTTCCGGCTTCTGACTGTCCCGCTCAAAGCCATTCGTTTCGGAATAGCGGACCAAATCAAGCCAATGCGTCCCGAACTTCTCTCCGAAGGAGGGCGAAGCCAGATAGTGATCCACCAACTCGGACCATTTCATGGCATTCGGCTTTGGAGGAAGGCCGGTGAGATCATAGGACAAGCGCCGTCTCAACTGCGCCTCCTCTCCACGCCCGTTTGGCTCAATCCCTTTTTCACGAAGCCCTTCGAGCACAAAGGCATCGATTGGGTTACGAACAAAATCATCTTCGATCGCAGGGACGGGAACTTTTTGCACCGGTTGGTAGGCCCAATATGACTTGTCGGATTTCTGCGCTTGAGAAATCACGCATGATAGGAAAAACGCGGTAAGGATTGGAGTGAGTAGCTTCACGGGAAGGGAGTTATTTACCTAAACTCGCCCCAAAGCGTTAATCTTTCAAGTTCGGAAATCTTGCGCGAGACCTTCAAGAAAGGAAGGTTTTGCGCCAAGGCGAATCGATCGTTTTAAAGCCCTAGACGATCACTGCGATAGAGACTCGGGGAAATCCCCTCAACCCGCATGAACACCTTATAAAAGTGGTCGGCATTCCGAAATCCAGCATCGAGCGCGATATCCTTCATCGGGACATCCGTCTCGCCCATTCGGCGCTTGGCCCGCTCCAATCTCAAACGGGTAATCTCCCCGGCGATCGTCCGCCCCAAAGACTCCCGAAACTTCCGCTCGAGTCCCCGCCGATTCGTAGCGGCAGCCTGGACGACATCCCGCACCGCTATCCTCCGGTGACTGTTTTCCGCGATGAAACGCAGGGCCCTCGAGACCAGCGGGTCATCGGCCGCATAGAGATCGGTCGAATCACGGGGCACCAGCGAAATGGGCCGAACAAGTTCAACCTCTCGCGAAACCTCCTCGCCATTCATGAGGCGATCCAACATCGCAGCAGCCTGATACCCGATCTGATCAAAGCCCATATCGATACTGGTCAGAGTCGGCGAGGGAGATTCACACAGAAGAGGCTCATTCGCAGTGCTCACAATCGAAACATCCTGCGAAATATGAAGTCCCCGGGATTGGCAAATATCAACGAGATAGCGGGCGAAAAGATCATTACAAACTAGAACGCCCATTGGGAGTTCCCAGGTCGAAATCCACTCCTGCACCTCGGAAACAAACTGCTCCCATCCCGAGGCATTGCGTTCAACGCTCGTGCGCGAAAACTTGTGAGAACTACATAGAAATCCCGCCCTTTCGATATGATCGCGAAAGCCATCATGCTGTGCCCGAGCATCAAGATCGCGACTAAAACCGAGATGACCAAAATTTCGGAGCCCTCGTCCCAAGAGGTGCTCCGCGCCCATTTTTCCGGTCCGCCGGTAATCAGGAAAAACCCCGTGCAACCCACGAGCCGGGGAGTTCAACCACACATTGACCAGAGCGGTGTCGGTCTTTTTGGCCGCCTCAGCCAGCGGAACCGTCGCGCGCGCAATCACCCCGTCGAAGAGGGCCGCGTCCCCTGCTCTCATGAGAACCTTGTCGATCGCCGGATGAATGCGGCAATCCCAGCCCGCCTCATCGGCATAGCGCTGGCATCCCGCATAAACCTCAAGGTGACGTTTGAATCCCCAGTCCATTTCTAGCGAAATGGCAACTCGCCGGGGCCGATCGTTTTCCAAACTCATCTAGAAACGCGATCCTGATGAAAAAACCGGAAAAGACAATGAACGATGTCGCAAAAAAGAGATTAATATTCGCAAATAAACCACTCACAGCAACGCTTTCCCGAAAGAAGCGATGCCCTCCAAGGTAACTATAGACCTCAAAGCCCACTCCCATACACCACGATGAAAAAGAAACCTTATCCACTCTTGCGCACTTTCCTTTTGTGCTCGGCCCTATTGACCTCGGCAAACGGGCGAACCTGGACCAGCGCCGATGGCAGCAAAACTTTTGAAGCCAAACTTAAATCCTACGATGCCGCTACCGGAGACGTGATCGTAGACCTGCGCAATGGTAGAACCCAGAAGTTTAGCGAGACCTTCCTCTCGGAAGCTGACATCGCCTTCCTTAAGACCGCCCCGACGTCATCTTCTCCCGGAACCTTCAAAAAGCTTCCCGAAGTCCTCCCCGACCCTGATGGCAAGGAAGCGGACATGAGCAAGCCCGTTCAGGTTTATATTCTGCTGGGCCAGTCGAATATGCTTGGATTTGGAAAACCGGGCCCTTTGCAGACAGCCGCGAAGGCCGGAACCTACCCTTACCTCGTCGACGAGGCCGGGGAGTGGACCGTGCGCAAGGATGTCCGCGATGTCTTTGTGATGTGTTCCGGCAATTCCCCTGCGAAGGATAAACGAACTGGCTGGATGACAATTCAGGGGAATATCGGCCCGGAAATTGGCATTGGCCACCATGTCGGTCACGTCACCGACGCACCGGTCCTGATCCTCAAGAGCTGTATCGGCAACCGCAGCCTCGGCTGGGATCTTTTGCCTCCCGGCAGCGAGCCCTACGAGCACGGTGGCAAGCCACAGCCCGGCTACCGTGGCACCCCAAAAGACCCCAAAGGCAACGGCGAGCCCGTTCAGGGCGAATGGTATGCCGGATGTCAGTATGATGGTGATATCGCCGCAGCCAAGAAGGTCCTCGAAAACCTCGACAAATACTACCCCGGCGCCAAGGGATACGAGGTCGCGGGCTTCTTCTGGTGGCAGGGTGACAAGGACATGCGCAACGCGGCGCATTACGAGCGATATGAACAAAATCTCATCCAGCTCATCAAAGCATTACGCAAGGATTTCAACGCCCCCGAGGCAAAGTTTGTGACCGCCTCCCTCGGCCAAACCAAAAAAGGGTCGAGCGGTGGCGATGGAAAAATCCTCGACGCCATGGAGGCCGTCGCAAAGAACAGCGATCCCGAACTCAAGGACAAGGTGGCATTCGTCTACACCCACCCACTCTCAAAGGGAGGGAGTTCCAGCGGCCACTACAGCGGGAATCCTGAAACCTACATGAACATTGGCGAAGCGATGGGCAAAGCGATGGTCGACCTTCTTACCAAGTAAATCCCGACACTTTTAGAAATAAGCATCATGAATAAACGAACATTTATTACGGCAGCGACCTTCTCGCTGGCCGCTCTCACAAGTCCCCTTTCCGCGAAGGAACTCCCCAAGGTCCTGCCTGACCCCGATGGCAAAGAAGCCGACATGACCAAGCCGGTTCAGGTTTTCATCCTGATGGGCCAGTCCAACATGCTTGGATTCGGTAAGGTCAAAGGTGACAAAGCCGGAACTCTGGAGTCAGCCACCAAGGAAGGAAAGTATCCCTATCTCGTCGATGGCGAAGGCGCCTGGACGACCCGCAAGGATGTCCGCAACGTCCGCGTCATGAATGGCCGAACGTTCACCAACGACTGGCTTTCTCCCGCGAACTCCGGAAAAATGGGTCCTGAGATTGGCATCGGCCACGCCGTCGGCGAAGTCGTAGATGCTCCCGTCTTGATCCTCAAATCCTGCATCGGCAACCGCAGCCTCGGCTGGGATCTCCTCCCTCCGGGCAGCAAGCAGATCGAGGCCGATGGCATGACCTATGCCGGTTATAAAGACAGCCCCGACAAGTGGGAAACCGGCACCGAGCCCAAGAAGATCGGTTGGTATGCCGGCAAGCAATACGACGATGACCTCGCCAGCGCCCGCAAAGTCCTCGAAGACCTCGCCACCTATTATCCCGACGCCAAAAGCTACGAGATCGCGGGTTTCGTCTGGTGGCAGGGTGATAAGGATCGTTACAATCCTGTCCACGCCGCCAACTACGAAAAGAACCTCGTCCAACTCATCAAGTCCCTCCGAAAGGACTTCAAGGCGCCCAAGGCCAAGTTCGTCTGCGCCACTCTCGGCCAGACCGAGAAGGATGCCGATGGCAACGAAGGCATGATCCTGAAGGGCACAATGGCAGTCGATGGCACCTCCGGAAAATATCCTGACTTCAAAGGAAACGTCGCTACCGTTTACGCTCACCCCCTCTCCAAAGGCGGTGCGTCCAACGGTCACTACAGCGGAAACGCCGAGACTTACCAAAACATTGGCGAAGCACTCGGCCGCGCCATGGCCGGCCTTCTCGTCAAGTAATCGACCGCTCTTTTTCTCAGTCAAATCTAAAAAACCCCGCGCAATACGCGGGGTTTTTTTGTGGGCCGGAGAAGCGATCAGATTCAAATCGTCCTGATAGGACACGAGGACAAAACCAAAGGATTCAGAAGTAAATTTTCACCCTCCGAAGGTCCAACTCTTGGCCCCAACGGGGAAATCAAACTTTGGAACGGCGTGGCAATGAAACAATATTCTTTCCCCAAGGCATTTTAAACAAGTCCCGCTCCCATCCAGCAGCGCTGCGAGAGAACGGTAGCCGAAAGTTGCAACCTTTTGGACTACGGTTGACTCTTGTCCGCTGCTGCCGCTGATTCTTTCTTTTCTTCCGCAAAATCCCACATAATCGAGATCATGAAGTGAAGCGAACGCCTTGATTTATTCCGGCACCGTCCCTAAGGCTCCCAACGACGGCACTCCTTTTACTTTCAGGTCCCGTAGCGACCAAATTTCGCCTGCCATTTCTCCGAGAGACCCGCGCGGTTTCCTCGCCCCATCCTTCCG
>Ga0222651_1001199_pt1 | contig 13273 bp, 8 predicted proteins | sample AntAcemetagen369_FD_179855 | JGI IMG/M metagenome (GOLD analysis project Ga0222651, IMG submission 179855) | Saline water microbial communities from Ace Lake, Antarctica - #369 | ecosystem: Environmental > Aquatic > Non-marine Saline and Alkaline > Saline | place: Antarctica: Ace Lake | collected...
TCAGACATATAAAATTTAACCGTTTTTGGTCAAGACGCAAGTTCCCCATTCATTATGCAATCTGTACCTTTCGGAACAGGTTATATGTCAGGCTCATTAGCCCAATTGTTGCCTCTGCCCTCGCAAATCCAATGCAGCAGATAAATGGCCCGTTCATGCTGTTTTCCACAAAACCAAAAATATGTTCCAACCGTACCCGTGTTTTTAATTTTTCATTGTTGCTTTTCTTTTGATCTTCCGTCAAAGGGCGGTTCTTGTAGCCTTTTTCACATATTTCTATGACCATTTTTTTGTCGGTGGCCAACTTTTTGTGCAGTTCTTCGACCAGGTCCACGAGGCGTTCCCTGAAATTCCACACCGTGTTGCTGTCGGGCACATCGTCGGCTATTGTCAGGCCCAAAAAGCGCATAAAACTCAACCTGTCACATATTTGGAACTCTGTCTGGACATCGGACAAATTGTAATACCATTGAAGTATCAATATATTGAACATCGAAACATAATCGAAAGGCCTGCGCCCACCTTTGTTCTTGGCCTCATGCAGCCTTTCTTCCAGTAGGCCCCTTAACATTTCGAAATCAACCCCTTCGTTCAGCTTCTCAAGGGGATCCCCCAGCTTAGTGAGTCTGCTCAGCCTTATATCTTCATCAAAAAATCTTATTGCCTTGTGGCGTTTAAATGTTTTTAGCTTCTTTACTCCCATAACCTTATGGTTAATTCTTTAAACCAACTTTTTCAATTAAATTGAGGTTTTAGTTTTCCCTAAGAGTAATTGTATTAGTCTCAAATTCATATTTGACAATTGAGTCAATAGATCATAAGTTTTATTTACAATCATTCTAAATAAGTTTGATTAGATTTTATTTTTCTGTTAGTTTGAATCTTTTTAGAATTACTCTAAATAATGACAATGACAGAAGATATTTCAGTACTATTAGCAGATTCTCAATTCCTCACCCGAAAAGCAATTGCTTCAATAATTAACCAAACAGCAGGTTTTCACTTGGTAGGAGAGTTGAAGAATCCTGGTGGTTTGGACGAGAAAGTGAAAAAACTGAAACCTAAACTGCTAGTGGTGGATATTCTCCAAGAAGATCCTAACTTTTTGGATCAAGTACTGCATATCAGCAGCCAACCAAACATGCATCTGCTTGTGATCACTAATTCCCAACAGCCTAAGATTATTAATGCGCTGCTCAAAGGAGGCATTAAAGGTATTGTTACTAAGAATTGCAGTGAGCTCGAGATTGTAAATGCTTTGAAAACCATTTCTGTAGGGCACCGGTTTTATTGTAATCGTATCCTTAACTTGGTAATGGGTTCGGAGGAAAAAGCGGAGGCAGACAATGAGCCAACAGCACTTTCTTCGCGTGAACTTCAGGTTCTTAAACTGATAGCTCAAGGTAATACTACAGGGGAAATTGCCAGTAAATTATTTATCAGCATTCATACCGTAAATTCACACAGAAAGAATATTCTCAGGAAACTGAATATCAAATCGCCAGTGAACATCAAATCGCCAGTACATTTAGTAGCTTATGCAGTTGAGACTGGGCTGATTACTATTGATTTTATAAAGAAGTAGGTTGACTCATTTCTTCGTGTCTTGTTATTCCTAATTTAAGATCAATTAGCTCTAATTCTCCTACTAACGTTTCTTAATTTGTACGAATTAGCTCATTCAAAGCTTCGTTAACCAATAAAGTGCCATTGCTGCCCTTCTCCATTTCAGGTGCCACTAAAGTTGAATTGGGATAGATTACTACCTAATATTGTTATTGCGCATCACTACCCGTAGTGATTGCAATTTCCCTAACAAAAGCTATTGCGCAAGCCGTCTCCAAACCCCACATTTGTGTTCTTTATATTTAATCTAAATAATAATAGCACATCAAATGTTTCGCACAATCCTGTTATATATATTACTTACCCTATTCTTGTATCATGGGCAATTGTTTGCTCAGGGTAACCAAGCAATGATTAAGGGTCAAATTTCCGATGACAGAGGAGCTACCGTTCCCGGCATGATTGTCATGTTGGAGGGAACCTCAAAAGGAGAGGTGACCAATGTAGACGGTAGATACGAAATCAAAAATATAAAACCAGGGATTTATCAGCTTGTGATATCTGGAATTGGTTTCGTAAAACAAAAAAAGCAGATAATACTAGAAGCAGGGCAAACGGTTAATATAGACATTAGCCTCGTAGAAGAGACAAAAGAACTGAAAGAAGTAGTAGTAAGAGGAAAGTCTGAGGCGACAAGGGTACGAGAGCAATCCTATGCAGTATCCTCAATTGATGCCAGACCGTTGCAAAACTTAAATCTTGATATTAATAAAGTGCTCAGTAGAGTTTCGGGTGTTCGAATTCGCGAAGCAGGGGGCTTAGGTTCTCGTTTTAGTTTTTCCCTCAATGGATTCAACGGTAATCAAGTGCGCTTCTTTTTGGATGGTGTTCCTATGGAAAATTTCGGCTCTTCGCTATCACTGAACAATCTTCCCATCAATATTGCCAAGCGAATAGAAATATACAAAGGAGTGGTACCCGTTCGGCTGGGATCCGATGCTTTAGGTGGTGCAGTAAACATTGTTACTAATCAGGATATAGGCACATATCTGGATGCATCTTATACCAACGGTTCTTTTAATACACATCGTACTTCTATCAATGGAGGCTATACGAATAGTAAAAATGGCTTCACTGTTAGAGCTAATTTATTTCAGAATTATTCAGACAACTCTTATAAGGTGTTGGTCAATAAAAAAGAAGGATCGGTACTGCTAAAGGAGTTGGAGGAGGTCGAGCGCTTTCATGATGGCTATGATTCCAAGTCAGCTATGGTTGATATTGGTTTGGTTAATAGACCTTTTGCTGATCAGCTATTAGTGGGAATGATACTGTCGAAAAGTGAAAAAGAGCAGCAGACAGGTGCGACCATGGAAAAGGTATATGGGCAACGAAAGCAAATAAGCAACACCCTAATGCCTACCGTTCGCTACAAAAAGAAAGATTTATTGGTAGATGGTTTGGAATTAAATGGATTTGCATCCTACAACTTCGGTTATACGCAAACAGTTGATACCACTTCCAGAACATACTTTTGGGATGGTACTTATGTGGAAAAGGCGGATCCAATGAGTGGTGAATTAAACAGAACGCTATATAAATTCACTGATAATTCATTTATAACCCGAGGAAATTTGAGCTATCTGTTGAATGAGAATCACTCGTTTGTGGCAAACTATACTTTCAATAATGTTGATCGACAAGGAACTGATACAGCCAATCCCTTAGAAATTTCAAATAAGGAGCCGAAACTTGTTTCTAAATCGGTGATAGGAGTCGGTTACAAATTCGATTGGGATGAAACAGTGACTGTATCACTTTTCGCTAAAAACTATAGATTGGGCGGTGAAACATATTTCACCGAAAATTTCTATAATGACCCTTCACGTGTGAAGCGTAACTTGAAGGAGTCGCAATTAGGCTATGGGACGGCCATTTCGTACCGAGTACCCGACACTGATTTGCAAATTAAAGGCTCTATTGAAAATGCCTATCGAATGCCAGAAGCAATAGAGCTTTTTGGGGATGGTGCTAACGTTCGTGGAAATGTGAAGCTAAAGCCTGAGCAAAGTATGAATTACAATATTGGAGCTATGTACGAGCTTAATGTAGATCAATATCATCTGATCAATGTTGAGGCTAACTACCTTCAAAGAAATGTAGGCCAGTTTATTCGCCCATCAGTTGGTAGTTCTAACCCCACCTCCTCATTTGTAAACGAAGATGCAGTAGAAGTTTTTGGTGTGGAGGGTAATATGGGGTATAGCTATAAATCTTTGCTTAGGCTAAATGCAAATATCACTTATCAGGTGCAGCGGAATGCAACAGAAATGGTAAATGGCAAGACCAATCCACTTTATCATAAGCAAATTCCCAATCAACCGTATTTGTTTGCCAACGCCAATGCCATGGTCAACTTTAACAAAGTAGCATTTCCGCATGATAAATTGGGCATTAGCTATGGTGCAAGCTTTTTTGAACAGTACTTTCTCTTTTGGGAAAGCTATGGCAGCAGCGATTCTAAAAAAACAATTCCGCGCCAGTTCACACATAATGTCGATATCAATTATTCACTCCAAGATGGACGATATAATTTATCGCTGAGCTGCGATAACCTAAGTAATGCGGTATTATTTGACAATTTTAAATTACAAAAACCCGGAAGAGCCTATTATCTTAAAATCAGGTATTTCTTTAATCAAACAATTAAAATTTAACACAATGAAGATCAGTAGAATTTCTAGCATATCTTTAAAATACTTAGTGATAATCGGGACGCTAAGTGCATGTATGGATAAAGATGTTGTCCCCGAAGTAATTAAAGAGGTACCCAATAAATCCTATACATTGGCAATCAGATCGGATGGTGGAGGAGAAGTGTCTACTGATTATTTGGTGATGGAAGATTCCCTTATGTCAGGAGATATTTCCTTGGTCGGAAGAGGAATAGAACAATCAGGCTACCACTTCTATCAGCAAACCGGGCCTTATTTAACTACGGTTACTTATACTGATGCGAATGTAGCCACTGTATATAAGTTAACTGAAGAACTCGAACTGGAAGAACACATTCAGTTTACTATGGGACGAACTCACTTATTTCATCCAGTCGATGATCAGAATTTTATCGCTATGAATATTCCTAGGGGTGGTTCGGAGAATGCGGTATTTTACCAAGTGAATGTGGAGAGTGGTACAGTCATTGAAACTGCTACAAGCGTTATTACCCCTACAAGAGGTTCTGGTGAGCAAGCTTATTTTTCTGGTATGACCATCAGAGGAGATAAGCTTTTTGCACCCTTCTTTCAGATAGCCGCCAGTGATTTTTCTTCTACCCAAACCGACTCAGCTTATGTTGCGATGTATTCATATCCTGAGCTCGAATACCAAGGTATAATTACTGATACAAGAACGGGTCCTGTTGGAGCTTATGCTGGGCAAGGCCATATCTTCACCACAGAAAATAATGATATCTATACTGTATCTTCTTCTGCAATAGCGTCTGGTTACTCGCAAGAAACCAAACCTTCAGGTATTCTGAGGATAAAAGCTGGTGAAACTACATTTGACGAGAACTATTTTTTCAATGTGCAAGAAGCTACTGGAGGCTATAGATTGTGTAATGCACAATACCTTGGTGATAATAAAGTGCTGGCAAGTATCTATAGTTTTGATGAAAGTGAGTATACAGACAGCGATAAATGGAGCAGAAGAGATGTACGGCTTGCTATTATTGATGTGGAAGCAGAAAAAATAGATTATGTAGAAGGTATTCCCATACATTACGGAGGACCAACAGGCACTTTTGCGAATCACTTTATGCAAGACAATGGATTGATTTACATCAAAATAGTCATTGATGATGGAATATTTATCTACGAAGTTAATCCAGAAACATTTACAGCTACAAAAGGCGCAGAGCTTATAGATGCAGCAAGGGTTTACGGTTTTTTCAATCTTAATCAATAAATCAAAAATATGTCCATCATGATAAAATGGTGGCTCATAATTTTAAATCTTAATACAAAAATGAGACTTACTAAAATTATTTTTACGATTCTATCTTTATTTATCTCAAGCTCTTCCTTTGCACATTATATGTGGTTAGAAACAGTTGCGGTAGGTGAAAAAGGCAAAGCACATATTGTGAACGTTTATTTTGGTGAATACACTTATGGGGTTATCGAAGATCCAAAAGGTGAAAGTTTTGAAGGTGTTAAGCATTTTAATCTTTGGGCAATTGCTCCATCAGGTACTAAAACCCCTATTGAAACAATTATAAAGGCCAATGCTTTTGAGGGTTCATTTATTCCAACGGAAGACGGCACTTACACAGTGGTATTGAATAATGATGAAATTGATGTGATTGATTATAGCCAATATGATTTTGGTATTTTCAAAACGCATTACCATTCTACCGCCAAAGTTGTGGTGGGTAATAGCAATTCCAGTACGGCTGCAGATAATAAAGCAGGTTTAGTCATTGTGAATACTTCAGAGGAAGCAGCCGCAAAGGACGCAACCGTTTCCTTACAAGTACGCTATAAAGATCAGCCTGTTGCAGATCAGGAAGTAACAATATTTGTTGCTGATTTGTGGAGTAAAAAATTGACGACTGATGAAGAGGGCCTTATTACTTTCACACTGCCATGGGAAACTAAATATACGTTTGAAACCACAAAAAAGGACGAGGTGCCAGGGACTTATCGTGGGGAGGATTACGAGTTTGTTTGGCATTGTGCTACGCATTGCATAAACCTATAAGTCGATGATATCCATCAGTATTTTACTAATGTTTGTAGGGGTTTGGTGTTGCTACCAAACCTCTCATCGTGCGGAGCTTTTATCGCCAAATAAACTGGAAGCTTGGTTGAGAGCGCATAGAAACCAAGCCTATTTGATAGGGTTAGTTGGTCTTTTAAGTAGCCTCGTACTTAGTTTGGCGGTGTATGGTATTGGGTCTGGTATTTTTGCATACATCTTAAGCCTTACGATCATTTCCAGCATCATTATTATACTTGCCCCGATTCATTATTTGAAAATAAAAAATGTTGGACTGGTGTTCGTTTGTTCATTAATACTCGAAATCGTTTGAAATATGCCTGCTAATAAAAAATATCTTAATCCTTCGTTTCATCAACGGTTTGCAAAAATCACTGCAGGTTTTATTGGGGGATTTATCATAACCATTGCCTTAGCAGTACTGCTTGCTGTCACGACAGATCATGTGATCGTAATCTATACGTTGAAATATGTCGGATTTATTTTCTGGTGTGTATTGATGCTAATTCCATTTTTATTTAAGAATGGATGGAAAGCCTGGGGGCAATATTTGATTATTATTTTATTGTTATTCGCTATCCTTTACGGTATTTATTCACAGACACCTCAAAATTTTTCCTTTTTATGAGCAATAGGATCTATAATGTGCTTTTTCATACGCACACAGTCAGTGGGTTAGTTATTAGTGTCGCACTATTTGTCATATTCTTTGCTGGGTCTGTCAGTTTTTTCAGAGATGACATTATCAGCTGGGAGAACCAACAACCCGTAGAGGCCAATACAGAGTTAGATATTAATTTCAATCAGTCTTTGGATGCTTTAAGTAGCGAATATGATCTGTATGGAAGAGATGTAACGATTCGACAGTCACACCAAGTACGCAGAGTAAGCGTAAATGCCACCGCCAGTAAAGACTCACTTGCTGAGGAAGGAAATTCAAAACGGATGTTTTTTTATCATGACCCTGTTACACAAGAGAGCTACAGTTATATTCAAGATTTCAGCCTTGGTGAATTTCTATATCGACTACATTTTTTTGCCCAAATTAAGTATCCATATGGCTATTTATTATCTGGTTTTGTAGCGTTCTTCTTTCTTTTCGCAATTGTAACAGGTGTCATTGTGCATTGGAAGAAGATGATAAGTAATTTTTATTTGTTTAGACCCTGGGCAAAACTTAAAACGGTTTGGACTGATGCACATACGGCACTGGGGCTTATTGGTTTGCCCTTTCAATTTATGTATGCCGTCACTGGAGCCGTGGTGATTATAGGGACCACCGTAATGTTTGAGCCAATGTCCTCTTTATTATACGAAGGGCGAACGGATAAATTGCAGAAAGATTTATCAACAGATGTAAATACCTATGCCTTTGATAATGAACCTCAAAACTATGATCTCGATATTAATGATTTCGTTGCGCAAGCCGAACAAAAATGGGAGGGCGTCTATGCATCAAAAGTAATATTGCAAAACTATGGAGATGCTAATATGCATGTCGTAGTAGAAGTGAAACCAAAATCAGATGAACAGTTTGCTGGATTGGGACAAGTAGCTTTCAAAGCCTCAACTGGTGAAATTGTTTTTGAACGAGATCCGTATGAAGAAACCAGTTATATAGCCGCAGCACAACAGTTTATTCTAAAGCTACATTTTGGAGACTATGGTGGTTACCCTCTTAAAATCATATACTTTGTTTTTGGAATCATTACCTGTTTTGTGATTATATCTGGTGTTCTGATCTGGGTGAAAGCAAGAGATAAGAAAAGTAATACTCCATTTAAAAGGAAATCGAACCAATGGGTTGCAAGCATAATTTTGGCAATATCTCTGAGTATGTACCCAGTTACAGCCTTCACCTTTTCAGTGCTCAAGCTGTTCAGCGAGTTTAATGATCCGCAGTATCTGACCTTGATTTATAGAACGTATTTTATCAGTTGGCTGATACTCTCTATTTTATTTTCTATTAAAAGGGATAATTCTTTCACCAATAAATACTGTCTTTTATCAGGTAGCCTGCTAGGTTTTTTAGTCCCTATTGCAAATGGAATAATCACCGGCAACTGGATGTGGAGTACATTCAATGACCAACAATTACAAATATTTGTTGTCGATGGCTTCTGGCTGATTACCTCAGTAGTGACTTTGACTATATTCTTCAAGTTGAAGAATAAAAAGTCTACTATGCAGGAGGTTTTAAAGGTTAATCAAGCAAGAGTGGTTGCTTGAGAAATAGTTTTTTCCGGAACAGAAAGTATATGAGAGATGGACTCCACCCAAATACAGACGGAGTTGACTACTCTGTTTGTATCTAATGTGTTTGCGTTACTCCCGAATATGTCGTCTCTGTGGTGCGCAATCATTTGAAATGTATCACCGAATTTCTTCTTCTTTGCAGTTCTTTAACTCTGAAATATTATATATAATCATCTTCCTACAGTACAGTTAGAACGGAAAAATTAGGGTGTGAACTTGGCTTTGCTAAATGAGTTGTTCCTAAGTTAAATGGTGTACAGGAAACTAGCCAAGGTATTGTATAACATTTGTGCTTCATTCATTTCTAATAGGGTATCTTCTCTTTTCAACAATATCATGCATGGGAAAAGGTAAGCATTTCAATATAAGTTTGAGAGTTCGCATTTCGTTTATTTGCTCAAACAAGTTAATTCGTTAGCGATCGCTCTTTTTACTAAACAAATACACCCTAGATGTAAGTAGGGCCTTGCCATTAATTCGCAAGGTTTCTTTGAGACCTGGAATGAAGAAAATAAGACCTATTTGGGGATTAGAAAGGATGTTTACCAATGAATCGCATCTCTTATTCCCAGGCCTTTCAGGAATTATCAAGTATCGTGCATCAAGGGTAGCTACAAAACCTGCAGAATCGCCTCTGGGTGACACATCACACTTTCCCTCTTTGTTGGAAGTGCTTAGTAAAAGCATTGGAGACTTGGCAATATAATCTTTGCAATGTTCGTCAATAAAATTAATCGCTTTTTTTTGCACCATCTCCTTAGGATAACCAAGGATTTTCCTCAATTCCTCGACAGTATTTATCTGATTTTTAAAGGCAACCTTCATGGATTATTTTTTTACCTGGGGTGCATGGGATCTTTTTTCTTTTGGAAGCGTCAATTTCAAGTCTCCTTTAACTTGACGCTTAATCTAATTAATTCCTATTAGACTGAGTTCGACCCATTTTCATTTAGAAATAGAATAGCGATTGCTTAATTCAGAGTAAAAGCTGATTATTGATAGCATTTTGGCTGGAACTAATTTACTTGGGTTCGACTTTTAATCAAACAAAAGATAAGTGGCCCATGTTGGGTCAAAAAACAAGCAGGACTATGGGAAATGAATTGGAGGTAAAACTTGAAGAAAAGAGTATAAAACCGACTACAATGAGGTTATTGGTTTTAAAGAAACTAGTGGAATCCACTGTTGCAGTAAGCCTTAATGACCTTGAAAGTAAATTTGATCGTGCAGACAAGGCCACCTTATACCGTACCCTCAAAACCTTTGAAAAGAAAAAATTAATTCACAGCATAGAAGATGGGACAGGCGCAGTAAAGTATGCCCTGTGTGAAGAAGGATGCGCATGTGAACCTAAAGACCAGCACATCCATTTTCATTGTATCAAATGCCATGAAACTTTCTGTCTCACCCAATCCAAAATTCCTCAGGCCAACATTCCATCTGGGTTTAAAGCTTTAAGCGTAAGTATGGTATATCAAGGAGTTTGTGGGAATTGCTTCTAGTTCAGAATACAAATAAGTCTCAAATAAGCCTTCAGATTCTTAGAAAACTACTTCCCTTTGGTATCAAATTTTGACAATCTAGCATTATTTTTTCCTTTAGAATTAGAAATAAGTGCTCGTGCTAAGGTAGGTTGAAAACGCTTCAGCTGGTAAGAGAAAAACCAAAGGAAAATGCGGGTTTAACCTCTCCCTGGAATTATTGCAAATTGTTTGCACCAAAAAATACTTAGCTTTAAAATGTGAAATATCTAACCTTCATTTTATCAGCATTTATCCTTTGCCTTGCCATGGTTCCATGTGGTGACTCCTTGGATCATGTTGATCAAACTGAGGTGTCTAGCAAAAGCACTTTGCATGCAGAAGATGTTCCACCGCCCATTGATATTTGCTCACCATTGTGCAACTGCCATTGTTGTCATTCCCATTTAATTATGGATAACCTTTTTACCCATAATTACCCTAACGAAGCTTTTCCTGCACAGAACACTCCCTACTTTTCAAGACAGATGGAGTACGTCCGTATTGTACTAATACAGCCACCAATAGTATAATTTTTAGCGTTTTAAAGGAGAAATCCGCTCTTTCTATTCAATTGTCCAATTGATAGGTTACAATTTTTACTTTGATTTAATCAAATCATCCTTTCATGATTAATAAGATAATTTCCTTTTCCCTAAAGAATAAATTTCTGGTGGTCTTGTTTATTATGGCTCTCATTGGAGCAGGTATTCATTCCATGTATACAATCAATCTGGGGTCAGTTCCAGACATTACCAATAACCAGGTACAAATAATCACCGTATCACCCAATCTGTCTACTGAAGACATAGAGCAGTTCGTCACCTATCCAGTGGAACTTGCTATGGGCAATTTGCCCGGTTTGACAGAAATCCGCTCCATTTCTAGGTTTGGATTGTCCGTTGTGACCATTGTTTTTGAGGATGATTTGGGGACCTATCTCCCACGACAATTGGTCCAGGAGAAATTGAGTACCCTTCGAGACGAAATTCCTGAAGCATTTGGAAGTCCTGAAATGGGGCCTATTTCTACAGGTTTGGGTCAAATTTACGAATACACGATTGAACCCGCCAGTGGATATGACAGCTTATATTCCCCAATGGATTTGCGAACAATTCAGGATTGGCTTGTAAAAAGGCAATTGACCTTATTGGATGGAGTGGTTGAAATCAACTCTTTTGGCGGTTATGTGAAACAATATGAGGTAGCGATCAATCCACAGAAACTCAAATCTTTGGATATTGGCATTTCTGAAGTTTTTGATGCCCTTACCAAAAACAATGTCAATACTGGTGGGGCCTATATAGAAAAAACCCACATGGCGAACTTTATTCGCGGAGAAGGGCTAATAAAATCGCTGGATGATATCCGCGAAATCGTCATCGCCAATGAAAATGGTATCCCTTTAATCATTGGAGACATTGCTGAAGTAGGTTTTGGACACAAAGTACGCTATGGGGCCTATACAAAAAATGGCAAAGAGGCAGTCGGGGGAATGATCATGATGCTGAAAGGATCTAACCCCAATGCAGTAATCCAAGCAGTAAAGGAGCGGATGGCAGAAGTGGAAAAATCACTTCCTGAAGGACTTGAAATTAAAACAGTTCTTGACAGAAGTAATCTGATATCCAGAACAACCACTACTGTCAAAACAAACCTGCTTGAAGGGGCTTTAATTGTCATTTTTGCTTTGGTAATACTATTGGGAAGTATCAGGGGTGGTATTATCACTGCTACAACCATCCCCCTTTCCTTGTTATTTGCCTTTATCCTCATGAAGCAATTCAATGTATGGGCCAATCTGATGAGTTTGGGAGCCATTGATTTCGGCATTATCATCGATGGAGCGGTCATCATTATTGAGGGTACGGTTTTCGAAATCCAGAAAAGACTACGTGCAGGCAAAATAAAATTTAACCAAAAGGAAATGGATGCCCTTTCCTATGAAGCCTCAAGCACCATGATGCGCTCTGCTTTTTTTGGACAGGTAATCATATTGATAGTGTTTACCCCTATCCTCTTCCTTACAGGAGTAGAAGGTAAAATGTTTCAGCCAATGGCCTATACCTTTGGTTTTGCTATGATTGGTGCCATTGTCTTATGCCTAACCTATGTACCGGTAATGGCGGCTTGGTTTATGAAACCATCCATAGCCAACAGAGGTATTTTTGGTAAAATGGAGTCTTGGCTTGAACCTACAAGTAGCAAAATCATTTCAAAAATCCAGTGGGTATACCAGCCACTTCTTAAAAAAGCTTTGGCATTTAAAACGATTGCAATTGCCATTTCCATTGTTTTGTTGGTTTTTGCTGGGTACTTATTTTCCAGAATGGGTGGTGAATTTATCCCTCAATTGGATGAGGGAGACATTGCCATGCAGGCACTATTAAGGCCTGGAAGTTCACTAACTGAATCAGAAAATGCTTCCATCAAAATTGAAAATTTATTGTTAAGCAAATTCCCTGAAATAAAAACCGTTACCGCCAGAATTGGCGTTGCAGATATTCCAACGGATCCAATGCCGATGGATATCGCAGACATGTATCTAATTCTGGAAAAAGACAAGTCGAAATGGGTTTCAGCAAGCTCAAAAGACGCGCTAGTAGAGAAAATAAAGCAGGTGCTAGAAACCAACATTACAGGAGTAAACCTGGTTTTTACCCAACCAGTAGAACTCCTATTCAATGAATTGCTGGAAGGGGTCAGGGAAGATATCGCTGTGAAACTGTATGGTGAAGACTTGGATATACTTGCGACCAAAGCCCAAGAAATAGCAAGCATCATACAAACGGTCCCCGGTGCAGTTGACGTCAATGCCGAACGTATTTCAGGACTTTCCCAGATGTCAGTAAAATATGATCGTAAAAAAATAGCCCAATATGATTTGGATATCGCCATGCTAAATCAATACATCAATTATGCCTTTGCTGGAGGTGTAGCTGGTGTAATATTCGAAGGTGAAAAGCGATTTGATCTGGTGCTTCGTTTTGATAAAGACCACCGTAGAGAAATTGAAGACCTACGGAACATGTACGTAGACCTACCGAATGGAGAACAGGTTCCTTTAAAGGAATTGGCAAGCATTGATTATGTCCCTGGCCCCATGCAAATCAGTAGGGAAAACACGTATAGAAGAACCTATGTGGGGG
>Ga0222651_1001204_pt1 | contig 13208 bp, 8 predicted proteins | sample AntAcemetagen369_FD_179855 | JGI IMG/M metagenome (GOLD analysis project Ga0222651, IMG submission 179855) | Saline water microbial communities from Ace Lake, Antarctica - #369 | ecosystem: Environmental > Aquatic > Non-marine Saline and Alkaline > Saline | place: Antarctica: Ace Lake | collected...
TTTTTGGTGTAAGCGGAAATGACTCGTTTCGTATTCTCTGCCGACCCGCTTTCTTGAAAAATTTCCTTAGTGTAGACCATTTATCGGACGGATTTTTGTGGTTATTCCCAATTCTACAAACAATACAGACCTTCCTGTCGTATCCTACTAAAAGGCCATAGTTCAGTTTTTAAATCAATTTCATCGAAATCCTATTTATCTCTTCACCAACCTTCCTTGCCACTATCCTCCCATAATATTTCTTGTAATCTTCATACTGGAATGCCCTAAAAGTTCACTTACAATCTCCATTGGAACATCATTGAAAAGTAATACGGTTGATGTAAACGTTTTTCTAGCCATATGGTGGTATGTCCATTTATCGACACCCACAACATCAGCTATCTTCTTTACCTAGGAATTGATTTTTTGATTGTTGAACCATGGAAGTGCATAGTCTAAGAAACATTCCCTTTCGGCATTAGGAGATATACCGCCAAGGTACTACAAAGACTGTTTCGGGGAAGAATTCTTCCCCGAAACGACCATTATTAAGCAAAAATTGTTGAATTTAGAGATGTACTAAAAAGGTTAAGGCTGCAATATGAAATAAATATAAACAAGAATAAAGTTAATATTATTTAAAATGTACAACGGGTTAAAACATTATAAAGTTATTATTATTGGTGCTGGCCCTGCCGGAGTTGGAGCAGCTGTAGCATTGGCAAAACAAGGTTTGGATTCTATTTTAATTATTGAAAGAAATAAAAAAATTGGTGGCATTCCTTCTTTTTATGAAAAGAAGAAAGGAGGAGTAAGAACATTTATAAGATGGACAAGAGGTGGATTTCCTGTGTTTGGTGAAGAATATGCAGATTGGCTAAATAAAAAGCTTATAAAAACCGGAGCAGAAATAAGACTTCAAAGCAATGTAATAGATATTGAATCCGAGGGAAAGTCAATCGTATATGTAAATCCTAAGGAAGGTAAAGTGGAATTGACTGCAGATGCCATTATTATGGCATGTGGATCACGAGAAAAAAATCAAGCGGAAAGAGGATATTTGGCAGGTTCTAGGCCTGCAAGAGTATTATTTGGTAAACAATTACTAAATTTTCTCAACCAGGGGGAGTTGCCCTTTAAAAAGCCGGTGATAATTGGTTCTGACCTAATCGCTTATGCCACTGCAGCCAAATTGAGAAAAGCTGGAGCCCAAAATGCTATTATCGTAGATATTTATAACTCCCCCAAGTGTTCCTTTTTCGAACGTCTTTATTTTAGGATATGGTGTAAACCTGATTATCAGGGTAAAGAAGTAAAATCAATTGAAATATTGGGAGAAAAAGTAGTATCAGGAATAAGCATTAATGGTATAACTATTCCTTGCGATGGCATTGTTATTTGTGGGGATTTAATACCAAATAGCGAACTGGCTTTGCAGGGGTCAATTAAAGTAGATATTCGTTCAAGATTGCTGGATATTGGAAGAAACGGCCAATTATCAGTTCCAGGATGGTTTGCTACTGGAAATATTTTAGGTGGATTTCACGGTGCGGAGTGGTGTTATTTCAATGGTGCAAAAGTAGCTAAACAAGTTATAAAATACATAAATATATAATATGGGATTTGATCATATAATAATTTGGATAATGGCTATCGGTATTTTAATTGGAGGTTTTGATTTAATTATTGGTAATAAATTTGGACTGGGAAAACAATTTGAAGAAGGTTTTAATGCCATGGGACCGTTGGCATTGGGAATGGTTGGAATAATGACCCTAGCTCCTGTTATTTCGAAAGTTTTAGGACCGGTAATTATCCCAGTTTTTGGATGGATGGGAGCAGATCCCGCCATGTTTGCTACAATTCTTGCAAATGATATGGGAGGTTATCCTTTAGCAATGGAACTGGCAAAAAACGTGCAAGCCGGCCTATTATCCGGATTAATTGTTTCGTCAATGCTCGGGTGTACTTTAGTCTTCTCTATTCCTGTCGGATTGGGACTCATTGAGTATGAAGATCGTCCGTTTTTTGCAAAAGGACTGCTAATCGGATTAATTACTGTTCCCATTGGTAGTATTGCTGGTGGATTAATTGCTGGATTTGATGTCGGGATGGTATTAGTAAATATCATTCCAGTGATTGCTCTTTCGGTACTGTTGGTATTAGGTTTGATTTTTATCCCAAAAAAGATGATCAGGGGCTCGATGCTATTCGGAAAAATAATTGTTATAGTTATTACAATAGGATTGGTGGCAGCAGCTTTTCAAGAGATGGTTGGTGTTATTATTATTCCTGGAATGGCACCAATAATGGATGCGATGTTAGTTGTCGCTAAGATTGGAATCATCTTGTTGGGTACATTCCCAATCTTGAATCTAATTGTAAAAATATTGGATAAACCATTAACCAGTCTTGGTAAGAAGATTGGAATGGACTCAGTTAGCGCAGCAGCTATTGTGATTACTTTGGCTAATAGTATTCCCGTGTATAAATTAATGAAACAAATGACTCCTCGTGGCAAAGTTATTAATACGGCCTGGTTGGTCCCTGCAACAGCGGCTTTGGGAGATCACCTTGGATTTACAGCCGGAGTAAGACCAGATATGATAACACCGGTAGTCGTGGGTAAACTTGTTGCAGGCCTATTAGCGATTACCCTTGCCATATGGTTCTCTAAAAATTTGAAATTTGAAATAATGGAAAGTGAAAAAATGAAATCCATTAAAGAATTGTCTAATATCAATATACAAATTGAAACCAATGGGAAATAAGTATTATTTAGGAATCGACCAGGGGACAACTGGTACAACAGCATTAATCTTTGATGAAGAGTGGGATATATGTGGGAAAGGTTATGTTGAACATACTCAATACTACCCTAAACCCGGATGGGTTGAACATAATCCTATTGAAATATGGGAAAAGGTTAAAGAATCTGTTGCATTAGCCTTAAAAAAAGCAGGATTAAAAGCAACAGATTTACGGGCGCTTGGGATAGCCAACCAAGGAGAAACATGCATGGCATGGAATAAAAATACGGGTGAACCTATTTATAATGCAATCGTTTGGCAAGACAGAAGAACTGCAAATGAATCCGATAAATTAAAGGAGAAATACGGGGATATTATAACGGGGAAAACAGGAGTTCCTGTAGATTCATATTTTTCAGCTCTGAAAATAAAGTGGATTCTTAACAATACAAAAGATGCCTTGATTGAAGCAGAAAAAGGAAATATACTGGCCGGAACTTTAGATACCTGGCTGATATGGAAAATGACTGGTGGAAAAGTATTTGTAACTGATTACTCTACTGCTTCAAGAACCATGTTATATAATATTCATAACAAACAATGGGATAATGAAATCATTGATATTATTGGAATTCCCAAAGCAGTACTTCCTGAAATAATGAACAGTTCCGGCACATTTGGCAACACTTCACCATCTGTTTTTTTTGATGCTGATATCCCGATTACCGGAAGTATTGTTGATCAGGCTGCTGCTCTTTTTGGACAGGCTTGCTTCAAAGAAGGTACAGTTAAAACAACCTATGGAACAGGCTGTTTTATGCTTATGAATACCGGCGATAGACCTGTTCAATCAAAAAATGGGTTGGTAACCACAGTTGTGTGGGGAATTGATAAAAATTTTACTTATGCTCTCGATGCAGGAGTTTATATTGCAGGAGCTGCTGTTCAATGGCTCCGGGATGGATTAAAAATAATTAACAATGCTGCAGAAACAGAAGCTATGGCAAAATCTGTTTCTGATTCTGGCGGTGTATATTTTGTGCCCGCATTTAGTGGTTTGGCAGCTCCATACTGGGATCAGTATGCACGTGGAACCTTGCTTGGAATTACCGGTGGTACAAAAAGGGAACACATTGTAAGGGCAACTCTGGAAGCAATTGCTTTTCAGGTTGCTGAAAATATGGAAATAATGAAAAAAGACTCAGGAATATCTATCGATGTTATGAGAGTTGACGGGGGTGCTGTCGTCAATGAATTTCTTATGCAATTTCAGGCTGATATATTAGGTATACCTGTTGATGTCCCCAAAATACATGAAACAACAGCTATGGGAGTTGCTTTTCTGAGTGCTTTTGGTATTGGTGATTTTAATTCGCTTGACGCAGTTAGTCAAAAGTGGAAATTAAGAAAAAGGTACTTGCCTTCAATTAGTGATGATGAAAGAAAATCGTTAATGAAGGGTTGGAAGAAAGCTGTAAAACGCTCTCTCAACTGGATTGAAAAAGAATGATAATACATTTATAGAATTATGTTGCGCACTTAAAAAGTAAATTTTAAATATCAATAACCTCCGGGATATGTGCACAGGCTATCTATCGGAAACTCTGTATTATAGGAAGGTTACGCGTTTATCCCCCATTACTGATAATAAAATATGTCATAACCAAATAACACGTTTGCTCAAGGACCGTCTTGACTCAAGGACATTGTGGAGGGAGAACAAGCCATTTTACTTAAGATCCTTTAATCGGAAGGACTGCTCATCATAGATGATTCGATAGATTCCAAAAGGCATACAAAACCAATTTGATGATTACATGGCATAATAGTTATTGTAAGGGCAAGGGTATCAAAGAGTATTATTTCATCAATTCCAATAGGATGGTCGCCCTTAGCGCCGCGTGCAAAGCAAAAGATAATTTTACAACTGTCGAATATTTAGGGTTGGAAGGGCATACCATGTCCATTTAACTAAAACAATACGATAACCCATCGTTGATAAGTAACCAAGTTTTCAAAAACTGGGATGGCAGTTACAGGTATGTTTTATCTGGCTACAAACGCTATGGAATTGAAATACTGCAACCTAGCTGCAATCTATGAAAAACGATGGAAATTAAAGAAATTTTCCGTTCGATAAAAATTGCAAAGGCACCTACCAAAACATTCACGACCATGCAGGCCCAATTTACCACATCGATGATCTTATTCAATAAACTCAAAAGGTTGAAAATAAGAACCGACAAAAATCACTATGCGATGAAAAACCAGATTTGGCTCGTTGCCCAAAAAAACTTGGAAAGAACTCCATAGGTTATCAACCTAAAAAAACAATTTGAATCAAATCGCTTCGTAATACCAATTAATAACCAAATTGAATTAACTAAATTTATTACTCCAAAAGTTACGTTTGTAACTTGAAATAATAAAAATCAATAAAAATGAGTGAATCAGGAAAAATACTATACTATTGGCCAGATGGCCATCTTGATGAGACTTTAACATATAATGATACAGGTCAATTAGGGGATACTCCTTACGATGTAACAATTATTGGCGCAGGTATAGTAGGGTGTGCCTTGGCCTATAAACTTTCCCAATATAAATTGAAAATCCTTTTAGTTGATAAAAATTACGATGTTGGAGAGGGTACCAGTAAGGGAAGCAGTGCAATTATACATACGGGTTTTGATGCTCCGATAGATACATTGGAATCCAAGCTTGTTTCAAAGGCTTCAGAACAATGGCCGGAATTAGCCAGAAAACTTAAAATTCCTTTTGAAGAGTGTGGTGCATTGGTATTAGCCATAAATAAAGAGCAAAATGCTCAATTGGGAAAAATTCATGAAAAGGCATTGAAAAATGGCGTTACAGATATTCATTTAATGAGTGCCGAAGAAATACGAGAACTTGAGCCAGAAGTTACAGATGATGTTATGGGGGGAATACTTGTCCCAAGGGAATCGATTGCAGATCCATTTTCTACATCAATTGCTTTTGCAGAAATCGCTAAGTCAAATGGAACAGATATTCTCCTTGGAACAGAAATCATAGCATTTGAAAATTTAGATGACGGTATTAAAACAATTATTGCAAACAGCGGCAATAAAATAAACACGAAGATAATTGTAAACGTTGCTGGTCTAGGGAGTGAAAAACTGGCTAAATTATACAAAGGCGAATTATTTGACACTAATCCCAGGCGCGGTCAATTTCTAATATTTGATAAGTGCAGTCGTTCAAAAGTAAAACATATTTTACTTCCTATACCAACAGCACAAACAAAGGGTGTATTGGTAATCCCAACAATCTTTGGGAATTTAATAGCAGGCCCAACAGCCGAAGATTTATTGCACGGCAATAGTTTCCTGACGGATACTGAAATCGATAAACTTCAGGGTTTATTGGATGGAGCTTCTAAATTATATCCTGGCCTACAAAGCCAACCTGCGATTGGTCTATATTCAGGTGTGCGCTCAAACTGCAGCCAGGGCAGCTATTGGATACGAAGTAATGATAATCATTCTGGCATCCTTACGGTTGCAGGTATCCGTTCTACTGGATTTACATCTTCACCCGCCTTGGCTGAATATCTGGCCGAAAGATTAAATAAAGACTTTGGTTTAGTTTTAGAACCAAACCAAATGGCAGTAGACAGTCGCTCTGAAAAAAGCTGGCCAGGATGGTGGAAGAAGCCTTATGACAAAATTGGAGTGGTTGAAAAAAATCCTGATTACGGTGAAATTGTATGTTTCTGTGAGCAAATTACCAGAGGTGAAATTATTGAGCATTTAGATTCTCCGCTAAAACCACGTACTCTTGACTCAATAAAACGCAGAACTCGAGCTCAAATGGGACGCTGTCAGGGTTTTGACTGTAAAGTTAATGTTGCAGCAATAATTTCAGATCATTGTAAGATACCGTTTAACAAAATTACAAAATGTGGTCCGGGACATGAAATTATTTCATCAAACCAAGAAGTTAACTAAAGGACCTGATATGTCCCCTTAAAAAAGTCCAACCCATGTTATTTTTAACTTACACACTTTATGTGATAGTCCTATGGATTGAAAAACTTAAGGGCTAGTCTCGTATAAATATTGCTGTTAGTTAAGTACCCGTAATGGCCGCTGGGTTGGCTCAACTATTTCTTTCCTGATTACAAAGTCTCCAAAATGCTCTTCCTCTAACCTATCCTGGGCATAGGCTGCAATAATCTGCTCCAACTCCCGTAAAATATCTTCTTCAGATAACATTTCCTTGTATAGGGAATTTAATCGGTCACCGTTGTGGCTTGCCCCTAAATACATGTTATATCTACCAATGGCCCTACCCACAAAACCTATTTCCCCGAGTGAAGATCGCGCACAATTATTGGGACAACCTGTCATCCGAATATTAATTTCGTCGTTCTCCAGGCCGTTATTTCTCATAATTACCTCCAGTTTATCAATTAAGGAGGGGAGGTAACGCTCTGCTTCGGCAAAAGCAAGTCCACATGTATTCAATGCTACACAGGCCATGGAGCTCTTGCGCAGTCCGGTAAGTTTAGGATGGTTTCTAACTCCATACAATCCTAATATGGCTTCAATGCCTTCTTTGTCATCTTCCTCTATATTTCCAATAATGAGATTTTGGTTTCCTGTTAAACGAAAATCTCCTGTATGAATTTTAGCAATTTCCCTTAAGGCCTTTTTTAGTTGATAATCATTTTCATCCTTAACTCTTCCGTGTTCCACAAACAAGGTATAAAACCATTTATTATTGATTCCTTTAAGCCATCCGTATTCATCTCCGTTTGATTTGAATTGATAAGATTTTGGTTTTGAAAGATTCCACCCTAGTCGGTTTTGAAGTTCAGCTACAAACCATTCCAGGCCCCTGTCGTCTATAGTGTGTTTTAACCTCGATAGTTTTCTGTCCGATCTGTTGCCGTAATCCCTTTGGATGGCTATTACCGTTTCGGCCACTTCAAACACTTTTTCTTTTGGTGCGAAACCGATCACATCGGCCAGTCGTGGATAAGTTTCCTGTACACCAAACGTACTCCCTAATCCACCTCCTACGCAAATATTAAATCCTTTTACTTTATTGTTTTCCTCAATGACAATGAGGCCAAGGTCATTCGCAAAAACATCAATATCATTATTGGGCGGAATGGCTATAGCTATTTTGAATTTTCTAGGAAGGTAGTTGTGATGATACAAGGGTTCGAAATCCGGGGTTCCTGCCACTTTTTCTTTATCTAGCCAAATTTCATGATACGCAGTTGTCTTTGGGAGAAAATAATCGCTGATCTCTCCGGCAAGTTCGTACATTTCTTCATGAATACGGGACTGGTAAGGGTTTGGATTGCACATTACGTTCCTATTTACATCACCACAGGTAGCAAGGGTACTCAACAACGCTTCATTGACTGCCTGAATAGATGGTTTTAAATTGCGCTTTAATATCCCGTGAAACTGAAAAGACTGTCGGGTAGTTAATTTAATAGTGCCGTTTCCGTGTATGTCCGAAAGTTCATCGAGGGACAACCATTGCTGGGGAGTAGTAATCCCTCCTGCAGCTCTTACCCGAACCATAAATTGGAATAAAGGCTCCAATTTCTTCTGCTTTCGTTCACTCTCCAGGTCCCTGTCATGTTGTTGATAAGAACCGTGATATTTTATAAGCTTCAAATCGTCAGAATGTAAAGCTCCGGTCAAAGGATTTTTAAGGCTTTCCTTGATGGTTCCCCTAAGAAAATCGCTCTTATCTTTAATATGTTCATCTTCTGATAATTTCTTGTAATTCGATTGTTTTTCCATAAATACATTTTCCTAGGTATTCCATCGCAACTAAAGCTACCTTAATAAATATCTGCTTGATAACGATTGGAAATTTGAAGGTTTTTAATATACTCCTCCGCCTTTTCAATTGTTATGCCCCCCTGTTGCTGTATAATTTGCTTTAAAGCAATATTCACGTCCTTGGCCATTTTTTTAGCATCTCCACAAACATAAAAATGCGCGCCATTTTCCAGCCATTCAAACAACTCCTTGCCATTCTCCAACATTCTATGCTGTACATAGTGTTTTTGTTCCTGGTCCCGGGAAAAGGCAACATCTGCTTTCGTCAACACTCCCTCCTTCATATATTGTTGCCATTCTGTCTGATACAGGAAATCTGTGGTGAAATTCCGGTCGCCAAAGAAAAGCCAGGAAGGTCCTTTCCTTTTCAACACTTCCCGTTGCTGCATAAAGGCCCTAAATGGTGCCACTCCAGTTCCCGGACCAACCATTATAATTGGTGCCTCCGGATTTTTCGGAAGTTTAAAACGTGTGTTTTTGTCCACAAAAATCTTTACCTTATCTCCAACCTCTAGCCTATCCGCTAGGGTAGAGGAGCAATGACCTTCTTTATTCCTACCAAATGCATTATAGCGGACAACGGACACCAACAGATGTACTTCGTCCTCTACAACTTCCTGTGCCGAAGCAATAGAATACATTCGCGCGGTATTTTTGCGCAAAACTGAAATCAGCTCTTTAGAAGATAATTTATAAGGTACCTCATTTATTAGATCCAAGATATCACGTCCTGATAGGTATTCCTGTATCGCTACCTTGTCTTCAAGGATCTTCTTTAGGCCATCATTGCCCGTTATTTCAGCATATTCGGAAATAGTGTTTTTTGATAGTGGGGTAAGTTCATAATTATACGTCAGTGCATCATATAAAGTTTTGTTTCCTTCATGGGTATCCACCTCCTCTTTACCTGATAAATTGGTGGATTCCAAAACTGACTGTACAAGTTTAGGAGAATTGGCACCATAAACCCCCAAAGCATCTCCCGGCTCATATTTTATTCCAGACCCTTCCAAATCCAGTTCCAGGTGAATAGTTTCTTTGGAAGACCCTTTCCCATTTAGGTTAATTTTCTCAAGAATGGTGGCTTCAAACAGATTTTTCCTGGAGTATTGGGTTCCATTAACCAAGTTATTGGGAAGATCCTTTACTTGCACGGCTGAAATTTGACCATTGGTTTGAACTATGGCATTCAGAAATTTCTGTTGCCAAATCTCCGCTTCGTCTGCATAGTCAACATCACAATCCTGACGAGGAACAACTTTCTGAGCTCCCAATTTTTCAAATATAGCATCAAAATCCTTCCCGGTCTGGCAAAAATCGACATAACTACTATCGCCTAGGGCCAAAACCGAAAATTGTATATGAGTCAGGTTCGGTGCCTTTTTGCTGTGGAGGTAATTGAAGAAGTCCTCTGCCTGTACCGGGGGTTCGCCCAATCCATGGGTACTCACGATTACAGCCAATTTTTTGATGCTCTTGAGTTCCCTGGTTTTAAAGGAGGCCATATCAGAAACCACTGCTTCAATTCCCATGGCCTTTGCCTGTGCCTGGAGATTATTGGCCAAACCTTCACTATTGCCGGTATGGCTCCCGAACAGGATATGTAATTTTTCCGTTTTAGGCTCATCAACAACAGTGGAATCCGAAACCATTGGTACACTTCCCGCAGCCGTTTTGGTCAAAGCAGTCTGGATAAGTCCTTCAAAATACCCGCTGAGCCATTGAAGTTGTCCAGAATCGAGTCCGGACAATGCTACATTAAGTTTGCCTGATTGCTCATCGTTAAATGGTCCCCTTTCCAATCCCTTTTTTAGTTTCATGTTATTAGATAATTAATAATTATTTGTTGGGTTGTGGAGTGTACTCAAACTCATAATTTATATTTTTAAAATTCTACATTAAAGCATTATGCCAAAATGTCGATTTTTTTCTCATACAAATCTACGAGGGTTTATGCCGAATCGCCAATTGAAAATATTAATTTACGATAACCTAAGGTTATGCAACTCTTAGGGCATTAGGTGAGAAGTTTATATAAAATGTTATGGTAGTGTTCGAAATCGTTGGAATTTATCTTTAGCTAATTCAATAAGCCATAATAATTAATAATTATGATTTCGGATTAAAAACTGTATCAATAATGCAGATAATCCTCCTTCGGGTCCTTGGGGCGTTATAAAGTAGAAATGCCTATGGATAGGTAGTTTTTTAATCTCTATGATCTTCAGTATACCACTTTTAAGCTCTTTAAAGATGGCATGTAAGGAAACAAATGCCATACAGTCTGAGTGTTGTAGATAGGATTTAATAGCTTCCGTACTGCCTAATTGCATTTCCACCTTAAGGTCGGCAAGTCGAATCCCTTTTTGCTTTAAGGCGTCGGCAATGACTTCCAGGGTTCCTGAACCAGGTTCTCTTAAAAGCAGGGGAATGTTTTTCAGATTTTCCGGCCTTATCTCGTCTTTCGAAGACAATGGATTTTTACTGCCGCATACAAGTACAATCTCATCTTTTAAAAATGGGGTATAATGGATTTCACGCCTTTTGGATTTGCCCTCAACAACTCCAAGTTCTATTCTCTTGTTGAGTAGGGCCTGCTCTATCTGTTCCGAATTGCCACTGAGCAGCTCTACCTTTACATCTTGATGAATGGTGTGAAACCGTGCTAGTAAGGGCGGTAAGATGTACTGCGTAACAGAGGTACTTGATCCTACATGCAATACCCCTTTAAACGCCTCATTTAATTGGTTTATGTCAAATTCTATTTGCCTGTAGATCTCTTGAATGTTTTCGGTATGTTTCAGCAGTATTTCTCCCGCAGGAGAAAGAACTACCTTGTTTCCCCTTCGATCAAAAAGTGCAAGATTAAATTGGCTTTCCAGTTCTTTAATATGATTGGTGACAGCAGGTTGGGATATTAACAATTCCTCTGCAGCCTTAGTGAAATTAAGCCTTCTTGCAACGGTATAAAAAACTTTTAGACGAAAATCGAACATATACAATATTACTCATATTTTTAGAATGGAAAGTTCAAGTAAGAAAAATCTGGGTATAAACCCTAAAATAAATATCCGAAGGAAATTGCCGACCGTTCGCCCACAGGATGTAGATGTTCAATAGGGATTGGAACCAAACTCCCCAACCAACTGCCCAAGACATTTTACCAGTATAAAAATATTGTAAAATACCCACACTATTCCAAGATCAATTAATTGACAGCCCTGAATGTACCTTCAAACAATAACATTGATCATACTTTCCAAAGTACACTGATGAAAGAAAAGCAAGATATTTTAATTATCTACAAGAAGCGTTTTTTCGCTTACTTTGGTTTTGGAAACATCCATTTTCCTAACTGTCCTGCCTTTTTGAATCATAAGATGTATATCCTCCAACGTTACATATAAACAGGGTACAATGACTAAGATAATGCCAGTAGCAAATACAATTCCGAATCCCAGGGAAATTGCCATAGGAATCAGGTAATAAGCCTGACTGGAAGTTTCAAGGATAATGGGAGCCAGGCCTCCAAAGGTTGTCATTGTTGTTAATATGATGGGGCGAAACCTTCTTAGGCCCGCTTCATGTATGGCAGTATAAATAGGTTTTCCTTCCTTCCGTCGCTTGTTGGCGTAGTCTATCATGATCAAAGAATCGTTGACCACCACCCCAGATAAGGCTATTACGCCCATTAAACTTACCAATGAAAGATCATAACCCAGCAATATATGTCCTATTACGGCCCCTACAATCCCAAATGGAATAGCGACCATAACAATCAAAGGCTGTGTATAACTGCCAAAAGCTATGGCAAGCAATACATAAATCAGCCCCATTGCAATAGCGAAGCCGACTCTTAAGGTATTTGTGCTCTCCCTCATATCTGCCTGACTTCCCTCAAAACTCCAAGTGATTCCCGGAAAATCGGCACGTAATTGCGGTAGTGTTTCTTCCTGTACCATGTTGATGACCCTAGTAACCGCATTGGCAGGTTCCACATCCATACCAACATTTACGATTCTACGGCCGTCCCTACGGTTGATACTGCTAAAGGCTTCCTTTTGCTCTACCTCTACCACGTCCATTAAGGGAACTTCGATCCCAGTTGGAGTTCGTATTAAGAAATTTTCCAAGTTTTGGATATCCTTACGTTCTTCGATCGGTAATTTTACCCGTACTTCAATTTCGTTCATTCCCCGCAATTGCCTCATTGCCAAAGCACCAAAAAAACCATCACGAACCTGTCGTCCCACATCGTCGGAGGTAAGTCCAAGGTTCCTGCCTTGGGGCAATAACTTAAAGTCGAACTGCATTTTCCCCTTATTGTAATTATCGGTTACATCGCGAGTGTTGGAAAAAGCCTTCATCCGTTCAACAAATGCTGCACTGGCTTTTTCCAATACATTGATATCGGAATGGCTAAGATCAATACTAATGGCCTGTCTTGCACCTCCAGGTCCTCGTTCTGCCTCAAAGGTTATTTGGTCAACCCCTTCAATATCCCCAATATTGTCCCGCCATAAGGCAATAATCTCTCCGGCGGTAATATCTCGTTGGTCCGGTGGTAACAATACAATTTCAACGTCTATAAAATTCTGCCCGCGTACATTGGTTTTAATCCCTTCAG
>Ga0222651_1001205_pt1 | contig 13199 bp, 7 predicted proteins | sample AntAcemetagen369_FD_179855 | JGI IMG/M metagenome (GOLD analysis project Ga0222651, IMG submission 179855) | Saline water microbial communities from Ace Lake, Antarctica - #369 | ecosystem: Environmental > Aquatic > Non-marine Saline and Alkaline > Saline | place: Antarctica: Ace Lake | collected...
CCAGATTCGCCGGCGTGGCATGGGTCTCCCCGGCAGGCTTGTTCTTTCGAGCGGCGGGCTCCTCCGGGAGATAAACATAAAGCCCCCGTTTGGCCCGCGTCAGCGCGACATAAAGGAGACAGAGAGTTTCATAGCGCTGCGTTTCCTCCCATCGATCAAAGGCCGCCTTCGTTTCAGGATGCCTTTTGTAGGCCCAACTTCCAGGGACCTGCAAAAGCCAATCAACCCCACGCGCAACTTTAAAATCACCCGCACTCGGCACCTGCATCCGATCCGGCAACTCGGGCAACATCACGACATCGAACCCCAGACCTTTTGACTTGTGAATGGTCATGACTTGAATCGCCGCAACTCCCGGAGCCTGGTTTACCTGGAGATCCCGGATCCAATCCGCGGCCGCCCGTGGGCACGCTTCCCCGGTGCCATCGAACTCCGCCAAGGCCGCGATCAAATCCTCGGCCCTCCGCCGACCGTAAAGTTTTAAGCCACCCCACTCAGGGGCCACCAAGGCACTCACGAAACGGGCGTATCCACTGACCTGAATTTCCTGTAAAATACGATCCCAGCGCGTCCCCCAATGCTCGCCATATTTCTCGATCACCGCCATGAGCGGAGACATCGCGATGACTTCACGACTATAAGTATGAGCGGGATCCGCCAGCCACTTAATCAGATGGGTAATGACCACTCCAACCGCATGATCCGTGCCAGGACTACGCTGCCCGGCCTCGATAACATCGAAGCCTTCGGCCCGAAGTAAATCAGCATATTTCTTCACTAACGGGCCAGTCCTTACCAGCACTCCGCAGCTCAATTTCTTTTCCCCAATCCCCAGTCTTTTGAGATCAGCGACGAGTAATTCGCCTTCATCATCCTTCGGCACTTCGATGACTTTCCCCTCGCCAGTGACCGCAGGATCAGAAGACTCGTGATCTTTCCAAAGCCACTCCTCGCGCACTGATTTCCCGAAGAGTTTCTCGATCAACGAGAGGTTTCCACAAACCGCATTCACGACGGCAAGGACCGCCGGACAGGAGCGATAAGAAACATCCATCGGTTCCACCTTGAGACCATGCTCGTAACGTTTCAGGACATCATCAAAGAGACTGACATCTCCCCCACGCCACGCATAAATCCCCTGCTTGCGATCTCCCACCACAAAGAAACTTCCGTCCGGATCTCCGACAGCTTCGTCGATCAAAGGCTCCAAACCACGCCACTCGGAGCGGCTCGTATCTTGAAACTCATCGAGCAACCAATGATCGTAGCGACCATCCAAACGATAATCAATCAGCTCCCGCCGAAGACGTGCCTCCTCGCTCTTACTCCACTCGCCGAGCAGGGTCTTGACATCATCGAAACTTAGCATCCCCCGTCTCCGAAGCTGCACCAGATGCTCCTGATCGATCTGGGCCATCAACTCCCCCACGGCCTGTGTCTTCGCCACCGCACTCGCCATCTCACAATCAATCGCAAGACGGAAAAGCGCCTGCCAATTCACCCACTGGGCATGCGGAACGGTGAGCATTTTGCGTCCTTCTTTCACCTCGACTGGACCCGCTTCAGCAAGAACTTCCAGAAGACGTCCCCCGAGGGCATTCAGTTTAAGCGACTTCCCAACAGTGTGATTCTCAAAATTCCCGAGCATGTCATGCCAACCTTTCGGCATCGCCTCATCACGTAGCACCGCGATCAAGCCATCCTTCTGAGCCAACCAATCGTCCACCTTCGGAAGATCGGTGAAAACCGCGGTGTTCCCGAAGGCTTCCTTGCGCGCCCCCGACTTCCAGATCCGATGCCAGATCCCAATAAAATCCTCCAAGGACTTCTGCACGCCCTGCTGGCCACACCCCAGGGTCGCCTTGCGGAAAGCATGATAAAAATCCTGGCGGTCGCCAAAGCCATCGCGCAACACCCCTTGCAGGATCTCGGCCTCCGCCGTCTTGAGGCGCTCGCCTTCGAGCAGGTCAAAGGTCCCACCACTCAAGCCCAGCTCGTACTGAAAACCTCGGACAATCCGGGAGAAAAAACCATCAAGCGTCGTCAACTGAAGTCGCGGAAGCGCCCGGATCACTTTTTCAAGGACCGCCGGGACCTCGAACTGAGCACCCAGATCCCGGCAAATCGCCTGCGCCTTCTCCTCACTCAGACTTCCCTCGGCCAACTTCCGCAGAACAGAATCGGCAAACTCACCCGCCGCTTTGCGCGTAAATGTCAGCGCCACCATTCGTTCTGGCGCCACCCCTTCCACCCCGATTTTCCCAATCACCCGGTTCCCGAGTTGGTAGGTTTTCCCGGACCCGGCCGAAGCCAAGATTAACAAATTCTTCTCAAGAATGTTCATGCCGCTCCTCCTTTCCAGTCGAACGCTTTTGCCAACTCCCGGCCATACGTTAGGTCTCCAAACTCCTCATACTTCACCTTCTCCGCTGGCGGCCAAAAGACCTCACGCTGCACCTGGTTCACAATCCACTCGGCACACCGGCGAGCCGAAATCTTCTCCTCTTCACCAAACCCTTCCCAAGGGGTGATCTTCACATTGGCTCTATCCTGCCCCAGCGCAAAATACCCCACCTCATCGACCTTCCCTAAGGCAAAGGCATAAAAAGGGACCTGCAAATTTGTCCAGATTTTCCCTCCCGGAGCGACCACTTCCTCGCCTCGTAAATGCTCCGGCGGATCGTCGCGATATCCCTTCTGATGTTCATCGATGACCTTTTTTGCCTCTTTGCTCGTCTTATAATCGAGAACACGGACCCGGCCATCATCATGTTCTTCAATCCGATCAATTTGACCGGTCACGATCATTCCTCCAATCTCGAGATGAAAGTCCTCCTCGACCCTCACGATCCGCCAACCTTCCGCCCGGATCACGGCCTGCTCCTCCGCGAACCAACCCAGCCGCAGCCTCATCGACTCAACCTGTAAGGAAACGGCCAAGGGTAACTCCTCACCAAAGTGCCGCGCCACCAATTCATTCAGCTCTCTCAAAAGCCAACGCTCGATCTCCTTGGCATTCGCCGAATCGCGCGCCTTCTCGTCAAGTCCCCACTGTTCCAAAACATCGTGAAGGATACTGCCAAAGTCGCGATTATTCCACTCGACCCGCTCAGGTTCCGGTTCATTCATCCCCAAAACCCGCTGCAAATAATACCGAAAAGGACACGCAAGATACTTCGAGAAATTGGTCACCGACATCCGCTCCTTGGGAGGCACTCCCCGGGGCTGCCATTTCCAACGATCCTCCAACTCCCACGCCACTCCTGAATCTGCCGGCTCCACCTCCGCAAAAAGCTGCTGCACCTGCGCCGCCAAAGCGGGCCCCTTTGCGGTTAACAAAAGCCGCGATGGCATTAAAACATCACCCCCTAGCGATGACTTGCCGACGATCAAATCAACCCGCCCACCATCTCGGCGCATTTCCAGCAGAGCATTCAAAAGATAGGCATCCCGCGCCGCCCGGCTCTCCTCACAAGGCAAGCCGAGAACTTGCCGCGCATTTTCCGGGAGCCACGTGTCGCTGCTCGAACGCGCCGGAACGCGCCCCTCATTCATTCCGCAAATAAGCAAATGCGCAGCCGGTTCATGCAAGAGCTCCAACCACCCTTGCACATCGAGCACCCGCCCCTCCGGAGCGACCTCGGGCACTGGCCCCAGATCTTGCAAAAGGAGATCAATCCAAAAGACCGGTGAACGCTTCACCACCTTGGCGGCCTCGGTCGTTTCCTCCAGCCAAACTTCTAATCCCGCCTCATCATCACGATCCAATTGATTCAACAAAGTCCGCATTCCGGCATGAAAACCCTGCCCCAAAAATCGTTTCCGTAGCGCCCCAAAATCTTCCATCGCTTTTTCCGCCACCCGCGCCGAATCCCGCTGACGCCCCAGCCGCTTTTCTTTGCTTTCAGTCTTCGCCTTCTCCAAAGCAACTTCAACCAACTGACGCGCACGCACGACATCATCCAGCGAACGCACCAAATGCGAATCCCGCAGCATCGAAAGTGCCTCGACTTGTTGCGCACGCATTCCCTCGACCAAAAAACGTCCCTGGTCGAAGGCCAAGAGATCAATCACTTCCTTCACTCCCGGTGTCTGTAAATACCTCCGCCAGCATCCCAGCCAGCCCGCCAGCGACGAGGGTAAAGCGGCCCCGGGATCATGGATGAGCCAGCCCGCTCGGCCGAACGAACGGACCAACTCCGAGGCCACTTCCTCGTCACCCGTGCCCAATCCAACCTCCGCGCTCGATGTCTCAGCGGCCACGATTCTCGCCACTGCCAAGTCCGCTTGTTGCCGCGGATCGCCCGTCAAGGTGACACTCCCAGAGTCTGGCCACACGATCTCTCGCTCATGCCAATCCAAGCCCGGCCGCCCCCATTCATCGACGCCATCCTGCGGCACCAAAACGGTCACCTTTACCTCCGCTTTCTCTAAAAACCGCGTCACGACCGGCGGCAAATCCAACACCCCCGCAATCACCACTTCCGCAACCCCGGACGGAAGTTCGAGACGCCCCGACGCAAGTCGCGACGACTTACTCTCGTAATCCCACCCCTTCAATTTCGCCTCGACCACTCTCTCCAAGTCAGCCAATTGCCCCCAGCGGTCCTGCTCCAACGAATCAACGATACGAACGGCGGCCGACACCATCAGCCCGTTCTCCTGCAAACTTCCGCGCAAATCAACAAAAGCCTTCGCCAAACCCAAGGCCCAGCCGGCCCCGTCACTCGCAGGCGATTCCGGAAAAATGGCCGAGAAAGCACCCCAGTCTGCCACTTCTTCTAAGGCCTCCGTCCAAGCTAAGATCTCAATCGCATCGGGAGCCACCCCCTCCTGCTGTAGCAAAACTCCGGTCGTCACCACCTTCGGGGCCAGCAGCGCACCGTGCTCGGCAAGGCCCAGCCTCAGCCGCCGACTGCTCTGGGCCGTTGGCACGACGACAAGACATCCCGCCAGCTCACTCTTCTTCGCCCGTAACCAGTCGATCACCGAGTTACCATAAGTCGCGGAGGAAGCGAGATTCACAAGCTGTGGAAACATGGCGATACCATCCCTCATCCCTCTCCAGGCTCCAACCTCAAAGCAAGGATTTCGAAGGAAATCTCCTCGTAAATCCTCCGCCACTCCCACATCCTTACGCAGCTATGATGTCCAACGTTCAATGGTTTTACGCCGATGCCCAGCAACAACAGCAAGGCCCAGTCGCCTTCGAGCAGATCCAAGAGCTTGCTGCCAGTGGTCAAATCCAACCCGCCACCCTCATCTGGAATGAAAGCATGCCCAATTGGACAGCCGCCAGCCAAGTTCAAGGAATCTTCAATGCCGGACCTCCTCCCGTGATCTCCACGCCCGGAAATCCCTACGCCGCTCCGGGTTCAGGAAGTCCCCTCGGTGCCCCAGTCGCAGGCGGGAGCTATCCCATCCCCCCGGTCAAGAAAGTTTCCTACCCCCTTTTTCTAACCACCTTCATCGCCGGCATCGTCCTTTACGTCGTCGCATTTGGTATTTTTATCGCAAGTGTCGCTAAAACAGCTTCAGAAATGGAGTATCGTAAAGACGTCTCCACCCCGCTCGAAACCATCGGCGATGTCAAAAATCTCGACGCCCAAAGAGAAGCCGCCGCCCAACTACGGGCAGAGCAACAAGCAGAACTCATCATGGAAGATTTTCCCATGGCTGCCATCGGAGTCGCCACGGTCGGAATGATCCTCCTTTTGATCTCCGCAATTCTCGGCTTTATCTGCATCTATCGAGCCTGGTGTTGTCTCCAACCCGGAGGAGCACAAACAACACCTGGCAAAGCCGTGGGATTCCTTTTTATTCCATTTTTCCAGCTTTACTGGATTTTTGTGGCTTACCACGGCTGGTCGCAGGACTGGACCCGCATTCAGGCGAGCCACGGAAACCTGGCCGGAATGCCCCGCGTCTCGCCACCGCTTTTTCTGGCCACCCTGATCACCGGGTTTTGCATCATCATTCCGGTTCTCAATCTGATTACCATTTTGGCCTATCCTATTCTCTACCTCATCATGATGGCGCAGATGCATAAAGTGGTAAACGCCATGGCCACCGCTTCCCAGCCTCGCTAACAGTTCTCTGTAATTCTTGCCTATCGAGCCCCCTGCGCGTAAGCCAGCCACGCAACTCCCTCCCCCCACCACCATGCCTACTCAAATCGGACTCATTTCCCTCGGATGCGCTAAGAATCTCATCGACTCCGAAATCATGCTCGGACACCTCCAGCATGAAGGCATGACCATCGTGCCCGACCCCGAACTCGCGGATGCCCTCATCATCAATACCTGCTCTTTTATCGATGTCGCCAAGGACGAATCCGTCAGCACCATCATCGAAGCCGTCAACGCCCGCCAAAAAGACCCCGCCCGCGAAAAACAAAAAATCATCGTCGCCGGCTGCCTTTCCCAACGTTTTCAAAAAGACCTCCCCGGTCTCCTCCCGGAAGTCGATGCCTTCATCGGCCTCGACCAAATCACCGATGTCGCCTCCATCATCCGCCAGACTCTTGAACGAGACCTCGGACAAGATGGCTCGCTCGACACCGTCACCGCCAAGTCGCGCTACATTCCCGACTACACCACGCCACGATTTCGCCTCACCCCAAATCACATGGCCTACATCAAGATTGCCGAGGGTTGTAATCACACCTGCGCCTTCTGCATCATTCCTAAGATCCGGGGCCAACATCGCTCACGCACCCAGGACTCCATCGTCCGCGAAGCAAAGGGCCTGATTGCCCAAGGGGTGAAGGAAATTAACCTCATCTCGCAAGACACGACCTACTTCGGCATGGATAAATGGCAAGGCCTCGGCAATCGGCCCAACCCCACTTCCGGCGTCGATTCCACCCGCGGCGAATCCCTCGCCACCCTCCTCAGGGCGCTCAATGAACTCGAAGGCGACTTCTGGATCCGTCTCCTTTACACCCACCCGGCCCATTGGTCAGACGAACTCATCCAAACAATCGCGGAATGCCCCAAGGTCGCCCGCTACGTCGACATTCCCTTGCAACACATCTCCGACCACATGCTCGATAAGATGAACCGCAAAACCGACGGAAAATACGTCCGGGATCTCCTGCAACGCATGCGAGAGGGCATTCCGGACCTCGCCATCCGAACCACCTTCATCACCGGCTTCCCCGGCGAGACCGAAGAAGACCATCAAGAACTTCTCGAGTTCCTCAAGACCTTCAAATTTGAACGTTGTGGCATCTTCCAATATTCCAAGGAGGAAGGGACCCGAGCCTACAAAATGGAGGACCAAGTCCACCATGCCACCAAGAAGAAACGCCACCGTGAACTCTCTTCGGCCATCGACGAAGTCGCGCAAGATGTCAACGAGCGTCAACTGGGTGACCGCAAACGCGTCCTAGTCGAAGAGGAAGGCATCGCCCGCTCGATGTGGGACGCCCCCGACATCGACGGCCGCATCTTCGTCCCTATCGACTCAGAAGTCGGCGAATTCCTAAACGTCGAGGTCAGAGACCACCGCGGCTACGACCTCGTCGCCAAGTAGCACAGGCGTCCCGCCACCTCCGACGCACACCGGCGGGACGCCCGTGCTACGAATGCTAAGCATCTTTATACGATTGCACGACCAGTTCGCTGAGGAATTGATCGGGATCCTTGACGGCCGATTCCGTCAAGGCAAACTCGCCTTGGCCGGTATTTTTCTGAATAAGTTTCAGCCCAAACTGATAATCTTTAAAGTGCTGTCTCGCGACTTGAAACACGCTCCGCGCTTGCTCGCTCGCCATCTTGACTAGGCTAGCCACTGCATCATCTGACAGCTTGATGACCACCCCGTGCTTGTCCTTGAACTCGCGAATAAAAGCCTCCACTTCCTGTCGCGCTTTCTCAACCACCAGCTCCTGCCCGAGTTCACGATATCCCTCTAGGTGCTTCTCGCGATTCTCGATCAAGTCCGCATCGAGCACTAATTCGGTCACCGAAGTGCCCGGAAGTTCGTATTTAAAATCACGGAGGATTTTTTCTCCGACCGTCATCAGTCCACGCGCTCCGGTCTTCTCTCCTTCGGCCAGTTCTGCGATTTTCTTAATCCCTGAATCCTTCACTTTGAGTTCAATGCCATAGGCCTCAAATTCACGCTCATACTGTCTTAGCAAACTCCCTTCCGAGTATTTTAGAATTGCTTCAAGATCGGCCGCTTTTAGATGGTCGCAAGCGACCCGCACCGGGATTCGTCCGATGAATTCCGCTTCGAAGCCAAAGTCGATGTAGTCTTGGGTCGTCACTTGCTTGAAGAGTTCACCATCCATCGAAGGCTCGGTCTGCTCGGCTGAAAATCCAATCTGCGCCGCCTGGCTCCGCTTTCGCACGATCTTCTCGAGCCCGGAAAACGCACCACTCACGATGAAGAGAATGTGCTTCGTATTCACGGTGTCTTTTTCCTTTTTGCCATTCTGCATGTCCATCATCGCCATCATCTGGCCGCGCATGTCCTGAGGATTTCGCAGCGGGACCTCCGTTTCCTCCATGAGCTTTAGTAAGGTCGTCTGGACCCCCCGGCCACTGACGTCTCGCCCGATCATCCCTCCTCCTCCGCTCGAAGCGAGCTTATCGATTTCATCGATGTAAATGATGCCATACTCAGCGAGAGAAACGTCACCATTGGCCTTTGTCACGAGCTCGCGCACAAGGTCATCGACATCTCCACCGACATAGCCGGTTTCGGAAAACTTGGTGGCATCCGCCTTCACAAAAGGAACCCCGATGAGCTCTGCGATATGCTTCACGAGGTAGGTCTTACCGACCCCGGTTGGCCCCACGACCATGACATTCTGCTTTTGGAGCTCAATCTTGTCACCGTTCTCCGCCTCGGCCCTCAGCGTTTTAACGTGATTGTAGTGATCGCACACCGCGATCGCGAGTGCCTTCTTGGCTTCATCCTGACGGATCACGAACCGATCCAAGTGCGCCTTGATGTCTCTTGGGAGCAAATCGAACTGAAAAATATCGTCTAGCTCAGGCTCCACGATGTCCACCTCGTCCGACTCTCCCTCACTCGTAGCAGGAGCCTCCGCCATGCCCGGAAAGGAAAAGCCGCCTTTCCCCATCTTGCCAAACATCCCTTCAATCGTTTTACGAATTTCATCAGGATCAGGATATTTGGGTCCCTTCGGGCCGCCTTTGTCGTCGTCGCTCATAAAAACACTATCGGCAGCGATGAAATCGAGGCAAGGGTGAGTTTCCGGCTCTTCTGATTCTTGCGGCCCCAGTTCGTGAAGATTTCGACCTGAATGGTGGTGGCTTCTGCGATAATTTGCGGCCGCGTTCCGTAGAAATTCACCTCAAAGATCCTCTTTCACTTGGGAAAGATTCGATCGGCTCAGATCAGTGCCACCATCGTAGCTGATTTGCTCCAATTCTTGAACGAGGGAATCGATATCGCTGAAACTCCCGAATTCTTCCACCTCGTGTCGAAGCAAGGTGAGGCGAAAGGTGGCCCCGGTATGAAAGAGTAAGACCTTGCGAAGGCTTGATTGGAATGCTGACTTCAAGCGGAGCTTGCGCGGGGAGGTTCGTCCGGATCGAACCCAGCCGCCGCCCGCGTTTGGCCGTCTGCGTGAAGATCAGCCCAGAAGAAGAATCCTCAAGCACTTCGAGATTCCCGACCGCATACGGAGCCGCAATCGAGATCGTAAAACGAGAGAGGGGCTTCTTAAAATCCAGCGGGAGTCGATAGCTCAGACTCTCGCCATGAAGGGGAAGAACCTCGCGGAAAGTCACGCCCACTCATTTGGTCCCCCGAGTTGGAATGGGATAAACTCGGGTGCGAAATTTGTTCCCCTTCGTCAACTCAGCAACGTTGCCAACGATGACCACCTTGACCTCCAGCTGATCCACCCGCAACTGATCACGGGTTTCCTTCCCATCCTCAATCAAGAGAGTCGGAATCCATTGGAACGAGAGAAACGAAACCAAAAAACAAAAGAGGAGTATAAGCGACTTCGCCCCTCCTATATGCTATTTTCCGGGCATCACTTCAAGGATGCGAAAGCCGCTAGTCCTTCATCGAACTCAAGTAGGCAATGAGATCATTGAATTCATCGAGCGTCAGCGTCGCGGCCAGTCCAGCAGGCATCATGGACTGCGGCTGATGATCGCGCTTTTGAATCTCGTCCTCTTTGATTTGCGTGACCACCCCGGCGATGTTCCGGACATCGACGACGCCATCTTCCTCCCGGGTCACAAAGCCCATGTGGACCGACTGATCCTTCATCGTGATCAGTTCCGTCTGGAATCCTTGGGCCACGACGGCATTGGGATCGAGGATCGATTGGACAAGATAGTCCTTGGTGAACTTACTTCCAGCCGAGCCAAGGTAGGGTCCCTTTTGCACCGCTTTCTGATCGACCGCGTGGCAGACGATACATCCTTGGCGGGTATAAATTTTTTGACCACTGACCGCATCACCTTTTGACGTCATTGCCAACTTCATAACATCTTCGGACTTCAACTCCGCCACTCTTTTCCCCGCGCTCGCCTTCGCCGCCGCGATGACTTTCTTGGCATGCTTGGCGGCCTCGATGAGAGTGTCATTATCACTATCGATGGCACTCTCAATTTGCTGATCGAAACCCGGCAAGATCAGATCTGAGAGCGCCCTAAAGAATCCTTCTTCCCTTGGATTCTTATCGATCATTTTTTGAATGGAAGTTTTCCACTTCTCCTTAATAAGAGGACTGTGAGTGATCGTCAAAAGCGACCGCCAAGCGACCCGACTCTCCGACTTACTCCCTTTCACGGCAATTTCACGGAGAGGATTGATCGACATGATCAAGGTCGGTTGATTGACAAAATCCCCCAACTCTCGATCGAGGTCCTCCGCCTTCACTTTCTGATCGATCCAAGCACCCAGGACCTCGACCTGCTTACGGACCGTCTGCCACTCCATTCTTCCAAGCCCTCGATATCCCTTCAATCTCTGTTCCCAAGAGCGTTCTCCATCTTTGGCAACCTCGGTCAGGAGATTGATCTGCGTTTCACTGGGAGTCGCCGCCACCAGTGCCAACGTAAAGGGATCCTGATCACCCAATTTCAGCTTGGAAACCGGCACGCGATTCTTACCCAGAACCGCTAACATTTCCTCCTGCTCTTTCTTCGCGAGTTTTTCAAAAACTCCTTCAAGAGCCGCCGTGATGTTCGCGGTCTCCTCCCAGATCACGGGCGCAAAATAGGGTCCACGATCATCAGGACGAGTGCCCCACCAAGCTTTAAGATCCCACGGTTCCTCGCGATGGTAGAGTCTTGCTAGAATCTTGATGAGTTCCATACGATCCACTCCTTTTGCTTGCTCCAACTTGACGACAACGCCAGAAACAACCTCCGGCTTGTGGATGCGCATCAAGGCCAGGCGGGCCAAGCGATGATCCAAATGCCTCAGCAGAGAATCGGTGTCAGCAAGAGTCACGAGAGCTCGCAAAGCAGTATTTTCGATGCGGGGATCTTTGGCGACAGTAGCTGCTTTGAGAATGAGATCCGAGGCTTCATCGCCGGGATTTTTGATCCTCATCAGAGCCACTATGGCCTGGAGTTGAGTGCGCGGATTCGTCGAGTTAAGTGCAGCAGCAACCAAATCCTTCGTTGAATCTTTCAATTCACCACCAAGATCACTCGCAGCACGTAAGACGAACTCATGGAGCCACGGCATACCAACCCACGGTCCCATGAAATGCCCCATTAGAACATCCGCCGTTATTCCCTCAAGTTGAGCAAAGGTGAAAATTGCAGCGGCACGAGATTCAATCGAATTCCCATTCAGAGCGATCTCTCGTAAACCTACGAAAGCCTCTTTCCCACCTCTCACCAAAATCTCACGCTGCGCTTCCAGCCTCCGAACGGCCGACTTACTCTTCAACTGCCCTACCAACTCCTCCACATCCATCTTCGTCAAATCCGGAAACGCCTCTGCCTTCAATCCCGTCTTAGTCAGCTTCTGCACCATCCCGATCTTCTTCCCCTTGCCTGCAAATCGAAATCTCCCATTCCGCCAATCGCACACATAGAGATTCCCCTCACCATCCACATCAATATCGACCGCCCGTGTCAGGTCCATGAAGACACTTTCCTTGACCGAAAAACTCGCGCCCTTCGGAGTCAGTGCCTCCCGATAAATCTTCCCCGTCGTCCAGTCGCAAGTCAGTAACATTTCCTCATGCCCCGGCTCCGCCAGATAAAGTGCACCCGTGCCACTTCCACCACCCAGATCCAGCATTGGCTTCAAGGTCTCCTCGGGGAAATTCTTATAAAGCCGTGGATACCCGTGCTCGGAACCATTGCTAAGATGATGAACCCGGATATTCCACCCTTTGCCATCATTCGTGTTGTCGCGGGTGAAAAGATCCATCTTCGGGCTAATCGCGACATCACAGATATTGCGCGTGTGATATGAGTAAACCTCCAGATCGCTTCCGTCTGGTCGCACCCGTGCCACGCCACCACCACGAAACGTCACCACTTTCCCATCCGTCCCCTTGGTCCCCTCCATTCCAAAGTCTCCCACCGCGATATAGATCCAGCCATCGATCCCCATCCGACATCCATTCGTAGTGTGGTCAGCCCCCCTCGGATGCCGGAGACCAAAGCCAATATTCTCCAGCAGCACCTTATGTTCATCAGCGACGCCATCGCCGGTCGTATCGCGAAAGGCACTCAGGAAGGGCGGGTGAATCAAATACAGCGTATCCCTCACAAAATGCCCGCCCCGCGGACTATCCACATTGGGCACAAAATCAACAAACTTGTCGGCCTTGCCATCCCCATTGGTATCGCGACAAGAGACCACTTTCCCCATGTTTTTATCTTTTCCAATCGAGCCATTCTTATCGACCGAAACATAAACCGTCCCATCAGCCGCCGCCGTGATTGCGGTGGGATACTCGATATCGAAGGGCTCAGCCCAGTTGGAAAGCTCGTAGCCATCGGGCATTGCGAGGGCCGGAGCGACGAGGAAGAGTGATAAAAGTGGGCTTTTCATGGGCTTGGATACGCTTTTACGCGAGGACGCGATTGTTCCTTCCAATGGCGACGGGATCAAATCATTCTTTGCCCATGCGCAAAGCATTTCTCCTCGGCGCGGGTCTCGGCACCCGCCTTCAGCCGCTGACCCACACCCTTCCGAAGCCGCTCATCCCCTTTGGCAATCGCCCTCTCATC
>Ga0222651_1001209_pt1 | contig 13175 bp, 6 predicted proteins | sample AntAcemetagen369_FD_179855 | JGI IMG/M metagenome (GOLD analysis project Ga0222651, IMG submission 179855) | Saline water microbial communities from Ace Lake, Antarctica - #369 | ecosystem: Environmental > Aquatic > Non-marine Saline and Alkaline > Saline | place: Antarctica: Ace Lake | collected...
GCCGATTGGCCCGTAATGGCTGTTGCGCCGTTAACGGAATAGCTATAAGTACTGCTAAAATCGCTTGTGTCAAAGTCTATGGCTCCATCTGAACTTCCTTTACAAAGTACATTGTTTACCAAGGTTCCTACTACTTGAATCGGATTTACAGGAGTTATTGTATAGGATTCATCATAGGAACATCCTTTACTGTCAGTAACTCTAAAGGTATAGGTGTCCGGTACTAGGTTATTAAAGGTTGCCGTTTTACCTGAGGTTGTATTTGCAGCAATAGCAGCAGGGGCAATGATCTGAATGTTTAATGGGTCAATACCGTTTACTGTGGTTACCGTAACATTGGATGTTTGTGTTGGGCAGTTTGGTGCTGTTGCCGTAAATGTAAGGTCAGTTGGCTCGTCAAGCGGGTCAATTATAATAGTATTGGTAACAAAGGTACAAAGTGTTGCATCCCTAATGGTAATGCTATAACTTCCACTAGTTAGATTGGAAAAGGTTTCAGATCCCGGGCCCGTTACAAAGTTAACGCCATCAATACTATAAGAATATGGAGCCATTCCTCCAGCAACATTTTGTACTTCAATGACACCATCTTGCAAACAGTTATAGTCCTGTACTAGTAATGCATCACCAGAAATACCATCAACTGGACCGCTAATTGTGAAGTCTTGCACAAAATCACAACTCGCACCTCCTTTGGATTGTGTCAGGGTTACTGTATAATCCCCCTGCGGTAGATTGGTAAAAGTTCCTGAGCTATTTGTTAAAGAGTCTTCATCTGGATCTGAAAAGGATAAAGTGTATTCCACCTTATATCCGTTGGTGGCTATCATATTGTAAACTATGCTACCGTCTTCTGCACCAAAACAACTCTCATCCGTTACCGCTGTGGTGAATTCCACTGCTGGAATTAAATTAATGGTAACTGTATTGGAGAAAGAATAGCAATTATTTCGATCAACAACCACAAAAGTGTAATCCCCTGGATCTAGTATATCGAATATTTGGCTGGTTTGAAAGTTACCGGGTGGTATTGAGGTTACATTTGGATAGGAGGTAACGGTGTTTCCTCCTTCATCCACGTAAGTCCAAATGGCATAGGTATGCGGTGTTTTACCACCGGTAGATTCCATAAGAATATTGCCTTCCTTACAACTTATATGTTGGGAAATCCTTGCTGTTAATTCCAGATTGGCCTCGCTAAGAACAGTGACCTTTTCCTCAAGGAAACAACCATCATCGGTGCGAACACGGATTATATAATTGCCTGCATTTAAATTTTGAAAAGTAAAGTTATTGTCGGGTTGTGCAGTCTCGTTGTCCAATAGTGTTCCGTTGCCTCCGTTGCTGCCGTCATCAATTCTAATCTCATATTCGTAATTAGCCTCAACATTCAATGCCTGAATGTTTATGCTACCCAGCGTGCTACATGTGGCAGCGGTTGTTGTAGTGTTGAGTTGGAAATTTCGATTTCTAATGCCTATGTCCGGAGTGGTGAATTCACAGGAACCATCTATAGGTTCCCCCGTAATGTTATCCAACTGTGTAATGCCCACTCTGTAGGCCCCATTGGCATTAATGTCAAAGCTTGGTCCATTGTTGGCACTGTAAGGCACCACAATGGTATTGTTGGCAACATCATAAAGTTGATAGCCATATCCCAAACCTAAATTGGTAATGGTAATATTACCAGGTGTATTACAAATAATATCGTTGGCATTGTACTGAACGTCCAAATTGTTCTGGAAGACGTTAAAATAGAAACGACTAAAGCATCCATTTTGGTAATTGACTACCAAACGGAATTTACCGGCACTACTTACTGTAAAGCTTGAACCTGCCGATACTTGATTCCAGGTACAGGTCGCATTTTTGTTACCACAATCGTCTCCTGAATCAGTGCAACTACCTTCTACCAATTGTTCCCAAAACATGTTCTGAGCATCGGCAATGTTAACTTGGATTAACTGTGTATCGTTTACACCACAAAGGAAAATCTTAGGCAAGGGACTACCGTCAACAGAGCAAATAACAATTTCACCCTGTACATCATTAGTGGGGTCGGAATCATTGTTACTGTTGTTAAAAAAATCCAGAATGGGGTTGGTCTGGGTGGCACCAAAACGTTCCACAACCAATATTTCCTTAAATCCCTTACAAGGGTCAGCTACTATTTTATCTACAATATATGTACCTATGGCGCTAACTACGAAGGTACTTGGGTCATTGTCGGAATCGCCATCCGTAATAAGCGTATCGGCCGCATCCAATTCTTGGTTGCCATTTTCATCCTTATACCATATATAATCGTCAAAACCATCACCGGCGTCCAATAGTGCTTGATCACCACAGAGCTTCACGTTTCGTATGAAATTACAATCCGCCAAGTCGTCTAATAGAAAGTTGGTGGCACCTGGAGTTACAAAACCACAATTGTCAAAGTCTGTTACACTGGGGTCATCACTAATTATATTACTGTTCAATACACCGTTATAAGTAGAATAGGCTAGGTTTTGAATAAGGTCCGAACAGGCATCTACAAAATCGAAGCAGTTTTCGGCCACCTTAACGCGCATACGAATTGCGTAACTGGGATCGTTTTTTTCTACCAATTCATTGGGGATACTAAACAGCACTGTCCTTGTAGGTTCGTCATAAGTATAGGTAACCCCTGTTGGAAATGTAAAGTTGGATTCGTCCAATGTGACATTAATAGGAAGGATATCCTTAATCGTATAGCTGTCTGCACTGTCATTACCTACGTTGTGGAAGGTTAGTACGTAATCCAAGGTCTGACCTAGATTTACACCTTGTCCGGTAATATCATTACCAGCAATATCTTCAACTGTTTTTGTTAAATTTATGATGGGTTCAATGATTTCGACATCAAATGAGGTAAAGAAGATATCGTATTTATCCTGTGAAGAACTAGCTCTAAATACTGCACCAGTTTCATTGTTGGGTATTACTCCGTTAAGGGGGTTGTTGATGTTAAAAAAGTCTACGTCCCAACCCAAGGTATTTACGGAGTTGGGGTTTCTAGAGGTTACGATAGCATTGGCATCAGTTATATTACTATTAAAGAAGTTTGTAGTCGGGTTTACTGTATTCCCTAAAGGGGTAAATGTTAGGTTACTATTAGCTTTAAAGGAAAGGCCGTCTCCACTGATTTTGTTGTCTCCTTCAAGGGCGGCTACTCCAAGCTGAGCATTTACAGGGAAGGGAGCAGGAAGTGTGGTAAATCCGTTAAACGGGATATCAACAGTTTGACCTGATTTTATCCCAGCGTAACCATCAAAAGTGGTAATAAACTTCCCTGCCAAATTAGGATCTTCATAAACTACGACCATTTTCCATCCTCCGGAAACACCTCCGGATATACTACTTCCAGAACTGGCCCTTATATTGGCTGCAAAATATTCCCCATTGGGGTTGGCCATACCGGATACAATGGAGGTAACATCCTTATAACAGGCATATGGACTGTAATAGCCAAAATCGGGATCCCCGGCACCATCAAATAGTATTTCATCTGCTGTTAAGTCCTGATAAGTACCCCCTGGAATCTTAAATTTAAGTTGGTCAAATCCAGTTCTATTATTCGCATTGAATACTGCAGACCAATATAGTCCTGCATAACGTACCTTGGCACAGTCCGGATTATCCACGGTTAAAATAGCGCTACTTGAACTAAAAGTTGCAGGATCACCATCAATATCTATGTATTGCATATCCAGGTCATCGTTGTATTCCGAGGAGTTTCCTGTATCATTGTAGGGATCATTGGGGTCTTTTCCAGGGACCCATACTCTATTATTCTTCTTACCCGTCCAATAACCATCAGTTTTGCGGTTGACGATATTGTTGGCAATAAAAGTTATATCACCTCGTAGTTCATTTTCATAACGAACGTCAAAGGTATTTTTTACTTGCGAATAGTTACTAGAGATACCTAACAGTAAAAAACAAGCCAGTAGTAATTTTTTAATATTTTTTGATCCCATCAGGTAAATTAGTTTGGTGTGGCATACATTATTAAGTGGTTATGTTACTTATAATGTCTACTTGGAAAGTTGGGCTTTTAGGATTTTTACCGAAAATTGTTAAAAACAATCTTGATAAGTTTCCAAAAACCGAACTTCCATAACAAATATTAATCTTAATACCGAGTTGGGAAATTTAATGTTGTAGCAGGGTTATATTCTGTTGTGAAACGCTTTTATTGTATGGTTACCGATTATATTTGGATAATGGCCATTTAATAGTCTATGTATAAGATATATGACTAAGAATGCCACATTTATTCCTACTATTATTGAGTTCATAAGGAATAAATAGAATTAGCTTTATGGAATATTGGAAATATTGGCTTCCTTAAAATGGAGTTGTTTTAATGGATGTTTTTTGTCAAATGCAAGAAATTGGCATTTACTGATTAGCCATTATGTGCGGATAAAGACAACGGATTTACTAAATATGAAGGGTAATGGCAATAAGTATACTTAAATACTTAAAAATAGTCGTTGTCTACTTTTCGAATTAAAGTAGTATAATACCCATACTTCCTATTGGATAATATACCGACAAATTAATCCTTTGTAAAAATTGACAGGCAACATTTTCTTTGCAGTTAAATCCTAAAATGGATATATGCATTAATTATAGGAAGTTTGGAAAATGGTTTCAGGTATAGTTAGGATACCTATAATTGGATATTATATTAAGTGCTTTTCTTAATTTGATTATAGATTATTTTCTGCTACTTACTTTAGTTGTGGATCGGAGGTATATTTTTTCTCCACCTTTTTAGGTAATTTGATTTGGTGTTACCCTCATAATCCACATCTTTTCCTTATAGGTATCGTTGATCTTTGAGTAGTAGGACACCAATGCATTGTTCCAGGATTCGTGTCTTTTTAAATATACGTACCTATAATTATTTTCTGGGTTTATAAAGTAGCTGGCACTAAGTCCTTGTGCATTTAACATTTTAACAAACCGATTGGCATTGTTGGCATTGGCAAACACATTGGCGATGATATAGTATCCACTTCCCAAAGCATTTATCTTGTATACTTTGGCAGTTGGATCGTTGGAGGCAACATTATCTTTGACAACCACATTTTTCTGCAGTTGGTCCACCGCATATTTTGACGATTTTTCCTTGATTTTGCTTACATTCTCCACATAGGCTTTATCTGCATCAGTATAGCGGGTGTTGTCCACATTCATAATCCACATGTCCTTGTTATAGGAACCGTTTAAGTTGGATTTATGTGCTGCCATGGCTTCCTGCCAGGTATCATACCTTTCTAGATATACATATTTAAGGCCATTGTTCGAATTTTCGAAATGGTCTGCCCTTACTCCATTATTAGCTAGTTCTTCTACGAATTTGTTAAGATACTTCTCGCCCTTATATACATTGGCTACAATATAGTATCCGTCCGCCACACCGTCCAAGTTCCTGAATTTTCTACTCTTAATATTGTTTTGTTGGGCAACCCTTGTAAACTCGTCGTTTTCTTGGGCATCCTCTTTCTTAGTTTTAGGGGTAATTTTAGTCTCTACTTCCCTAGTGGCTATGGCATCCTTTGGTTTGGAAAGAGGATTTGTAACGCTCGGTTTATTTTCTTTTGAAGCTGGTTTTGAGTTGGCCACTAGACCGCCGTTTTCGTTGTTTACCAGGTACATATTCTTAGCTTTTTCCTCTATATCTGGTCGCTTGCCCTGTGTTTCTTCCCGAACCATCTTCATAACCATGGCGAACCTGCGTTCCAAATCCTTTTGACGGTTGGTTTCCGAGGAATCTTGACGGAACATTAACTCGGCCAAAATCTCATCATTTTCAGCTAAGGCCTTTTTTAGTTTGTCGATCTCCAGTTGTTGTGCCGTTAACTTCTCTTCAGGTTCCTCTTCGTTCTGGGCCAGTTGTTCCTCGTAACCCTCTTCCAACATTACCCTGTCTTCTGTAAGTGTTGGGGTAATGGAATAGGCAAAGGATATTTCATGGGTAAGTCCAAAATTGTCAAAATTGTTGGACAGTCCTTTCTCCATGGTATAGCCTAAAGAAAGCCTGCGATTTATGTTAAAACCAATACCGGCCGAGGCACCATAAAAACTATCATAGCCACCTTGTAACCAACCTAATTTAGGTAGATCTAGTATTAGACTTCCTCCCAAGACTACCTCGTCAGTTCCAATTTTACGTACTCTTGCCAAAGGCATCAGCCTACCTTGTTCCAAGATACCTTCACCATTTTCAAACTGATGGGTATATTGTAAATGACCGGAAAAGGTTTTATCCCCGAATTCGGTAATTGTTTTACTGGTCTTTAGGTTGTAGTCAAATAAGTTTTCAGCGAATACTCCAAAATCAAATTTGCCATAAGATATGTTGAATCCGGGCTGAACAGATAAAAGATTGGAATCCTGTAGTCCGTTTAGAGCTGGATCATTAGGGTCTAATGCGTTGGCCCTATTCCTGTCAAAACCACTGTTGTAATAGGCAAGATTTGCCCCAAAGGTAAAGTTGCTTTTATCACTTAGTTTTATGCCATAGGCATAATTGGCCATAACCCCGTAGTTGGATATTAAACCTTCTCTTTGTGTATAAAGGCTTAAACCCAGGCCACTGCGATCATTAACACGACCACTATAACTTAAGAAATAATCTTGGTTGTTATCATTAAAAGATATCGATTGGTTTCGGTGTAATAGATTTATATATGATTTATCTTCCCTGACCGTTGAAAACGTTGGGTTTATTAAGAATCTATTGAATTTTAAGAGGTTCTGTGAAGGAACATCGTAGGAAACAAATGGACTTTCTTCTTGCCCTGATACCTTGGTGAGGCAAAGCAAAAATAGAAATATATATAAATAGTTTTTGTTAAACATGGTATATTAACGTATTACTGTAATAGTTCCCTTTTTCAAGGTTTCTTTGGCATTTGTTATGGTATAATAAAACACCATATTCTGTTTGGGGAATTTCGTTGTGGCTTCTGGCCAATTGTTCTGGTATTGTTTCTGATTAAGTACTTCCTCTCCCTTATCGTTATAAATAATAACTGATATATTGGGGTCTTTAGTATATGTATTAGGAATTATCCATTGGTCGTTAAAGCCATCTCCATTGGCAGTGATTACATTTGGCACGCCAAATGTGTCCTGAAATGAGGCAGTAAAGGATTTGGATACCTCACAATTGTTAATAGTCGCAGTGACTAAATAACTTCCTTCCTGCGAAATGGAAACGGAGTCCGTATCACTTAAAAGTATATTATTTTGGTCGTACCATTTATAACTAATAGCACCACTGGCGGAAATTGTTTTGCTTCCACCTTCAGGAAAGACTACTTCATTATTGGATGTGCTTAGGGCAATCAGTGAAGCATCCAATGGTGAAATTATTAATTCATTGGATTTTAAATTGCATCCGTTTTTCTGTATAATCAATTGATATGTACCGGGGGTTGCAGCCGATAATGATTCGCTGGTAATATTTAGGTTTACTCCATCTTTGAACCAATTAAAGGTTTCACCAGTTAGCACAGTTATGGTGGTAATATTTATTGTTTCATTGGAATTACAGATAACACTACCGCTCCCAGAGATAGTTAAGGTTTCGTTGGTCAACAATTGCACAGCTAAGGCATTTGAGGTGGAATTAAAGCTGTCCAAAGTACCCTGAACCTTGTATTCCCCATTTTCATCTGGGTTTGTTAAGCTTATACTGCTGCCATTGGCACTTGTAATGTTGGCCCCATCTTTGGTCCACTGATAAGAAAAATTGCTTTTTAAATCTGCAGTTACATCTGTTTTGGAGCCATCCGATAGTATTGCGTTAATTTTTATTATTTCAATAGCAACACTGGTATTAACACAATCGGTATATTCTGTGGTATAGTCGGTTAATATCTCAAAGGAAGCTGGGTTGACCAGAGTAGTGGCTTCAGTATTCTTCTGGGCCGAAGTGCAGGCACCACCGCTCAATGTTATTTCTGCATAGTAAACACCAACAGCATTTGCCGCTAGTGTACTATTGGTTTCCCCGGATATGGCAACATTGTCCTTGTACCATTGGTAGGTTACCGATACAGCATCTGATGAGGCAACTAAATTTGCTGTTGCACCAGGTAAAATAACCATGTTTGTGGGGTTGTCCCTAGAAACCGTAAAAAGACCGGCATTCGTAATGCTTACTATATTGGAAGTTTCTGTACATATACCGGCTCCTTGTATTTTAACGGAGTAATCCCCGGGAAAATTAGCGTTATTAGTGTCTAAGGTATAAGTATAGGCTCCTAGTGTACTTGGTTTAATAATTGTAGCTCCCTTGTACCAAGTGTAGTAAAGGTCTGGATAGTTCATATTGGCCTCAAGGGGCGCATAAGTTTCTCCGGAGCAAAGGGCGGTATCGGTCGGAGGGTTCAAGGCCAAGCCTACACTGGTTCCAATTTCAACCTCAATTGATAAGGACTGGGTATTGGCGGAACCGGAACAGGTAGAGCCGTAATCCAATTCCACAACATAATAACCACTTTCAGAAACTAGAATAGAAGACCCAGTTCCACTGCTGGTAAAGGGGGATGTATTTTTATACCAATTATACCGATAGGTTTCTGGATTTGGAATGTTGTATACTTCCAAGGTAGTTGTGCCGCCATTACATAGTTGGATTTTTTGCGATGGTAGTGCTCCGGTATCTCCTACTTCCCTAATAGCGAGAGTGGAATTGAAATCTATGTAGTACATTTCAAAGGCGTCGGAAACAGGACTTGTTTTAGCCGGACTGGTGCTTCTTACCCTAAAGCGGTAGGCATCTCCCCTAGTATTCGTTGGTAGAGCAAACTTGAATTCAAAGTCAAAATCAGAATTCTTGTCGGTCACCCTGCTTAATTCCGTGGGCGTAGTAAAGGCACCATTGGCATCGGATAGCTCCAATACAAATGCGTTATCACTATTTACAGTGGGTAGCCAAGTAAAATTTATAAAATATTCGTTGAAACCTGCGGATGCACATGCAGCGGTCCAAACCGAATTACCTGCTAAATTTGGGTTGTCAGCTGGTATTGGTTTGTTCAATGTCTGGGCTGCAATAGAGTTTATACCCAACATCATAAATGTTACAACGAAAATTAGTAGGTTATTTTTCTTGTTCGGGTTCATAAGATGTTGTAGTTAGGGGTTACAACCAGCATTTAATGTTGATAATTATTAGATAACTTTTTTTAAAATTTGGCAATACCTTGAATTACAAAGTATCTAACCACAAATATGTCATATAATTATAATACTGGAAATTTAAAGTTGTAAGGACATTTAAATCTGTTGTGAAACCCACTTTATTGTATGGTATGCTTATTTTATAGTCTGCTTTCCCTGCATTTTCCGTACATTTGCGCATCAAAAAAGAGAATATGAGTGAAGCATCAAAATCGCTAAATTTTATTGAGCATATTGTGGAGGAAGATTTAGGCAACGGTTTTCCCAAAGAAAAGCTTCGATTTAGATTTCCACCTGAGCCAAATGGCTATCTTCATATAGGCCATGCGAGTTCTATATGTCTTAATTTCGGTTTAGGTTTAAGATATCAGGCACCGGTTAATTTGCGTTTTGATGACACTAACCCTGCCAAGGAGGAACAGGAATATGTAGATGCCATTAAAGCGGATGTTAAATGGCTGGGATACGAATGGGATACGGAATGTTTTGCTTCCGATTATTTTCAACAGCTTTATGACTGGGCCATATTACTTATTAAACAGGGAAAGGCCTATGTAGACAGCCAGACTTCTGAGGTAATTGCATCCCAAAAAGGAACGCCTACGGAGGCAGGGACTGCCAGCCCCTTCAGAAATCGTACTGTTGAGGAGAACCTAGCCTTATTTGAGGGCATGAGAAAGGGCAAGTTTAAAGAGGGAGAGCATGTTTTAAGGGCAAAAGTGGATATGACGTCTTCCAATATGTTGATGCGCGATCCCATTATGTACAGAATTTTATATAGGGCCCATCACAGAACAAATACCGATTGGTGTATTTATCCGATGTACGATTGGACCCACGGGGAGAGCGACTATATTGAGCAGGTATCGCATTCCTTATGCACCCTGGAATTTGCCATGCACAGGGAACTTTATGACTGGTTTTTGGACCAAGTGGTGGACCAGAATTTAGTACGACCAAAACAAAGGGAATTTGCAAGGCGAAATTTCAGTCACACCGTGGTGAGTAAACGAAAATTGCTACAATTGGTGGAGCAAGGACTTGTAAACGGTTGGGATGACCCAAGAATGCCTACAATTTCTGGATTAAGAAGAAGAGGATATACTCCAGAGTCGATTGGGAATTTTGCTGATACCATTGGTATCGCAAAAAGAGATAATGTTGTAGACGTATCCTTATTGGAATTTCATGTACGGGAACATTTAAATAAAATTGCGCCTAGAGTAATGGGTGTATTAAATCCTTTAAAAGTGGTCCTAACCAATTATCCTGAAGGGGAAGAAGAATGGTTGGAAGCGGAAAACAATCCGGAGGATGATAGAGCAGGGTTTAGACAACTGCCATTTTCTAGGGAATTGTATATTGAACAGGAAGATTTTTTAGAGGAGGCCAACAGAAAGTTCTTTAGATTGAAATTGGGAGGAGAGGTACGCCTTAAAAATGGTTATATCATAATGGCAGAAACCTGTACTAAAGATACCAATGGGAATATTATTGAAGTTCAATGTACTTATGACCCAAAAAGTAAGAGTGGAAGTGGAACTGAAGAGAGTTTAAGGAAAGTAAAAGGTACTTTGCATTGGGTTTCCGCGAAGCATGCCTTGAAAGCTGAGGTAAGATTGTATGATCGTCTCTTTACCGATGAAACACCAGACTCACATAAGGATAAAAATTTCTTGGATTTTATCAACCCGGATTCTTTACAAATTATCACTGCCTATGTGGAGCCAAGTTTGGCTGATGGAAATATTGGTGATATATTTCAATTTCAACGTATGGGATATTTTAATATAGATAAGGATAGTAATCCTAATAAATTAGTTTTTAATAGAACGGTAGGTTTAAGGGATACCTGGGCCAAAATTCAGGAAAAAAATTAGCATAAATTAAGTTGATGCCTTTTGATATAACAATTGGTATTTTCTATTAATATTGAACTCCACAGCGCTTATTTGCAGAGGTTTTTTTTTGAGCGAAAGTAAATGGATCTCTGATAATTTATTGTTGGCTATAAGGTCTTAAATCGATTTTTCGACTAAAATAGGTTATAAAAATTATTAACGTCAAAAGTTTGTTGGATAGTGTCAATTGAATGTTAACATTCCCATTAATTTTGAATTATTAACAACTACTAATGGTTTTAAGTAATTAATTGTTCCAAGAATTAATTTGGAACCTTATTATATTGAAATCGCTGTCAGATCTTTTTATTTAACTGGATATTAACAGCAAATCAAATTTATTGGGTGTACATTAATTAAAACAGGAAGTAATAACATTAAATATAATTATTATGACAAACGACAGTGGAAATACTTTATTGGCTTTGCTAACTGGTGCTGCAATTGGTGCTGGAATAGGAATTTTATATGCTCCGGATAAGGGGACCAAGACTAGAAAAAGGATTAAGAAAAAGGCTATGGAAACATCTGATGATCTTACAAGCAGAATTTCACTAGCCAAAGAAGAGCTTACTAAAACTGCTGAGGCTAAAAAAGTGGATTTTGATCAAAAATTGGAAGAAACAATATCCAATATGAGTTATAAAGCGGATGATATTATCTCCGCATTGGAAAAGAAATTGGCGGATCTTAAGGTAAAGAACGCACAACTACAGAAGTAATCCCAAGTTAAATGGCTTTAGAGGATATAAAGGAGAGTTTTACGGAGATTGATAGTGATGTTAGGTCGTATTTAGAAAATACTGGGGAGTATTATAAGCTTCAGGTTTTTAAAATAACAATGCGTAGCATTACTACTTTTGCCAAAGTACTGATGGTTGGTAGCATAGCTTTACTAGCTTTGTTTATGCTGTCTTTCGCAGCAGCCTACGGAATTGGGATTTGGTTGGAGGATACTTTCTTTGGGTTTTTATTTGTGGGGCTGTTTTATGTTGTTGTTGGAGTCATTTTTTTTCTATACAGACACAAATTGGATAAACCCATGTTGAAGATGTTTTCTGAATATTATTTTGATTAAGAGCTTATGTTAAAACCTTCATTTAATTCTTTTGACGAAATAGATCAAAAGTTGAGAATTTTAAAATTGCAGAGAGAGATTGATAAAGAGCAGTTAAAAAGGCACTTTAATAATGCAAAATACAGCTTGTATCCCACAAGATTATTGGGAGGGTTTACTGGAATAACCAAAAAATTGGTTATTTCCTTTGTGGCCAATAAGATTTTAAAGAAAATTAGTTGATCCGATTATGTATAAAAAGTAAAACCTTTTTCTTCTTGCATGTAACAAGGAGTAAAAGGTTTTACTTTTAAGGGTAAGTTGTAGACTATTTTGAGTCTTTCTTTTTATTTTGAGTTTTCATGGATTCTCCAATCATATTACTGGCAGTAAATGAGGCTACCATGTTGTTTAACATGTCGCTTCCGGCCTGCGGTGAGTTTGGCAACAGTATTAAATTGGTGTTGGTGGCTTCACCAATAGATTGTAGTGTGTCGTAGTGTTGCGTAACAACGATTAGGGCAGAGGCTTCTTGTGAATTTATACCAACCTTATTCAATACTTCCACAGATTCCTCCAATCCACGGGCAATTTCCCTTCGTTGATCGGCAATACCTTGCCCCTGAAGCCTTTTGCTTTCTGCTTCGGCCTTTGCTTTTTCTACGATTAATATTCGTGCAGCATCACCTTCGAACTGAGCGGCAATTTTTTCCCTTTCAGAAGCATTAATACGGTTCATGGCTTCTTTTACCTGTGCATCCGGATCAATATCAGTCACCAAGGTTTTAATGATATCATATCCGTAATCCAGCATGGCATCTTGAAGCTCTGTTTTTACGGCAATGGCGATATCGTCTTTTTTTACAAAGACATCATCCAATTTCATTTTAGGAACTTCTGCCCGAACCACATCAAATACATAAGAAGTAATTTGATCATGTGGATATTCCAATTGGTAAAAGGCTTCGTAGACCTTATTTTTTAGTACA
>Ga0222651_1001214_pt1 | contig 13129 bp, 7 predicted proteins | sample AntAcemetagen369_FD_179855 | JGI IMG/M metagenome (GOLD analysis project Ga0222651, IMG submission 179855) | Saline water microbial communities from Ace Lake, Antarctica - #369 | ecosystem: Environmental > Aquatic > Non-marine Saline and Alkaline > Saline | place: Antarctica: Ace Lake | collected...
GAGCTTCTCCGTGAAGTCGTTGTGAGCCACAACAGCGGAGAGTGCGGCTTCCTTCGATTTAAGCACGGACTGACGTCTTAACTTTTGATCCTCCGTAATACCTACAACGCCCTGACCTCTGGCATCAATGGTCGCCAATTCATTAAGTGCTTTTGTAGCAGATTCAATAACCGACAATAATTGCTCGGGTGGTTGACTCAGACTGAGTTGTGGCAAAATCTTTTCTTCCATCACGGAGAGCTCCGATTCTGCCTCCGCAACTAAGTTTCTAGCAAACTCGTTACGGACAACCGCGAGTTCATTTTCTACCCTATCTAACTCTAGTCGGATTGGCCTTGCCGATTCCTTGGAGAGCCCTTCGGTGGCTGCATACAAAGCTTTCAACTGGCCATCTGCAAATACCATGGAGCGAATATCGCTAGACCATTTACCTTTGCTGCCTTCAAAGGCCTTTAATTTCTCTTCCAAAATCGTAGCATCTTGCTCGTCAATTGTTATAAATTGACGCACCTTTTCATGACGGGCTTTGACCGCCTGCGAGATGCCAAGCAACCATTCCTCCGGGTAGTTTGCGTTCGCGAAAGCACGAGCGCTGCTCAGATCCTTGTTCGCCAAAATCACGTCTGCTTGAGAAACAATCTTACTCGATCGGGCAAAGAAGTAAGCCGTGAGCCCGATGCATGTGAGAATAACGACTGAGGTTCCAGCAATCATTACTCGTTTGAGGCGCAAAGCTTTTAGCATTAGCTCAATCTTCCCGCGCAAGTGCAGCACCTCTTCCTGCCAACGCGACTGCAGTTCTGGATCTATTTCAGAGCCAAGAGACTCCGCATTTTTAGCAGCCGACAATAAATTCTCCAAAGAAGACTGCTTCTGAGATAGCCCGGTTTGTTTCGAGGTGATTCGATCCGTCTGAGCGTGACTCACGACGCTTCTGAGCTTTTCAAGCGCGATTCGTTGAGAATTAGCGTGTGTGACTCTCCCACGAAAGGCCCTCTCCAACTTGCTAAATGCAGACCACTTAGCCTCAACTTCCGGCGGCAAGCTGACAGATATAGAACCCTTAATTTCAAGGATTCTGTCGTAGAGGGCTTCGAATTCCAGCCACTCACTAAATTCAGGATTTTCAGGTGCTTGTTCAAGCAGCTCGTCGATATGAGCGATCCCTGCCTCATCATGCTGTTCTTGAACCAGTTGACGTGCCCGACCTACGATCTCGCCACCAGAATAGTCCCCGCAACTTAGATTGTCGAATTCAGAAAGTAGTGCTCGCGCCTTATTGACATCCTCACTGCGCAGCGCTGCGTCCAACTGATGTTCCAACTTCTTTGCATACCGGCGCTCCGTATTTTTCAGTTCTGTGTGCGCTGCACTGTCATTCGGTTGCAGTCGGGCCATTGTGCGTGCAATAGGAAGCGCCGATGCATAATCCTTTTTAAGAATCGCTTTTCGATACTCCTTTTCAAGCTTGCTATCTGTTTCACTGTTAGAGGAGTAAGCCTCATTTAGCCGATGAATGAGCGCATCCTCGAAATTACCCTCAAAGGACACACCATTTACATTGCACCAGTCTTTTAAGTCCTGAGATTGCGCAAAGCCCAGTAGCGTGAGAAGATCCAGTACCGATGGATCCGTTTCGGCCATTTTTAGCGCACCAGATGTGTTGCCGGAAAGCAGAATTGCATCCACCTGTTCGAGACGTTGTTTCAACTGCCTACAACTGTTATTGTAACTGGCAATTAAAGAACGGAATTCGTCCCCGAAATCTTTAGATTTCAAGTGGTTTCGTAAACCTTCAACAACTCGGCGGATTCGGATATGCTCGTTCATGTGTTTACTTTATTTCTACGGTGGCGATGGGTTGGTTGTCTCCAGTAGGTCTGAACTCTATTCGTTCCCACACTCGACTCTTCTCATAATCCTGCTTATCCTTTTCAGCTTTGTCCTTCTTCTTTTTATTCTCTTCAGCATCTTCTTTGAGCTTCATATGCTCAAGAAGATAATCGTTAAGCTGAGGCCCGCTTCTATTAGCCCTGAAACCTTCCTCATCTTTTGCATTGAAATTACCTTCAAGTTCAAGAGTCCAAGACTTCTCACCTTCTTCCCATTCAAATCTGTAGAGCCTTCCCGCAGGCTCGATTTTAAATCGTTTGGGTGCATTAAAGAGATCGTCGTAGGCACTGTCTAAACCTTTCTTAACCCCGCTGTTGGTTGGATCAATTCTCTCTTTTTCAAGCACATCTAGCTCCTCCTGATAGGCCTCAAAATATCCTTTAATCGTTGGAGTTTTCTTAGTGGCTGCCATGATTTCCTGGTATGCCTTGGCTAATCTTTCAGATTTCGTTCGAGCCTCTTTTGGGGCATTTTTACTTTCACTTTTCTCTGCAGCAGCCTTCTTTCCTCCAAGTTGTTCTATTATCCCCTTAGAAGCCCACTCGTTGAACTTATTCATTGTGTCAGCGTTCACATCTTCATCTCCTACTTGTTCACTGAGGATTTTCAAAATTTGCCACTCGGTGTTATTTTCGTAGGCCGGAGCATTTCCATTCTTACCTGTTAAAGAATCAAACGTTCTTTCTTTCGTTGAATAATCATCCGCGACTATCCACAGATCCAAACTACCCGCTCCGAACCGTTCGTTGAGCGTGTCGAAAGCCTTCTGGGCGGTGCACCCTTCAAGAGCAATTTCACCCAACTTTAAAGTTCCAGTAAAATTACCTCCTAAAATGACTAGAAGCTCTTGCGTGTCAGATGAAGAGTTAATTCGTATCGCATAACTTTCGCTCTCATCAGGTATTCTACTATTTATTGGGATGTTGTGACCGCCATTACCTGAAGCAGGGACTAAATAATCCGCTGAGAGCTTCAAACTATATTCAATATATGACTGATCATCGTTTAGAGCTTCTATACGCTCAATTCCTTTTGTCACCTTAAACTTCGAACGGTTATGATCCTTTCCTTTTATTTCGAGTTCCGCACCTGACTGCAACAATACGACTTTCTTATATTGGTTCAAATCGAGAGGAATTGAAACGGGCGCGGCTTCTTTAGGTGCCTCGATAGCGACTTCCGGAGCTTTCGCCTTGGAATTCCCTTCTTCCCCGTTCCCAGTAACCAATTTAGCATCTGAAACGTCATTAGACTTTCCCGAAGACTCTGACTTAGTTTCCTTTAACAGATATTCTCTTAAGAAATTAAAAGCTTCAGCATGACTATTCTTATCGAATTCATCCGTTGGACTGATTATTCCCCAATCGATGCCCTGCATTTCTTGAAGAATTTCGTCTAAGGATCTATTGCTGCTTTGCGTATTCTTCGCCGCATACATCCTCCGGAAGACATCCTCGACTTCACCACGAAAGTCAGTCGAACCACCCCCATCTATATGCTTATCATATAAATCAAGCATATCATTATACTGGCGCTCATAATTCTGATTCACTGATGGCTGTGCTTGATCTAAGTAAAACCATACCCCGCCTGCGGCTACTAAGAGTATGACCAAACAAACTAGAGTATAAAGCCATTTACGCTTTTTGGGGGGGCTGGTGGCAACATTACCCGCCTCGTTTCTGACCTCGTGACCCAGACCAAGTTTAAGTATGCGTGGCTCATGCTTGCCGACCGGCCTCCCTCTTTGTCCGCGCGGCGCAGCACCACCTCCACTTTCTGGAGTAGATAATCGATCTGCAATCGATTTTTCTGAGCTCAGCGGAATCGGTTTGGCCGCTGGGCGGAACTCTCCTTCCCGAGCAATGGCGCTCAACTCCTCATTGGCAGTCGTGCCGCCCGGCAGCGTTGTATCAAGGTCAATCAAAGTTCCTGCTTTGGGCAGGGCATAATCATCGGCATCCCTTACTACGAGCCACTTAAAAGTCTTGGCACTGCCGACTGCAGCCAAGCCTACACTAAAACTAGTCGTCCAGGTGTATTTATAGGACTGGTTGAACTTTGCCCGCACTGCCAGAGCCTCGGCCACAAGCTGGAGCAGGCTAGAATCGGTGCATTCCTTAGACCGCAGGACGAATAAACTTTGCGTATCGCTTGCGAGCTTGATGGCCCCATCGACACCTATGGCTTGTTCTTTCCATATCCGCACTGGCGGCTTGATTGCAGGAATCTGTTGGAGGCTCTGAACGTCCACCGGCTCTTCCCGTGGCTCGCCGCTCCACTGCTGACACCAGCCTGACCAGGTAAGCAAAATATCGGCAGGCGAGAGATCGGGTATTTCTTCTTTTTGAAACACCAAGTGGTGGGCGAGGAAATTTGTCCGACCGGTGTAGTCCTTATCCGTATCGCTTATTCTGGAAAGCGCAAAGTATGTCGTATCTCGAATCTCGATCTGCCGATAAGAATAGGTCACGCGACCACGGTTGCACTTTGTATGCTCGAAGACCGATAGCTTCTCCAGAGCCTGCTCTAGTGCGGGGCGGATACCGGGGCTACGGAGAACAGTGCAATATCCGCTAGCTCCGGGCTTGATGCCGCGCACGGCGCTGGTGAATATAATTTGATCGGCCACAGTAAGTATCTCTAAAGAGTTTTAAATTGATTCTGCAGCAGCCACAAGACCGGTGCTTCCACATTTCTGGGAGCCAACTTCTGCGGTACTGGCGCGATGCTCCCTGACTCAGTTCGAATCGGCGTATGTCCGAAACTGGTAACCGCGAAATATTTGATCTCCTTCGTCAGGCTTTCTGCATTAGCCACAGCTTCAGGGCAGACACGCATGAGGAGATCCCGCACGAGCTTTGAATTATGTTCCAATGCTGCTTTATCCAAGCGACCGTCTTTGAGGTAGGGCTCCAAATCACTCTCCAAAAGGTGCTCCCAAGCATCTAGCTTACCGAGGATGAAGGCAAATGGCTTGCGATTTAAACGGTCAAATGACTGCCCGTAAACTTTAGCGATACGGGTTCTCATTTCCGACAAGATGACGGCCTGAATATCATTCATCGGTGCCTCTACCTGTGGATCCTCGTGGCCACTCAGTAACTGCCTGAAGTCATGATTACGAAGAGGATCAAACAAGAAGAGCACACCAGAAGAATAAGCGACATGAAGGGCTCCGGGGGAGTCCTGTAACGAGATTCCCGGCTGGAAGTGCTCGCCTGCATTATCATAAAAAATGAGACCTTCCGCTTCAGCATCTTCATCGTCTCCTTCAACCAAAAAGCTGAACGGTCGTGGCATGCTGACATTCTTACCATGGCGGAAAACCTCCGTATACATCGCTCCACCTAGTTGCGTTTTGTCCAAAGCAACCTCGTCTGCGTTTGCACCACCAAACAGGCGACTGCGCATCTCAGTGAGAGGGGCGTTTGCCGTCGGATCCGCGTCCTGCATGCGCATGCCGTAGGCGCTAATCAAAGTCCTCGGTAAAACCCGCGACATCACCGCTAAGTAGTAGGATTTACCTGCGCTCGCATTACCGACGACCGAGATAATATTATATTTTGAGCTAACAAAGTTCACTGGCAACGTGTTGCGACATTGGGGGCACGCAGTATCCATACATGGTAAACCCATAGGATCTAAAGCATTACCATCGTCGTCAAAGTTCGTTGCAAGGAAACGCTTGGAAGCATCCTCACCCAGAATAGGATCTCCCCTTAGTTCGTCGTGCATTGACACGTGCATCATATCACCAAGTTCAAACTTCACCCAACAATGGGGGCAAAGAAGAGCATCTTCCGAAAACGATTCGTTTACGATCGGACTCACAGACTTCGCCTTTTTCGTGGCTTGAACGGGTTCGATATCAAATGCTTTGGTTGTTCCCACTGGCATGATTCGGTATTTCTTCCCGTCTCTAAGCGCCATTCGCTTTGCAGACTCTCTAGTTCGATCCAAAGAATAAGGGCCATCAATCGCTTCATTATCAGGGTCAATCACCCACCAAGCATTAAGATCGACCGAAGCAAACCAATTAGAAATAGAGTCGCCTCCATAGATGTAGCACAAATGAGTCCCTATGCGGAGTGCGTAATCCTGGTCCGGCAGAAGTTTTCTCTCCTCAACTGGTTTCTCATCGATAAAAATATGACCGTCACATTTTACCAGAACAGCACCATCCTTCTTTAAGGAAAACGCGCACTCGCCAGTCATCGCAGGACTGCCTTCGATTCGTAAATCGACGCCTTCCCTGTTCCCAACTAAATAAGGCTCACCCTCGACCTTGGATGTAGTCCCAGTTGCACAGTCCAAAACCATCCACTCTTTTTTTATTTTTTTTGAAAATATCATTGTCCTTGTCCTAGTATTTCAGTTCCGCCTGCTGAGGTAAATCCCGCTGGACTTTCATCTGTATAGAAATCAATCCCCACCGAGAGTCCATACTCATCAATAAGTGCCTTCATCGGCAAGTAAAGATCGAAGGAATCAGGATAAAAACCAAGCTGACAGGTGCCGCCTTTGCGCTTCACAAAGCTAAGGAACTCTCTCATTTCACGAGAGTTTAAAGAAATGCCGGATCCCCTCTTCGGTTCGAAGATGATAGTATTTGCATCCTCATGTAAGATATTAAACTGGGAACCCGGGTTTGTCTGAGATTCTTGTGGCAACATATAACACTTTCCATAACGAAAGTAGAAGAAGTCGTAGCGATCATATTTACGCTCAACAGGCGTTCTTAAAGTCTGGCTTTTCCGTTCTTTAACTTCGGCCACCTGAGAGAGTAACTCACTGTATTCAGACTCTTTCGATGCCAGCTCCTTCTCTGCGTTTTTAAGTTGAGCTTCAAGTTTATCCACCTCAGTTCGCAGGCGATTGTATTCCTCTAATTCAGCCAACACGTATTCGCCAGGGTCAGCAATTTGAGCTTTTGCCCGCTCTTTTTTAAGCTCTTCCAAGCGCCTCTCTAAATCCTGAATCCGCTTCTTCTTCTCCTGAAGCACGGCCAATTGCTTCTCAATTTCATCTATTGAAATAGTCTTCACAAACTCCTCGCCGAAAGTATCACGATTTTCAGACATACGCTGGTTCTCGAAACTTAGTAGCTCTTGCCTTATCTCTAGAGCCTCTACCTCATTCTCCAGCTGTTTCCGTTGCATCTGCCCCTCGGCGGAAGAAGGTGACTCAACTATACTGACAAGGACGATTAGGATAGCGACTAAGACAAGCCCACCGATGCCATTACACATGGTGTCAATCATTAGCCCCATACTATCCTTTTGTTGTCGTTTCATTTCCTAGAGCTCTTGATGGTTAAGATGAGGACAATCAGAAATAGAATTACAAATATGAGGAGAAGCCACTTAAAAGTCTGAGTATATTCGCTGGAAGCTTCTTCAACGGTTGTTTCTTCGCTCGCCTGAGCTGGATCTACCGTGCTGTCTGCATTAGTGTCGGCGCTTTCAGGCTGCTCCTGCCCTGCTTCACTTACTGCGCCTGCACCACCGCCAGTGTCAGAAGCCGCTTCCGATGAGCTGGCCTGACCCTCGCTTTGCGCGGCTGAGCCACTTCCTCCACCATCTGTTTCACCTGGGACAACACGCCCGCCGCCCGTAGAATTCGATCCGTCAACTCCCGCTGAGCCAGCCGGCCCACCCGAAGTAGTGCCGCTACCGTCTTGCGCAACTTCTCTGCCAACTGAAGGAATGCCTTCAGGAAACTTAGTGAGAATCAACTTTTCGCCTTCAGGCACCGGCTGGTATCCGACTGCTATATTGCTCTGGCGAAAAGAAACTATCGATTTCTTGAAATCATCTATCGCATCTGGCCGAACGAAGAAAAAAACACGTTTTTTGTTTGGATCGACCTTAACCTTCAGTAGGAGTTCTTGCGCAGAAGTAATTTCGATTGCGCTCTGTACACCATTGTAAACTTTAAATGCCCGAAACTGTCGCACGCTAAAATCCACAAGATAAACACTTTCACCTGCTAAAGAGTCATCTAACTCAACTCTGTATTGATCCTCGATCTCTTCCATGTAGGATTCGGTTTTTTCGATAAAACCCTCCGTTTCATCAGCGTCCAACTCTGCACTCGCGATTAAGCCTTTCAGCGCCTCAATCTCCGCTCGCTGCTCGACCACCTCTCGCCGAGTGTTTAAGACAGCTGGGTGCCCCTCAAAGCGCTCTGAAACTATCTTATTTAAATCTCCCGTTTCTTCATCAACATCAGAGAGCAAATCGCTTATCTGATCATCAAACATCTCGATTTGAGTGCGATTCGCTTCTACTTGCTTACTCAATTCGAGAGTTTCTCGGCTTTCGATCACCTTGACCGCATTTTCATACAAGGCGTTACGCTGTGCCACTGCTTTTTCGACCGAATCGCCAAGAGAGGCTTTCTCTTCACGCATTTCCTCAAGGGCTTCAACAAATTCAATATCCGAGACTTTTGCGTTAATCAGAAGGTAGATAACAATTAGGATCAGAATCCCAAATACAGCCATTATGACGTCCTGAAACATCATAAAGGGAATTGTTGGTCGTGACCTAGCCACCCTTAATTGCTTTTATTATCGGAGGATATGCGGAGTCTTGAAACGATGGCTTCCTGACAGTAGACGGAGCAATCGTTTAAAAATTTAGCCTCTTCGTCTTCTTGAATGGCAGCAACCATTTGAAGTATTAATGCGAGAAATAGACCTACTAAAGTGGTTTCAAAGGCTGTTCCCAACCCGGAAGTAACCGATCCTAGGGACTCCTTAATCGCGCTAAGGTCATTTGCCCCCGCCAACACACTTCCGAAATCACCGATGGCTACACTCAGGCCGATTGCGGTGCCGATGAATCCAAGGACGGGGATCGCCCAAATGAAACTATGTATAAGTGCATACGAATTCTCGTGACGAGCTACATCTTCTTCGGATTCTGCCCTGAGGATTTCTGAAACGTCACTGACCTGACCTAGATTTCTTAAATTAGATATTGATATACGAATACGCCGCAAAAGTAGAAACTGGTCGGGATCGCTTATCGTCTTCTCCAGTCGACCAAGAACTAGCTTAGAGGTCTCGGCATTTAATATGAAATTTGGATCTTGCGGAATAACTGACAAAGTGAGCGCAGACTTCTGCTTCCTTAACCGAATTCTCTTCAGCAACAAAATCGAAATCCCCCAAAAGAACAATGCACAGGCTGGAATCACCACAATAAGATTTCTAGGCTTTAGAAATATATCAACCAGCCCGCCTAACCAGCCATCAGGTAAGGATGCTCCGAGAGCGTAGACGGTTACATAAAAAACTAGGGTAAATGCAAGCCCCATGAAAAGGGTCTGAGAACGCCTAGGATCCAGATAAGAGATCGACTTCCAAGCGGCAACTGAAGAATTGTTAGTCGAGGTAGATTTTTTAGTCTTACCCGACGCGACCGGCACCTCAAGTTCGTCGAACATCGACCGTTTAACCGCTTTTAAATTTACCTCTTCATCGTTATCCATAAGTTATCTTTTTTTTTAAGCGCTTTTTTCATCCGAACTTCTTAGTTGAAGCAAGATATACCATCCCGACAATCCGATTAATAGATATTTACCTACGACTGCACTAACTGTGTCTTCGAAGGGCAAGAAAAAAGGACTGTTCCAAAGTGCGTGTAGTCCTACGATGAAAATGAATATTCTCAAGAATACGTGCGAAAAGAACCCGTTCAATTTAGAGTCAGATTCCTTGCTGGCATGCCAGAGCGAGCCAACCACAACTGCTGTCCAGAGCACGTGAGCAAACGGCGACATAATGGCTCGAATCACTAAAGTCCCAATGGCACCGTGCCAGTCGAGGAAGATGCCGTCATCATGAAAAACAATAAAACTTTCGAAAATATAACCAGCAGTTTCAATCATGGCAAATCCAGCACCAACGGCAGCACCGAGGACAATACCATCCTGAACTTGGCGAGCCTTCACCCAATTTCTGGCAATAAAGATTGCAGCAAATAACTTTGCTGTCTCTTCGACTGGACCCGCCAGCATTGGAGTAAACGTAAAGTTCGAAACCACAGGCAATTCGTTCAAAACAAGAGTAAATATAATCGATAGCAGCCCCCCTACAACCACCGCTTTAGCAACATGGTAGCCGTTAAGGCGTGAAGCTATGCACAACTCCATTAAAAGTATCAAAGTCGCAAGGGGTACCGTGACACACCCAACAAAGAAAAAACCCGGTATTAGCTTGAGGTTACCGAAGACGAATAGCGCCCAATACAATGCCGCTATTGCAATAAGGCCCCCAACTAGGATGCGGGAAAATACCCAAGGCACCGCTTCTCCATTGCTGCCCGATAAAAAAATGGTCTCCGCATCTGCCTCAGAATTCGAAGCAAAGCACTTTTTCAAGATTTGCCTCCAGGGCAAAGTCTTCGCTGATGGCAGACCCGTAACGTGGTCTAGAAAAGAAAAAACACTTTGGGTGTCACTATTTCTAGACCGTTTCCGAGAATGGCCTGATACCTGAATATTCGGCAAAGAAACGAGGAGCGTCTTTAGCGGCACCCAGTCTGCATCACCCGAAGCAGCAACCAATACATCTGCATTCAGTTCACCTCTCACCACTGATTTACGGAGCAATTCAAGGCTAAATGGCCCCCGGACTTCAGAGTTACCGACTGTAAGATAATAAAGCTTACTCTGGTTCACTATACTCGAAAGTTAAGAATGATATGCGAGACGATATATAAACATAAATGCAGTATAATGATTTAAAAAATTCTAGCTTGTCACCATAATAAACTCTTAAACGGTGATTTTTTGGATGCTTAATCTCCCGACGCGCCCGCCTAAAAGGCGAGACGTAGCGTGTTGGGCAGAGTTGGAGTCCCGCCTTTAGGCGGCTGCGTATGAACCGCTTTTTAGACGCGCCCGCCTGAAGGCGAGACGTAGCGTGTCGGGCAAGGTTGGAGTCCCGCCTTTAGGCGGCCGCGTATGAACCGCTTTTTCGACGCGCCCGCCTAAAAGGCGAGACGTAGCGTGTCGGGCAAGGTTGGAGTCCCGCCTTTAGGCGGCTGCGTATGACCCGCTTTTCCGACGCGCCCGCCTAAAAGGCGGGACGTAGCGTGTCGGGCAGGGTTGGAGTCCCGCCTTTAGGCGGCTGCGTATGACCTGCTTTTCCGACGCGCCCGCCTAAAAGGCGAGACGTAGCGTGTCGGGCAGGGTTGGAGTCCCGCCTTTAGGCGGCTGCGTATGACCCGCTTTTCCGACGCGCCCGCCTAAAAGGCGAGACGTAGCGTGTCGGGCAGAGTTGGAGTCCCGCCTTTAGGCGGCTGCGTATGAACCGCTTTTTCGACGCGGCCGCCTGAAAGGCGGGACGTAGCGTGTCGGGCAGTGTTGGAGTCCCGCCTTTAGGCGGCCGCGTATGAACCGCTTTTTCGACGCGCCCGCCTGAAAGGCAAGATCAGTGTGTATGAGGGTGACTTCTTGAGATAAATGCGAGTTACCTGATTGAGTACTCCACCTAATTTTGAAAGTCCCCCAAACTGACCTTCCTTTTTAAAATTTGCTCAATCTGATGGTTTGATCCTGAGACTCCGATCATCTTCCCAGTGGCGAGATTAATCGCAACAGTTCCATAACCATAATAGTTTTCAACTGGACTGCAGCTTGCATACAACTCTCCTTGCCCTCTATCCACCATGACATTTCTTTTGTCTAGTTTAAACACCTTAGGCGCACCCCCTGATTTAACAAAGAAGGCCGTGTAGATTCTAGTATAAACAGGGCCCGATATCGAAGATGCTTTCACGTGTACCGTTACACCCTTAAGTCTTACTTTTTCAGTTTCTGCCCGGGCAGTGGCAGTAACCATTGTTTCTACGGTTATCCAATCATAATCCCAATACACTGAGTTTGAAACATCGATATCTACAAACGTCCGCCCTGTTTCCCTGATAATCGATTCGTCATCGGTTCTAGCAGTTGTGCAGCGTAACGAAATCTGAGTAACATTTCGACCGGGGAAGTTTAGTTGAGGGTTTTCGGCAGCCCACTTTTTGAAATATGCTTGATCCTTTTCACTAAACAGTGATTGAGGAATAGTAAATTCCTCCTTATCCAGATCACGTTTAACAGTGACTGATCCCGATTCGACTCGAAGGATTTCTCCTTCGAAACTAGTTCCTTCATTTGATGTAAAGGTGTAAGAATATGCTACGGAACAAAGTGCCGTAGCCAGTAGTAGGCATCTGAACATAAATCAAAGTATAATTGTTCGCTGAATCTGTAAAGAAAATGAAGCATACTAATTAATGCTTACGAATCCCTGAATCCGAAATCGGTCTAGGCTTCTGTGGTAAAGTGTCATCCGCTCGAACCACTGGCTTTGTTCGGGACTTTGATGCTATAGCAATGAGTGCTCCAGATAGTGTTCCAATTAAAATATACAATAGTGTTAACCACGAAATGCCTAGTTTCTGAAGTAAGCGTAGCGCTGGTGATTGCTCCAGCAATGCTTCGGGGTCATCCGCGGTGAGCTCCTCTGGAGCATTGCTTTCATCAACAGCCACTTGAGCATCCTCCGCATAGCGCCAGCTGATATAGCCTTCTTCCAACAGCAATGAAAATACAATCCAACTAGGATGCAGATCTTCAGAGCCTGAAATCTCTTCGGTTTCCTGAAGCAGCCGTGTTGAAAGCATGGCCAAGTCCAACTCCTTATCGGTCACTTGCAATGTCGTCAGTTCGCCCTCTTCAGACATCACACTCTGCCACAATACGGTATTAATAATCGAATGAGCCAGTAGCGCCAACGCATTACCGTTGATTAGATCTTGTTCTGTCGCACCTGGGCTATCCTCGGGCAGAACACGTAGTATTGACGCTGCGCAGGCTTTCAAATCTTCTTTTTCCTTCAGTAGGTTAGGGCCGAAGAAGTCTAAGGCAGCTTTTGCCTCGTCCGCAGGAGCGGCGAAAGGGTCGACAAGTTCCGAACCCTCTGGAGGGGCTGCAAAGGGATCAACGACTACCGAATTCCTGCTTGAACCCTTTATGCTAATGGCAACGTAATCATTCCCGACTGTATAAGTGGCGCCTACTTGTTTAGTTACAAAGCCAAGAATACGTCTTAGACTTAATTTACTCATACTTATGTTCACTTTCGGATCTATTTCATTTGGATTAAAAAATGGAACAATGTTTACCCCCAATCGATCTGGATCGTACTCAACAGACAACTCACTCAAAGTTTCAA
>Ga0222651_1001221_pt1 | contig 13075 bp, 9 predicted proteins | sample AntAcemetagen369_FD_179855 | JGI IMG/M metagenome (GOLD analysis project Ga0222651, IMG submission 179855) | Saline water microbial communities from Ace Lake, Antarctica - #369 | ecosystem: Environmental > Aquatic > Non-marine Saline and Alkaline > Saline | place: Antarctica: Ace Lake | collected...
CGACCTAGCGCGCTACGCCGACACCAAGGGCTATGAAAGGGACCGCCCACGTGCCATTTGGCGCTATCGGGATTGGGTCATTGAGGCCCTGAATGCCGATATGCCTTATGATCAGTTTACGGTAGCGCAGTTGGCAGGCGATCTCTTGCCAAATGCCACCAAGGAACAAATTTTGGCGACCGCGTTTCATCGCAACACGATGGAGAATGACGAAGGCGGAACGGATGATGAAGAATTTCGGGTGGCGGCTGTGAAGGATCGGGTCGACACCACGGTGCAAGTCTGGATGGGACTTACGATGGGGTGTGCAAAGTGTCACACTCACAAGTATGACCCGCTAAGTATCGAAGATTATTATTCTTTTTACGCCTTCTTTAATCAGACCGAGGATGCCGATCGAGGAGCCCCGGTTGCGGCGACACCGACTCGTGAACAGCGTGAAAAAATCAGGAGCTTGGAGGCGGAGGCGAAGATGCTTTCCACGCAATTGAAGTTAAAGCCGGAGGGCTTTGAAGAGGCCTTGAGGTTATTAACAGCGGAAGTGCGAAGAGAACTGGAGCAAGTTCGAGCTGCGATCCCGACGACTCCCATCATGCGAGAACTCGCTCCGAATCGTCAACGGGTGACCAAGATTCATCAGCGTGGCAACTTCCTCGATCAGGGTGAGGAAGTGACCGCCCGGTTGCCGGTGGTGTTTGCGGGGCTTCCCGAGGGTGAGTCGGCGAATCGACTTGGCGTGGCGCGTTGGTTGACCAGTCCGGAGAATCCGCTCGCCGGTCGCGTCATGGTGAATCGAATTTGGGCGCGTCTTTTTGGGATCGGGATTGTCGAAACCGAGGAGGACTTTGGGATGCAGGGAGCGGTCCCGGAGCATCCCGAATTACTCGATTGGCTCGCGGTCGACTATCGGGAGAAGGGATGGTCCTTGAAGAAGCTTCTTAAAACGATTGTGATGTCGAAGTCCTACCAGCAGAGCTCAAAAATTACGCCCGGTCGGCTCGCTGCGGATCCCCGTAATCGCTTGCTTTCACGCGGTCCACGATTCCGCCTGAGTGCTGAAATGGTTCGCGATCAAGCTCTCATGGCGTCCGGTCTCTTGACCCGGAAAATCGGTGGGCCTTCGGTGATGCCACCTCAGCCAAGCGGAGTTTGGAAGTCCACTTATAGCGGAGACAAGTGGAAAAATGCCACCGGCCCCGATCGTTACCGTCGCGGCGTTTATACCTACCTCAAGCGGACTAGTCCCTATCCTTCCATGACAACCTTTGATGCCGGTTCGGGTGAGGTTTGTCAAATTCGCCGGGTGCGAACGAATACGCCGCTCCAAGCTCTCGTGACCCTGAATGATACCGTCTTCGTGGAGACAGCGGGTGCGCTGGCACAACGCATGACGGATCTTTCCCACGGCTTTCGCCTGGTTTTGATCCGACCACCTTCGGCCAAGGAACTGGCTCGGTTGAGCGAGCTTCACGAGAGCATGACGAGACACTATGAAAGCGACCCGGCGGCCGCGAAGGAGCTTCTGGCCGCGGCGGGACTGGCAGACGGCGAGGCCGCGATGGTCGCGGTTGCCAATGTTCTCCTCAACCTCGACGAAACCCTCACCAAGCCATGAATCTTCACCACGAAAAAGTGCGCGCCCAGACGCGTCGCCATTTTTTCGGCCAAGCCGGGATGGGATTTGGAGCGATCGCTCTCAATCAACTTCTGGCTGCCGAAAAGCAGCCCGGGATGAAAATCCCAGCAAAAGCCAAGTCGATCATCTATCTTCATATGGCGGGCTCGCCTTCCCAGATTGATCTTTTTGAAAACAAGCCGGCTCTCGCCAAGTTCCACGGCAAGGATTGTCCCGCGGAGTATCTCAAAGGGAAACGTTTCGCTTTCATTAAAGGGACCCCGAAGATGATGGGGCCCGTCTTTGACTATAAGCAACGCGGTCAAAGCGGGCAGTGGGTGAGTGATTTGTTGCCGGGGCTGAGCTCGGTGATCGATGATGTCTGCGTCATTCGTTCGATGCACACCGACCAATTTAATCACTCCCCGGCGCAGCTTCTCCTCCAGACTGGTAATCCGCTTCTCGGGTATCCCTCGATGGGTTCGTGGGTGAATTACGGGCTTGGGACCGAGAACAAAAATCTCCCTGGATTCGTGGTGCTCGCTTCGGGTGGGAAGACTCCGAGTGCGGGGAAATCACTCTGGGGATCGGGCTTTCTCCCGACTCTTTATCAGGGCGTGCAATGTCGCACTGATGGCGGAGACCCCATTCTCTATCTTTCTGATCCAAAAGGAATGAGTCGGGCGGTCCGGCGCAAGACACTCGATGCTTTGAAGGACCTTAACGAGTTTCAGCACGAGCACGTCGGCGATCCTGAAACGCTCTCGCGAATCTCGCAATATGAGCTGGCCTATCGCATGCAGATGTCGGTTCCAGAGGTCATGGATATCAGCAAGGAGCCGCAACATGTTCTCGATTTGTATGGAGCCAAACCGGGTCATGTTTCTAATGTTGAGACCGCCGCTGATCCTCGCCGACTTTACAAAGGGGACGATCCGACCTTTGCCAATAACTGTGTGCTTGCGAGGCGACTTGTTGAGAACGGCGTTCGCTTTGTGCAGCTTTACGATTGGGGGTGGGACCATCATGGATCGTCACCGGGCGAGTCCATCGACGAAACCCTCCCCATTAAATGCCAGCAAATTGATCGCGCGGTTGCGGGGCTCATTAAGGATTTGAAACAACGTGGTCTCTTTGAAGAAACCCTCATCGTTTGGGGTGGGGAATTCGGCCGCACTCCCATGATGCAGAACAACGTCAACGCGACCCTCAAACCAGGCTTCTATGGTCGTGACCACCACCCGCACGCCTTTACGATGTGGATGGCGGGAGCCGGGATCAAGCCGGGTGCGTATGGTCAAACTGATGATATCGGCTATTATATTGGCGAAAACCCGGTCGGAATCCGTGACATGCAAGCGACGATTCTTCACCTCCTCGGTCTCGATCCCCACCGCTTCAGCTTCGCCTATCAAGGTCTCGATCAACGCCTGATCGGACCCACTGATGACGGGCAGGTGGTGAAGGGGATTCTTGCTTAGGAACGGCGATGATCTTATTTATTTCGGAGTCGTTCCTTCGCCGAAGTTATTTCTTCCTCCTCGTTGGGGCCTTCAAAGAGGCGAGGTAGGCGACAAGATCGCGAACTTCGGTTTTTGTCAGGATGGCAGCCATGGGAGGCATGGTGGAAACGGGACGGGTCATTTCGGTGATCTCTGCGCGTGAATAGGTCTTCTTTTCGCCGTTGACGAGGTCGGTGATGGTGACCTCTTTTGGGTCTTCCTTGCTCAAGGTCCCGGCCACGATGGACTTGTCCTTGAAGGTGAGGGAAACGGTTCCGTAACCCGGGGCAATCTGAGCGCCGGGATTGACGAGAGATTCGACGAGGTAGGCGGAATCGTGTAGGCTCCCGACGCCCTGAAGGTTGGGCCCGGCAACGCCGCCTTTTTCGCGGTTGCTTTGGCCTTTGTGACAACGGGTGCATTGCGCGGCACCATGATTATAGAAGAGCGCCCGGCCTTGGTTCAGGTCGCCGCCGGACCTTGTCACCGCATAGGCCGCGAAGGGATTACCGGGGTCGAGGCTTGAATGGTAAGCGGCGAGAGCTTTGACAATTTCCGGCTCGGTGCGCTTTGCCGCCGCTTCGAGGAGATCAAGGTGAAGGCCGGGTGGCTGTGCCTTGAGGTCTTGCAGACTGGTGAAGATGATGGCGGCGGCATCGCGCTGCGTGATGGTGGCGAGGATGGCAAAGGCTTGTTGTTGATCGTAGATTCGATCTGAAGCGAGAATCTTGCGGGCTTGGTCGATGGCGGCGGCGGGATCTCTTTCAGCGAGAGCCGCGAGGCTGCGGACCCGGATTTCGCGATCGCGATCATTGAGAGTTTTGTCGAGGGCTTGCAGAAGCTCTGGGGTCTTTTCCTTACGTAAGGTTTCGAGCGCGGCGAGCCGGATGGTGACCGCGTTTTGTGGGTTCGTAAAGTGAGAGAGGAGGACCGCGGGGGCAATCTTGAGGCCGAAGGATTCAGTGGTGCTGATGACCTCGGCGAGGAGGTCGCCGGTGGAATTTTCTAAAAGAGCGTTGAGCGTCCTGGCGATCTCCGGGCGATACGCTTGCAGCGAACGCTTATTGTTTAGAGGACGGTTCTTGCCGGTGGTGGGATCGGCGGCGGGAGGAGTCTCCCAACGTTGGAGCACGAAGAGGGCTTCCATGCGGACGTTGCCAGAGGCGGTTGTGTCTGAGGCGATGTCTAAGATGCGTCGGACGTTCTCGGTTCCTCCGGCCCGGTAGATGGAATTGATGATGCGGTAGTCGATCATGGGAGTGGATTTTCCGAGCCAAGTGGTGAGTCCGGCGAGGGCAGGGCGGGCTCCTTCGATGTAGCCGTCGTTGATGGCCTGGATGGTCTCGATGACGATGGCGTCTTCCGAGTCGGCGAGGAACTCGGCGATTCCTTTGTGTTTCAGACGTCGAAGAGTGAGAACTGCTCCGAGGCGAACGGCGGCGGATTCATCGGCGTGAAGTGCCAGGATGGCATCCGCTGATCCGCTCGCTTTGACGATGAGTTCAAGAGCGTGGACGGCACCGTGTCGAAGGTAGGGATCACTGTCGGTGTTCTCCTTCAAGAGCGAGACCAAGTCGGGGATGTCTTCGGCGTTTCCGGCTTTGCCGAGAGCGATCGCGGCGAGCATGCGGGTGTTGAGATTTTCGTCGGTCAGGAGAGCGGCGAGAGCTTTGCGATGGGCCGCGGGGTGGGCCTCGCCGAGAGCTTGGGCAGCTTGTCCACGGATGCGCCAATTTGCGTCAGTCGTCAGCTTAGCGAGAGCTTGGGCGGACGGGACATCCTTTTTAAGGCGAGCCAGTTGGCCGAGGCCCCAGACTCCGTGGAGGCGGGTGAAGAGTGTTTTATCCGTTGCCGTCGCGGCGATGAGGAGTGGGCCATTTTCAAGAGATTTCGCGAGGGTGAATTGTGCCCTCTGGCGAACGCGGAGGTCGGGGTGTTCGAGCAGCTTGCTGAGGTCTTGTGGAGAAAGGGTGTCGAAACCTTTGGCGAAAGTTTTGCGGACTTCGGAGATGACGGGCTTGGCGAGTTCGTCGGGATTTTCGAAAACGTAAATCGCGCCGAGGTCGTAGGTGTTCCAGCTACCGGTGAAGTCGCTGACGTAAACGCGGCCGTCGTAGCCGAACTCCATGTCGGTATTGAGAAGTCCCTGGATGAAGGTTTCATCTTTGGCCACGGAGTAGGATGCTCCGGAGGGGGCCATTTCAAAGGCGATGACGCCGCTCTTGCCTCCGCGGTAGTCGCAGATGAAGAAATTGTTGTCCCACTTTGCGGCAAGTCCGGTGCCGGGATTGTAGGTCAGGCCGGAGGGGCCGGTGCTGATGTGGCCGACGGGTGGGAGGTAGGCTCTGGGGCGGTTGGTGCCGTAGTGGTCCCAGCCACTCTCGACCATCCAGGGGATGGCGTGGCGGCGGTTGATATCGATGGCATGGCGGAAGTTACGGAGGTTTTGATTGCCGCGATTCCAGCCGGAGTTCGCTCCTTCGACCATGTAGACGACGCGCGCCTTATCTCCCATGTCGGCGTTATTATCGACCGAGAAGGCGGAGCCGTATTGGTCAAAGGCAATCTCCTTGGGATTGCGCAGACCGGAGTGAACGACTTCGAGACTGCTGCCGTCTGGCTCCATGCGGAAGATCGCTCCGGCATATTGATCGTAAAGGTGACGGCCATCGGGAGTTTTAAGATTGTAGCCGCGGTCGCCGATTGTGAAGTAGATGCGCCCGTCTGGTCCGAAGGCGAAGCCATTGAGGTCGTGGCCGCTGAGGCTCACGCTGATTCCATAACCTTCTTGAAGTGATTTTCGAGTGTCGGCTTTGAGGTCGCCATCGGTGTCCTCGAGCATCCAAACGTTCGGGATGCAGGCGAAGTAGACTTTTCCGTTCGCGGCCATGATGCCAGCGGCGGTGCCATCAAGGGGATGATTGAAATCATCGGCGAAGAGTTGGGCGTGGTCCATGATGCCATCGCTATCACGATCTTCTAGAACGCGGATTTTTTCAGAGTATTTGGTGTAGTATTCAAGCGGTTTGACGGCGGAGTGTTTCCGATACATCTCCAGGCGCTCGGCGGTGGAGGTGAGGGCAATCTCGTCGCGTAGCCAATGTTGGTTACGGCGGTTGTCTTCGATGCCACGATCAAAGCGGTGGGTCTCGGCGAGATAGAGACGGTTTTGTTCGTCGAAAGCGATCGCGGTGACATTGAGAGCATCCGGCTGGCGGGCGTAAACGCGGGCCTCCATTTCCTCGGGATAAGTAATCGTGGAGAGAAGGGCTTTATCGGGATCCTGCGCAGGGAACTTATCAGGATTGGCAGTGCCTTCAATCTTACCGGGGTCATCTTCCGGAGGGACCGCAAAAAGATGAGTCGAAAGAAGGGTGCACAGAGTAAGAATGAAAGTAGCGCGAAGAATCATTGAGGGCTTGAACCTAGGCCAGACTTCGAATCTTACAAGAGTTCCGCGAATGAACCAGCCTCCTCATGGGGCATGCTCGATTAGAGATTAATGGGGCTCCGACGCCGTGTCGCTCCTGAGGCGGTCAAGCAAGGCTTCGCCAATCGTCGAATCAAAGTGCAATGCGTCTAACCAATGATCTTCTGACCACACCTCTGGTAGGGCAGGTTCACCCCATTCGGTCGGGGTTGCATAGGATGCATAAACGACCGTGACTCGTGGCTTCTCGTCACTGGACGGTAATCCGTCCGAGGTGCTGAGCTCCGCCGCCTTGAGTTCTGCCAGGGCTCGACGCCAGAGGTGGGAGCGCTCCTGCAACCCCTCCAAAACCAAGGGGTCGTCCAGAACCCACGGAGAGTGGGGGCCCTCATAATAGACGACCAAGGCATCATGCGGGACAGCGAGTTTGCTTATGCGTTCAATTCTTTGCTGAACCGCCGCCTTGGTATTGGGACGAACCAAGAGTGAGTCTTGCAGATATTCGATTGTCGCGAGGTTCACAAGGTTTCGACGCAGTTGCTCTTTCTCGGCTTCTTGCGGGACGATATGATCAGGGGGGGAGCCTTCGGCTGCTATCGAGGATTTGCGCATTTCGTTTGCGATGTGATGGAGCGATTGATGGGTCGTTCTGCTATTGACCAGATAGCGCAGCAGTACTTTTCCTTCATATTTCCCACGGCGGCCACCCATCGCATCGACAAAATAGACATGAGATCGGGTGCTCGTTTGCAGCAGGCCCGTGAGGAGGTTATCGATGAGGCCGTCATCCGCACCAGCGATACCAAGATTTAGGGCTTTGAACTCCGAATTCGCGCGGACTTTCGGAGTTCGAGATGTCCCTAAAAGAAAGACCTCGATATCAGGCTCGGAGGCAGGCGGCCGCTCAAGTTCGGTCAAAAGGGCGGGCAACGTATAAGTGTGCGTGGACAGCCGTTGATAGCGGCGGCTATCCTGTGGATCAATCCACAGGTTGAAGAGCACACAGCCGCAGACGATCGCGGTGAGGGGCGCAAATAGGATAAATAAGTAAAGGCGTGGGGAGGGGCGCATCAGAATTGTCCGTAAATGACCGGAAGGCTTTCCCGGTAATCGATGAAGATCATGATCGTCGTGAGAATCGCGCCGGTGAAGGCTGCCCAGACGATCGATTCCCGCCAACGCAGCCGAGTGGGAGCCACTTCCACCGCATCGTCATGGGTAAGGTTGAAGATGCTATTGGTGTTGGGAGCCCACAACGCAATAGCAAAGGTCGCGACAACCACAGAGACGGCGTAGCTTGTCGTCTTGCCGATTCCGACGAATCCACTTGCGAGTTCGAAGCTTTCCGCAAAGTGGTGTAAGGCAGAGCTAAGGGATGACAAAGTCGGAAGCGACCAGTCAAACATGCTGCGAAGGATCACCCAAGCATCGCTCATTTCCTCGACCCGAAAGAGCAGCGTGATCAGTGGGAGAGTGAAAAGAATGCCAACACGGCCGATCCAGCGAGGCAGGCGGATCCCCCGCTTGGCAGAACGCTTAACTTTCCGGCGGATCGTGAGGAGCTGAAAAACCACCGCGTTGAGACCAGCCAAGAACCCCCAGAGGACGAAGGTGCCACTCGCACCATGCCATAGACCGACGGCCATAAGGCTGATCGGGGTGGCGACCGACCAGACTACGATCATGCGCCGGATCCCTTGGCCCGGGGTCAGTTTGCGGACCAGATTGAAGGTAGGGAGAAAGACGAAATCACGAATAAACGCGGTCAAGGTGATGTGCCAGCGGCCACAGAAGTCAGTGGGCGAGATGGCTCGGAGAGGAGAATTGAAGTTGAGGGGCAGACGAAATCCAAAGATCAGACCGATACCCACGGCCATGTCCGAGTATGCGGAAAAATCGAAGTAGATTTGGAGCAGAAATCCATAGGCGGCCAACCAGGCGTCTAACAGGGAGAGCGTTCCGCCATTCCCCACCCCTTGAAAAATGGGGTTCACGATCCCGCCCAAGCTGTCGGCCACTATAATTTTTTTCGCGAGGCCGAAGATGAAGAGTGATACCCCACGGTTCAGTTGCTCAAGATTAACCACGCTGCTGACGCGTTCGGTGAACTGAGATCGATTGCGGGGGAAGCGCACAATCGGTCCCGCCACAATTTGGGCGAAAAACGTCACATAAAGCGCGTAACTGCCAAAGTCCGACCGGCACTTCGTCGAGCGACTGGCATCAACCAGATAGGTGATCTGCTGGAGCGTGTAAAACGACATCCCAAGAGGGATTGCCCCAGCGAAAGCCAATGCCGTGACACCCGTAAGCTCCCCGGCACGCTCGACGGAGATGAGTCCATATTTGTGAGATGCCAGGAGGAGCAGATTCGCAATGATCCCACCTGCTAGGACCCACCCTCTCGCTTTAGACTGACGTCCCAGCTGCATCAAATGTCTCCCCACAAGGAAGTTGAAGCCTATCGAGCCGACTAAAATCGGAAGGTAAGAGAGATCCCCCAAGGCGTAAAAAAGCAAAGAAGCCACCAACAGCAGTGTTTTGGCCGATGGAGGCGCAAAACGGAGCGCCAGCCGATGGCACAGCACGACGATCGGCATGAAAACAAAGATGAAGATCAGAGACTGGTAAGACATCGAAGACTAGCGGTCGGTCGTGCGGGACGAGATAGGGCAGGCCTCAGGTCGTCCCCAAAGAGGTGCAGTTGGTTGAGCGAGCTTTCTCATGCTGGATCGGGGAGGGATTCCTCTTCTTCGGCTCGGAGGTCGAGAAAGGCGTCTACAACCTGTGCGACCGTGCGGTGGTTAAGCAGCAGGGTGGGATCCACCTCTCCATCGACGAAATCCTCTAACTCGCAGCTGATCACAACGGCATCAATTGACTGCAAGCCCAGATGCAACAGGTCGCGATCGGGTTTGATTTCCTCAGGGGAACAATCCAAACGGGCGGCAATTTGAGTGGTTAGGAATTGAATCAACTTGGAACGTTCGAGAGAGGGAGAGGGATTCATACGTTGAGGGCCCTATTCGGGTCACGGGGGACTAAGTTAGAATGCAGGGCATCGGGACCGCTGATATTAGGGAGAGGCCCCCCGTGAGTCGGCGCCTGGATGGTCCGAAAATCGGGGAAGCGTCTGAGCAATGCCGTGACCCCGTGGCGAATAACTCGTTTGGCAAAATCTTCGCCGATGCATTTGTGGAGGCCGACCCCAAAAGGCATTTGGGCGGGACCGGAAGCCGGGTCCGTCCCTGTTGATTCAGAGGAAGAGCCAGAGAATGGACAGCCCCCTCGCAAAGGAGCGGCGTCGGGATCGACGGTGCGAGCGAGTACGCTATTGCCCGGGACGAGTGTGACGCCATTCACCTGCGTTTCCTGTCGCGCGATGCGGTGCATGTAGACGACGGCCACGCTCCGCCCGATCAAGTCGTCGAAGGTGCGGTCGGAAGTATCCGGTGCAAGGAGCGCTTGGCGGTATTCGGCTGAGCTGGAAGCGACCCGATTCAGCGCGTTGGAAAAGGTGAAGAGCGTGGCAAGCCCGGTCATGTAAAGGCCCATGAGCGTCGGAATACGTTCCTCTTCCAGCGAACTCTCCGGAAGGGTTTCATCTAGGAAATCGAGCATCGATGGCGCAGGCCCCGGCGGTGCAACTCGACTGGAGAGACGTAATTTTAGATCGGCCGCAAAAAGGGCCGCGAGTTCCTCCGCGCGTCGCGCGCGCCGGATCGAGAGCACGGACTCAACCAGGCTCGCGATTTCGGTTGTCCAGGTATTATAGAGTCGGTGGTTTTCCTCGGGAACTCCCAGCAGTCGGCAATTGGAAAGGGATACGAGGGGAATCGTAAAGGCGTCCATCAACTCGACCTCTCCCTCTTCCGGCAGTTGGGCGACCGCGGTTTCGGCGATTGCCAGAATTTCGCCGTCCCATCGGCAAATGTTATCGGCTCGAAAGAAACCCATCCACGCTCTGCGCCGTCGGAGGTGCTCGGGGCCATTCACTAGGAATAGCACCTTTTCCGCCATCGCGATGATGTGCGGCAACTCAAGTTCGGTGGCCTGCTCTAATTTGCGCAGACCCGACGCAAAGTCAGGCACCCCGAATTCGCGGCTCTGCAGGATCCGTCGAGATTCCGTCAGATCGTCGACCTGAAATGGTTTTCGGAATGCCGTCATAGTGGGACAGACTGTGATCGTGAAAGATGAGTGGAAGGCCCCCCGCGCTCGGTAAAGTCCGCCCTAGCGCGAGCCCGCTTGATCTTCCCACTGGTGGTTTTAGGCAGGGCACCGCGGGGCAGAATCGCGATGGTGCTCAGGGCGACGCCCGTTTCGGCGAGAACTCTGGCCCGAATCTGATCCTCGAGAGGGGCGATCTCAGTCGGGTCGATATATTTTTGGTGGATCTCGATCAAGAGAATCACATCTCCGTGCGCTCCGTCTTCACGGTGAAACGCGGCCGCCGCCGAACCGTTGAGGCGTTGATCGCATTCGGCGCCGATCCATTCGAGGTCGGCAGCATGCACGTTGACGCCATTGACGATCAGCAGGTCCTTGATCCGCCCGGTGATGTAGATCCAATCTCCCTCAATGTAGCCGAGATCGCCCGTTCGCAGGTGATCGATGCCGTTGTCGGGTTCAGTGCGGGCGTGGAATTGCGGAGGCGATTCGAGACGATCGGTCAGATAACCAAGGGCGACAGAAGGGCCGTGCACCCAAATCTCGCCGGGCCTACCGGGTGAGAGCTCCCGGAGCGTGACCGGATCGACAATTCGAATTTGGCGGCGTGTCTTTGCGGTGAGAAGGCAGGGCTCACGTTGCCCAGCGGCGTCCGAAGGTGGCGGCGCGGTGCGGTCGCCCCGATGAGTTCCCGCGACAAAGACGGTGGCTTCGGCGAGTCCGTAAACGGGGGCGAAGCTGCGACGGGAGAGTCCAAGGGCGGCGAATCGGCTGAAAAAGGAGTCAATCGTCGATGAAAATACGGGTTCGGCGCCACAGAATACGGTGTCCCAACAACTCAGATCGACCCCGTCCAACATCTCATCCGTGATGGCGCGATTACATAACTCGAAGCCTACTGGTGGTCCTCCACTGATCGTGCCCCGGTAGTGGGAGATCGCCTTTAGCCATCGCTCCGGGCGTTGGACGAATGCATGGGGGGCCATATGCACGGTCCGCTGTCCCTTTAATAAGGGGTAGAGAAAGGCGCCAAACAGACCGAGATCATGATGGTGGGGCAGCCAGTTCACCATACAGCTGTCATTGGAACAGCGGATACTTTCAGTGCACAGCTCTCCGTTTTCAGTGAGTGAGCGACCGTTCACCGCGACACCTTGTGGGGCGCGTGTCGAGCCCGAGGTGAACTGCACCAAAATGGGTTTTTCGGGATGAATAGTCAGGCCGGGGAGTTCGGCCGGGCAGGTTGAATCGCCAAATAAAAAGTCCTCGTGACAGAGCATCCGGATCGGCCCGAGTGAGTCTGTTGCGTTGGCGCTGCGAGTGATGCCAGCGAGCGTGGCACGAGTTGAAATGAGGGCTCCAAATCGGGTTTGCCGCGTAATCTGCTGGAGGCGGTGGAGTGATTCACCTGGTCGCGGAACCGGCAGCGGCGCTGCGATGATGCCTGCAAACAGGCACCCCAAAAGTGCCACGAAGAATTCAGGCCCGGGCGGGTAGACCAGTAATACCGGTTCCTCGGAGTTTTGCGTGGCCAGAAAACAACGAGCCCATCTCTGGCTGACTTCGACAAGTTCTTCATAGGTGAATGAAGTGTCTTCGGTTTCACCACGGCGGAGGTAGCAAATCGCGGGGTTTGAGGGTGACCGCTGTGCAACATCGAGGAAGGTGGTGAGATAATTTGGGGAGACCATTATGCCATAAGGAAAACAGGTAATGAGGTCCCCGCTAGGAATTTGCGCTCTGCGAAAGGCTCTTGAAACAGCGATTGCTCGGACCGGAAGGCGAAAAAAGTGAGATTGAGGAAAGCAAAATCGCCGAAATTTGATACGACCATTTTGAACGGGAAAAGGCTGAAAATTTCATGTTTCGATTTGCGCATTGGTTCTTAAAACATGATGATCCTAGCCGCTTTATCAAGAATTATTTTGTTGAAGTGGTTTGGTTGATCTCCTTGCAGGCCTTTTTCGAAATTGCGGCTAAAGTTCCTGCCGGGATCGTGGATTTTCGCGAAAGAACGGTGTGATTTGGCGGCAACTGGCTTCTCCTTGAGTCGTCTGCGACACCAAGAAAAGCCGACCTCACTGACCGGCCCGATCTCCACACGCAGGAGCGCACTCTGATAAAAATGATCAATCATCTAGAACGGCGTGCAAACGATTACAAAAATCTGTTAAAAAAAGACAGCACCCTTCTCGCAGTGGATAAAATTATTTTTGAGAAAGATTCCAGAAAAGAAATTTACAAACTACGACGACCCCTAAACCAAGGAATTTGAGCGGCACCTCATGAAAAATAGGGTCGGCTCGTTTTAAGGAGGGGCTGCGGCATCTTTCTCTTCCAGGATTGATCAGCTCTTTG
>Ga0222651_1001225_pt1:7500-13032 | contig 13032 bp, 9 predicted proteins | sample AntAcemetagen369_FD_179855 | JGI IMG/M metagenome (GOLD analysis project Ga0222651, IMG submission 179855) | Saline water microbial communities from Ace Lake, Antarctica - #369 | ecosystem: Environmental > Aquatic > Non-marine Saline and Alkaline > Saline | place: Antarctica: Ace Lake...
CTATAAAAGCATGCACCACAAATCGCGGATAACCGGATTTGAGCGCATCGAATACGCGCGGTTCCCGCTCTTCATAGCCGCGCACATCCGCCATCGTAGGCAGACTGCTGACCACGGCGTGTGGGCTGTCTGGGCAGGGTTCACCGAGAGGATAGTGTCGAAGCGTTGTCATAAGTAGTTTTGTCACTGAAAAGAGAATATTTCACTTTTGCGAGCACGGAGACGCGCTTCCCACGACAGGTATCACGAATGTGCGTAGTCGGGTTGGCTCTGCCGCCCGAGCCTATCCACCAGTTCTTTCCATGCCACAAGGCGGCAAGCCAACCTTGCTAAAATTAAGATCACCCTGACAACAATCCAAAAAAATCCCACCCTTCGCGTAACTTGGTTTGAAAATTATTTAAGCTTAAATCCTCGGAGTCCTCTGCTTTACACACGGCACAAAATCTGCAAATTACAGTCAGAACAATTACTGAGTTCTAATATGTACGTCACACGCCGAAAGTTCACCAAGCAAGCCAGCCTCATCGTACTGGGTGGCTTTGCCTGCGTGAATCTCACTAAGGCAAACAGCGCCAACAACACCTACACCGTCCGCACTGGCGATACACTCGGGCAGATCGCGCAGCGCCACGGAATCGCCACCTCCGAGCTGCGACGCGCTAACCAGCTTTCGGGCGACCTCATCCGCGTTGGCCAAAAATTAACGATCCCCAGCCACGCCACCGGCGCGACTGCGCCCACCCTCGGCGCCACGCTGAGCACCTACACCGTCCAACGTGGCGACACCCTCGGCAACATTGCACTCACCCACGGCATCCGCGTCGGCGACCTCAAACGTGCCAACAATCTCTCCAGCGACATGATCCGCGAGGGGCAAAAGCTACAAGTGCCTAGAGCGGTCTCCACTGAAGACTTACTAGGCCGCGTCCGCGCCGAGACCGCCCGAATCAATGTGCGCACCAGCAACTGGAAACGCATCGTCGCGCACCACAGCGCGATCAAATATGGCAACGCCGCCATCTACGACCGCGCCCACCGCCAGCGCGGCATGCAAAACGGGCTCGCCTACCACTTTTTAATTGGCAACGGCATCGACTCTGGCGACGGCGAAATCGAGATTGGCCCACGTTGGCACAAGCAACTTCTTGGCGGCCACGTAAAAAGCTACCGCATCAATCTCACCGCCATCGGCATCTGCCTCGTAGGCAACTTCGAAGCCACCCACCCGAGCCGGCGCCAGCTCGACGCCTTCACCCAGCTCATGGACTGGCTACGCAGCGAAGTCGTCCCCGGCGCCAAGCAATTCGCCGGTCACCGCGACCTGCGCGGCGAGCAGACCATCTGCCCCGGCAAAAACTTCCCGCTGGCTGCCATGCACGCGCGCTATGACTGATTCGTAGAAGCGACACTCTTGTCGCTTTATTGGCGTAACGCAAACGACAAGAGCGTCGCTTCTACGCCTTCGGCAACATCACCACCGCCTCAACCCCCGAGCACTCCTCGCGATTCCCAATCGTCAACCACCCCTGATGCAGCTCAATCGCTTCACGGGCAAAGCATAGGCCCAGCCCTGAGCTCTTCTGCTCCGACCTTGGACGTGGCAACGAGTAAAAACGGTCAAAGACACGCTCGACCGCGAACTCCGGAATGCCCGCACCTTCATCAAGCAACTTGATCACGACGGCATCCTTTTCTGAGATCGCAATGATCTGCACAAGCCCGCCCAGTGGTGAAAAATCAATCGCATTCCGCACCAAATTATTCAGCGCGGTTTCCAGTAAAAATTCCTCTCCCTTCACTTGGATTCCCTCGCCCGCCACCACCGAAAAGCGCACACCCTTCTCCAGTAAGTTTGATTCGTGCTGGTTGACCACGCGCCGAATCAAATTACTGATCGACACCAGCGTCGGCGCGCCCAGCTCCGTCCGACTCTCCAGCGAGGCTAGAGCGAGCAACTGATCGACCAGATTCTGCAAACGCACCGACTCCGATTGAATATTACTCAAAAACTGCTGTCGTTTTGCTTCTGGCAGATCCTCGTGCAGCAGTTCCGATGCCCCGCGAATCCCCGCAATCGGCGACTTCATCTCATGGGTTAAAGACTGCACATACGATTCCACGTATTTGCGATTCTCCAAGGCTTCCCGCATCGCTTCGGTTGTTTCGGCCAGAATGCGTAAGTGACGCCCCGGCATCTGCGGCGCCGGCGGGCGCTCGCCTTTTGAAACCGCCGCCGCGTAGTCCGTCAGGCGGCGCAGCGGATACGTCACCCACTTCGAGAGCAGCCACCCCAGCACGAGCACCATGCCGACAGCTAAGAGGCCCAGCGTGATCAGGCGCCGCTTCGTCTCGATCACGAAGAGTAACATACTGCGCTGCGGTTTATAGACAGAGAGCACGCCGATGATCTCATCGCCCTGCATGATCGGCGCAGCCACATACATCACCGACGAAGCCGGGTCTGCCTCATCCGTCCGCGACGAGCGGGCACCATATCCGCCCGCCAAAGTCTTCGACACATCATGATAAATGCTAAAATCGTCGCCCACCTCAGCCGCGTCGCCAGAATCATAGACGATCCGCCCCGCAGCATCCGTGATGTAAAAATCCATCAGCACACGATCTTTCACCAAGCTATAGATGCGCGCTTGCAACGGCTTCGCCTTGGCCGCATCCATGCCGCGCTGCCACGCCTGCGGCACGAGTCGCTGCGCGTCTGATCGGTTCGACAACAAAGCCGCCAAAATCTCGGCCACATCGACCATCGGCTCCTCCGTCGCTTCCAGATATTGCCGCTCCACTCGATCCAGCACTGGGTTCAGCAACACGGCAAACCCCGCCACAGCCATCAGCGCAAGGCTTATTAAAATACGGTTGGTTAAGCTCACCATTTCTCCCTCAACGAATAGCCGATCCCCCGATGCGTCACGATCGGCTCAACCTCCGCACGCAGCGCCTTCAACTTTGCCCGCACACTCTTGATATGCGTATCCACCGTGCGCTCCATCGAAGCATCAGGCTCCTCCCAAGCCGCATCCATCAGTTGCGCTCGCGAATACACACGCCCCGGCTTTTCGATCAGCGCGGCCAACAAGCGAAACTCATAGCGCGCGAGCGACAAAGCATCCCCAAAATAGTGAATGACCCAGCGCTCGTAATCGATTTTAAATGGCATCTCAGCAACTCCGACACTCATCGCTTGCTCAGGCACTCGGCCTAGCTGCGCCCGTCGAACATTTGCCCGCACCCGCGCCGTAAGTTCACGCGGGCTGAACGGTTTCGTCACATAATCATCCGCGCCCAACTCAAGCCCCACCACTCGATCCACCTCTGAGGCACGCGCCGTTAGAAAGATTACAGGCACCTCACTGAACTGCCGCAATTCACGGCACACATCAAAGCCACTCATGTCTGGCAAGCCCACATCCAGCACCACTAATTGAAAGAAAGTCGCCTTCGCCTTGGCCAGCGCCTCCACTCCCAAGGCCGTCCAATCCACGCGGAAGCCTTCCGACTCTAAGGCGTAAACGATGCTATCACGAATCGAAGGTTCATCTTCGACCACCAGCACGCGGGGTAGATTTTCAGAGAGGGTGGACATGGAGTGCTTTGTTTCTAATGAATGAAGCAATAATTTATCTTCATTCATAATGAGTTGACGAATCAAATCAACCGTAACATGTTACATAAATGGCAACTGTAAATCGAATGCACCGTTATCGTGCGAAGCTGCGCCAACAGGGACTGCGGCCTGTCCAGATTTGGGTGGCTGACCAGCGAAATGAAAACTTCAGGGACGAGTTGAAAAGACAAATTCAGTTGCTCGACGACAAGGACGAGCAGGAGTCTCTGGAATTCATCGCTCAGGTAGGTGATTTGTCAGACCAATGAAACGTGGCGACATTGTCATTGTGGCCACCCCCGGTGATTACGGTAAACCACGCCCTGCAGTCGTGATCCAAACCGATGCGCTCACGGAACTTGGCAGCCAGAGCATCGCGCTCTGCCTAATGCGTAGCACCCCTCTCAAAGCCCCACTCTTCAGAATCGGACTCGACCCGACCGAACTCAACGGCCTCGATAAAACCTCTCAAATATTGGTGGAGAAGCTCTTCAGCGTGCCACGGGAGAAAATTGTTCGAACCATCGGCAGACTCAATGACGACGAACTCGTCCTACTCAATCGTACGCTTAGCTTCGTCATCGGCTTAGGCTAACCAAATTGGCGAGACTTAAAAATCCACAAATATCTGCTTTCACGCACTTTCGCAATTTTCGCAATTTTCGTAGTCGAGCACTGCACTTTTTAAGCGCAAGTCGAAAGCGGTTCCCGCTTCCGCTACCTCAGAAAACGCAGCCTCCAGCTTACACCGTGGCGGACTGGTGAAGCCATTTCAAGTTGCGGCCCCCGGCCCGCCACTTCACTTACTCATCCACCACCACGTCCGGTATCATTTGCGGCATCTCCCGAGTCTGCTTGCGCGAGACCAAGACCTTCGACCAGTTTAACTTGGCTGTGGCCACCATCAAGACCGCCAACGTGAGCACCGCACCGACCGCAATGGTCAATCCGCTCAAACCATCGAAGAAGAAGCTATAGCTAAACAGAACCATGTAGGCAAACTGCGCAGGCAGCGCGATCCGCGTCAGCTGCCGCCCGCCGACCGCATGTAAATAGCCTCCAACCAGTCCGAGTGAAACGGCTGCCGAGAGAAAGAAGCATAAATGAATCGGCATCAGATCCACGGTATAGGCGAAGAGTAATTGGAAGGCAAAGCTGCCCGCCGATAAGAAGAAATAATTCATCGGGTGTAGATTGATCCCTGTGACCGCTCCAAAGATGAGCAGCACGGCAAAGAAAAAAAGTAGCGAGACCGGCGCGAAAAAACTAATCCGACTCGCGATGGGCCCAGGATTTAAGACCTTGGGCATATCCATCCCGATGGACTGCGCGCCGATCACATCTGGATAGTCCCAGGCGAAAACCCAGCCGCCTTCTTTCACCTCGCTGCGATCCGTGGGGGAGGCGGTTCCTCCGGGGAAATTAATTGAATCGAAATCCGTCTCCATGCTTAGTTTGAAGTTCTGCACGCGCGAAGCCCCATTGAGATCGTAATCCCAGCGGTTGAGCCCGCGCGCATGGTAAGCGACTCGAAGAGGCACCACACTCTGCGCCGGAATCACCACTGCTTGCGTGATCATGCCCTCACGCAGCACGGGTTCGTCGACGCCCGCCCTTTCCAGCTCAAAAGTGAAGGCATTATAACTCGCATCAACCGAGGGCAGACTGAAGGCCACATAAACGGTCTGCTCAATCGGAGTCGGGTTCGGAATCTCATAATTCGCCTCAAACTGCGCCTGGTAGGTGCGATACCAGAAGAGCCCCTTGCGCTTCGGCTCGTATTGTAGAGCCACCTCCACCCGACTCATGCTCGGGCTGACTGCGCTACGTCCACTCGCATTAGCGGGCGATTCATACCACGCGATGGGGTGCGACTGCCTGAGCTCCGGCCCCCAAGTCTTTTTAAC
>Ga0222651_1001234_pt1 | contig 12947 bp, 9 predicted proteins | sample AntAcemetagen369_FD_179855 | JGI IMG/M metagenome (GOLD analysis project Ga0222651, IMG submission 179855) | Saline water microbial communities from Ace Lake, Antarctica - #369 | ecosystem: Environmental > Aquatic > Non-marine Saline and Alkaline > Saline | place: Antarctica: Ace Lake | collected...
TCGCGCACTGGCATGGGCTGGAATGATATTGATCTTGTTGAGCTCAATGAAGCGTTTGCACCTCAGGTTCTGGCCGTGTTGAAAGGCTGGGGCTGGAATGATCCTGACAAGCTCAATGTGAATGGGTCCGGTATTTCTCTTGGGCATCCTATTGGTGCCACAGGCGGCAGGATACTGGCCACTATGGTGAATGAACTGCATCGGCGCGAAGCACGATATGGTCTGGAAACCATGTGTATCGGCGGTGGTCAGGGCATCGCCGCGATTTTTGAGCGTGCTACCTAGCCTGCGCGAACTGTCCTTGCACTACACGCCTGACCAGGGCTTTCACGTCAATGGCAGGTTGTGCTGCGTTCTTTTTTATATATAATAATGGTTATGTAATATAAAGTTAGGGCAATGCCAAAGAAAGTAGACCATGAAGGCCGTCGCATGGCGCTCGCCATTCACGCTGTAGAAGTGATTGCAGAAAAGGGCATTGAGAATATGCGTCTGGTCGATGTGGCGCGTCGCATGGGTGTGACCACGGGATTGGTGACCCACTATTTTGAAGACAAAGATGCGTTACTGCTTGCCGCTCTTGAGCATGTCGCGGGGGAACTGGTTTGGCATGACGAAGTGTCATCCTTGGTTAATTCGCCAAGGGACGTATTCGATTATCTGATTGAAATACTGCCGCTTGATGAGCGCCGCCGGCAGCATTGGAAGGTCTGGATCGCGTTTTGGAGCAGGGCGTTGAACAATCCAATGCTCGCGGATGTGCATCAAAGATACAACGTGACCTTTCGTGAAAAGCTGGTGGAAATCATCGAGCGATTTGAGTTGCACGCTGATCCGGTTGCCAGTGCGGATGCGGTCAATATGTCTATTGACTCAATCGCCACTCACGCCACGATCGAACCTGATTACTGGACCGCTGAGCGGCAACGTAAGCAGCTTAATATGATGTTTGAAGCCCTGTTCGGCAAGGCTGCCGTGCAAGGTTAAAACCTTAACTGATTAGGGAAGCCTCCTGGAGAATGTGATGTCAAATTTACAAACCCTGAAAGCCGATGCGTCAAAGAAAAAGATATTGGGTGCCATTGCGCGCGATGGCGCTGTGATTGTGGAAGGCGCTATGAGCCCTGATCTTGCCGATCAGATTCACGATGAAACCTGGCCTTACATTGAGGCGACGCCAAATGGGGGAGGTTTTACGGGTGAATATACGACCAGAACAGGTGCGCTCGCAGTCCGCTCACCGGGTTGTCGCGAGCTGATCATGCACGCTCAAGTTCTGGATAGCGTGAAGTCATTCCTTAAGCCTTTTTGTGAACAGATCCAATTGCACCTCACTCAGATTATTCGTATCAGACCGGGTCAGGTAAAGCAGCCGTTGCACCGTGACCGGCAGGCCTGGGGTGAATTCCTGCCGCCATCCATTGAGCCTCAATTGAATACGATTTGGGCGTTGACTGATTTCACTGAAGAAAATGGCGCGACCCAGGTTATTCCCGGGAGTCATCGATGGGACTATCAGCGTGAAATGAACCCCAGCGATGCGGTGACGGCAGAAATGCGTCGAGGCTCAGTGTTGATCTATACGGGTTCGGTGATTCACGGCGGTGGGTCCAATGCTTCAGACACGGATCGGCTGGGCATTAATATCACTTACACATTGGGTTGGTTGCGGCAGGAAGAGAATCAGTATCTTTCATGTCCACCCGAACAAGCTAAAGACTTTGACCCTGAATTGCAGGAACTACTGGGTTACACCATGGGGAGCATTGCGTGCGGATACTTCAGCGAGCTTAAGGCGCCGGGTGAAGGCCTGGAACTTTGCCCGCCGGAAATCGCCGTCGGTAGGATCCCGAGAGAAGGACTGGTTCAGAACATTACTGATGAGATAATGGTCTAGGCTAAATAGCGATGCCTTTGAATAACGTTACTTGCGAACAAGTATGCGTTTGAATAACGAGGCGTAGTGCCTAACGTTATTTTTCGGGGGCGACGTAACCCTCAGCGCTATCGACCTCACCACCGTTCAAAAAGTTGTCGCGTTGTTGGTTCAGGTATTTGCGCGCCTCTTTGTCCATCATGTTCAGGTGTTTTTCATTGATCAGCATGGTCTGCAGATGTGACCATTCAGCCCACGCCTTGGCTGAAACATTGTCAAATACGTCCTGACCGGCGGCGCCTGGGAAAGGTACGGCGTCTAGGCCTGGGAGGTCTTCATTAAATCGTTTACAAAACACTGTTCTGGACATGATGGCTCTCGAGAGTCGAAGCGCGCAGTCTAATAGATTCCGCGCCAGCGGGGAATCTAAGGGTTCAAGGAACTAGCCCCACTTTAGCCCCACTGTTCCGCCAATATCCGCGTTGCAGGCCGTGTTAGGCCGATTTCCAGAGGTTGCCTTGGATCAAACCACACTAATCGATCGCTATCTGCCACTCCACCATCGCCGCTAACGTTGATCAGCACTGGTGTGATGTCTAGGTGAAAATGCGTAAATGTGTGTCGAAAAGCTAACTGGTCTTCCTGCGTGGTGATCCTCAACCCCAGGGAATCAATACGCGTTTCTATTTCGGCTCTGTCTTGCGCCTCGATCAAGCTCCACAATCCGCCCCACAAGCCTGAGGGTGGGCGTTGCTCCAACAGTAACTCGCCATTTTGATGAATGATCAGCATGTGTGTTGTTCGAACGGGTATCGCTTTCTTGGGTTTTTTGCCCGGGTAGTCTTTGATTGACCCGTTGATTTGCGCCTCGCAGTCCTGGACAAAAGGACAATGAAGGCACGCCGGTGAACTGCGCGTGCAAATCATTGCACCAAGATCCATGATGGCCTGCGTGTAATCGGCGACTCGTTCGTCTGGTGTTAGACGCTCTGCATGTTCCCAAAGTACTTTTGCAGTTTGAGTGCTGCCGGGCCATCCCTCAACTTGAAAACAGCGTGCCAGTACCCGTTTTACGTTGCCATCCAAAATGGCAGCCCTTTTCCCCGTGCATATCGAAACAATGGCAGCTGCAGTGGAACGGCCAATTCCGGGTAGTGATTCCAATTCCCCGGTGGTTGAGGGGAACTCGCCGTTGTACTCGTTCATCACGCTCTGTGCGGTAGCATGTAAATTTCTTGCCCGTGCGTAGTAACCGAGTCCTGTCCACTGATGTAAAACTTCATCCGGGCTGGCGTTCGCCAACCGATCCACGGTCGGAAATTTCGCCATAAAACGTTCGTAGTAAGGAATAACGGTTTTCACCTGAGTCTGCTGCAACATGATTTCAGATACCCAGACCCGGTACGGGTTGATGGCTTGCTGCCAGGGTAAATCCTTGCGGCCATGGTGATCGAACCAATCGAGTAGTTTTGTGGCGAAAGTGTTCAAGGTTTTTTGAAAATATCCTTAAAGAGATCTCGTGTGAGTTCTTTTAATTCATCGGGCACTTTTTCAGAGATGATTTTTTCTATCTTTTGTTCGCCGCGCCGTGACACGTTCTGTTTGACGATGTCTGCTATGAGTTCGCTCACGGCACCTTCTCTGCCAAAGCAAAGTTCACTGGGCGGCAGCGTTAGCGAGCCCTCACAAACTAGCGGCCATCGGATGCGGCTCAACTGATCGCTTACCTTGAAAGGGCCGGTTTCAGTTTGAGTGAACATCGTGGTTACGTTATAAGCCGCAGTGTTATTCCGTAGGTCAAACCCACCGAGTGCGGTGATCGACAGGTTTTCCAATTTTGCGGTCAGGACTTGATCTGTGAGGAAGCCGTTGTTGAAGACATGCTGGCCGTTCATTTTATCGAAGGGCATGACATCCGGCCAATCGCTGATTGATGACCGCTTGCCGCGAACCGTATCGATTGTTTGAGCCAGGTTCTTAATGGCACGAACATCCAGTTGCCCGTCGCTCACGTTGAAAACAGTCTTGCCCTGAGTCGATGTTTGAAAATCATTAAGGTTGGTACCACGAATTCGCAGTGACGAGGTGCCGGTCACGGTGCCAGTAAAGGATGCACATTCGGTTAACTTGGTGATGTCCAACTGGTCCATGGAAATCTGGAGATCTGTGGTGACGGGGTTGTCGAGTGAGGTTTCTGTCGAAATGACAAATTTTCCGCCAAAGCCTTTAGCTTTTGTGATCGTCGCTAATTGATCGGTTTGATTACTCAGCTCCACCTTAGTTTGGCTGAATTCGTGTCCTTCGACGATGAGTTGTTCAATTCTTGCGATGACCGTGACTTCAAGCCTCTTGAGTAACTCGACAGGAATAAGCTCGCTGTCAGTCTCTTGTTGGGACGATAGTTTTGTTCCCAAGGTTGAGCCAGACAGCGGCTGTTCGGTTTGAGCGCCTGCGGCCAAAGAAGAGTCTGCGGCGGAAAAATCACCTGCGGCCGAAAAATATTCATCCAAATTCAGGCGGTCGATTCTCACCTCGGATTTAATCGAAGTCTTACCACTGGTGCTGAGTTTCAAGCTGCCCTTTATCTGACTGTTGTCAAACTGGCCTTCAAAAGCTTTGAGTTGCAGTTCGTTTGGGGTTGCCGTGAAATCGGAATCCAGAGAAATGAAACCTACAGGTAGGTTTACATTAAAAACTTGTGCCAGTTTTTGAGGTGCTGCACTTTCTAAACGAATGATGCCTGAGGCTCTGGGTTCCTTTTTGGACAAATTGTTAGACGTATTGTTAGCCAAATTGATCAACCCGGAAAAGGTCGCTTGCAGACCTTCGGTCTGCAGATCGAACTGGTTCAAGACAATATTTTGATTGTCTGCCCGCCAACTTCCGCTGCTGGTGATGTTGGTGACGGGTAAGACGGTATTCTCGATTAGCAGCCCAAGCGTAGTGACGGTTTCTTCGAACCCGACTTCGTTGCCGTCATCATTGATCTGAAAGCGTCCGGTTGAGCTGACGGAAAGTTGAGTGCCTGTTGTTGCATCGTTCAGTCGGAACGAAAAGGCTGCGTTAAAGGGCTTTTCTGCTTTTATCGCTCCGGTCTGGATACGTTGAAAAACAGCCGTGTATTCATCGCCACTACGTTCGTCGATATAAGAGACATTGATGTCTTGGAGATCCAGTTCTTGAAGTGAAGGAATAAGACTGTCCAATGAGGTCGCTTCTTCTTGTGAAGGCGCGTTTTGCTTATTTGCAGCACCCGATTCTGGTTTTCTCCAGTTTTGTCGGCCTGACTGATCGATTCGGATCAGAACATTTCCTTTGCTGATTGCGATTCGTTCGATGTTGAGGGCCCGTTGCCCTGTTAAGAGCGGAATGAGATCAACGTCAGCTTCAAGCTGCTCGAAAGTGGCAAAAGACTCTCCGCCAGTTGAAAGGGCGAGCCCATTCGCCTGAATCGCAAGGGGTGGCCAGTATCTCCAGGCGAGTTCACCGCTAATATCAAGTTGATAGCCCGTTGAGTTGGCGACCAAGGCGGTGATTTGGGGTTTGAATCTATCCGGGTTTTCCAGCAGAAAGAAGAGGGTGCCGGCGACTAAGGCTAGCCCGATAGCTATCGCTCCGAGAATGATTTTCATGGCTACTTTTTGGCGCGAGCGAGATTCTGGCGAGTGTAGTCACACAGGACTTGAACGATCCCCCGCGTGACTTCTTTGTTGCCCGACATTAAATCATAGAGCGATTCGCCATCGAGTCGCAGTAGTGTGCAATCTTCCAAAGCCTCGACAGACGCAGCTCTGGGTTCAGGATCCAGCGCTGCCAGTTCGCCAAACACAGCGCGGGTTCCGTGTTCTGCGAGGTCTTTGTCACCTTCAAAGATACGCACCCGTCCGTTCACCACGATATACATGCTGGTGCCCAGATCACCCTGATTCATGATGTTGTCGCCCGCGGCATATTCGACGGTTTCGGCAATCGTCGCGAGGTCGACCAATTGACTTTCAGGAACTGAAGCGAAAATTGGGACTGATTTGAGAATAAGTACTTTCTCAATCGTCAGAAGCATGGGCTATTGAGTGCCGTCATTTAGTGGGCGAGGAAGGAATTATGCCACGTTGTGAGCAGCATGTGAGTATTCAGGTGATGTTGTCTCCTAGGAGGCATCAGCGGCTGGTTTCATCTCATGAAGTTCCTTCGCGAGTGTTCGGACCTGCTTGTTGGCATCGTCAAGGAAAGCAGCCGCGCGTTTTGTGAATTCAGGTGGCTTGAGTTCACCGAGGCACCATAGCGCCGTTTCCCTGATGACGTCCTCTTTGTCCTTGAGGGCCGTTTCTACCTGAGGCAAGTGGGTGTCAGAACCCGTACGGCCAATCTGAAACAGCATGCAACTGCGTGTCCAAAAGAATGCACGGTCGAAATGTGAATCCACGACATCGTGAAAGCGTTCGATTGAACTGAGCTTTTGTTGAGGGAATCGTAACGACATTTGTTCCAGGCGCTCGGCTACCGTGAGGTCGTCCAGCAGTGGTAGAACAATTTGTTTGATTTCTCCCGTCAGTAAGTTGTCGAGGATTTCGAGTGCAAAAACGCGCATCTCGGCCACTTTGGAGTCAATGTTTTCACGAGTATCCAACATAACGATTGAGGGGAAAAGAAAGCTGATCAGCAACAGCATATTGTCTCTTCTGACTTCAAGCTCACTGGAAAGTGCCTCATGCAAGGTCTCGAATTGCGCGTCGGTTTTGAGATCTTCTATGGCCGCCATGAGCCATGTGATGGTCTGAACCTCTTCGTCCAAGGCGTTAACGAAAATGTATTGGTCATCGGGTTCTGCCTGGTAGTGCAGGCTGGCGAGGCTGAGGTTGACCTGATGCCGCAGCTCGGGTTGCTCGAGATCCAGATGACGAAGCAGAAGTTCAACGGCTTGTGCGCCGCCTATTTCTCGAATTGAGGCAATGATATGGATTTTTTCCTGACGGCTGGCTTCGGGAGACATCAAACCCAGTTCAAGCTCAATGAGCGCGTCTTCGCCGAATTGTCGCAGAGCCAGGCTCGTGCTCCCCTGCAGCGCAACTTGAGCCAGTTTCCCTACCAGAACACTGACTAATCTAGGGTCCTTTAGGTGACCGGCTGCGGTGACTGCCTTTTCAACCACGTGTGTTTCAATATCGTCGAGCAACTCGACGAGGTAGCCTGAAAAGTGGGCGGATCCTATTTCCCCAATCACTTCGGCTGCGAATAGGCGGTCATCAATATCTTCTGAACGTACACACTTCAGTAAAAAGTTATTAGCGATTTCGTCCTGTGGGTCGAATAACAAAATGCCAATGAGCGATCCTTTTTGTAAATGAACGTCATGCGCCGTGATGTAGGGATGTAATCTTTCCAGAGTGTCGTCCGGGGCGAGTGCAGCATAGGTTTTTAAAGCCTGTCCGCGCACCATAGGATCGGGTTCCTGATCAATTCTGTCTTGTACCCGGCTCGTGAGGGGTTGTATCTCCAGCGCGGCGATTCTTCGAAGGACATCCATGCGTACATCGCGATCTTTGTTGTCCAGCACCTGCTTCATCAACTCAGTGATTTCGGGGTGCTCCATTTCTTCCAGCAGGTTGAGGCAGTAAAATATTTCGGCTGGGTAATCGCTGTTTAATCCCGTTTTGATAATATCTAGTGAGGAGTTATCCAAGTCACTTAAGGCCATCTCACCCAGTTTGCGTTTTTGGATGTTGACGACGAGGTTTGATAAGTAATGTCGGCGAACCAGGAAGCCCACTGCTATCCATACAAGCATGAGTACGGCGAGCACGGCTAGAAAATGTTTGGGTTCAAAGCCTAACTGAGTGGTCAGCACATACAGACATACACCGGCAATGCCGCCTGCGACTGGATCAATGACGCCCTCAGTGAGAGCAATTCCCCGACTGCGCTGCTTGTCAGGCATCACCTGGAAAAGAATCGTGACACTACTTCTCCAGATCGCGGATTGAAGAATGATCCGACTGGCGTTGGTGGCCACCATCACTGCAAAAATGGCAGCAAACTCCATCCCTGTGAATTCCATGATGCTCACAGCAGAGGCGCCAATGAAGATGATCACTGGAAATGCAATGACGCCTGCAAGAATGCCAAACTTGCGCAGGAAAGGTGCAAACACCAAGATCATCACCAGCATGGTGAGAAATCCGGATATCGCAAAGAACTCAGCGATGAAACCGGCCAGGGCTTTTTCGTCTGGATACTGCGTCGAAGCGTAGCTGTAGAACGCAACATCCAAAAAGAAGTAGGCAAACATGTACGTCACGTAACAAAACGTGATGAGCCTGACATAAGGTAGTTTTAGTAAGCCGAGTAAGCGGGACTCCTTGCCATCGCCGCCACTATCGTCATTTTTGACATACAGGGTTGAGCGAAAATGTGACACCGTGTAGCTGACGATGCCGAAGACAATGAGTGTGGTCATCATCGCAACCACAAGCAGATCCGGGACCTGTATAAAGTTAAGCAGCACTATGACCAATAACCCGCCGACCATTTCTGCGAGGAACTCACCGCTTCTAGCGATGCCAGAAAGCCTTTTTGTTTGTCTTACGTTCAGCAGTCTGGATAAGAGCGCGACGAATTGAAGGCTGAACAGCATGTAGATCAGTTCGAAAAACAGCGGCAATGCAAAAATAAGGTAAGGGTCGCTACTGATACCCAGAAGCCCCCGCATGACGGCAAGGCCAACAAAAATCACACCAAGGATGGTGAACAGGTAGTTTCTGACGGCAAACCGGTGTGTTAGTCGGTCGATGAGCAGGGTCATGGGCATACCCACGGCCGCAATGAGTATCGCGATCAGTGCCAACTGCTCGGATTCCCAATATTCGAGAAACAGCGTAAAGGCACAAACCCGGATCATGCCAATGGCAATGCCAGACATGAACATATTGCTAAACATGAGCGCGGTGGCTGATTTATCTTCCGGGCGGATACCAAAACGCGCCAGTAGCCTGTCGCCGCTGCTCAATGTGCCCTTTGCTCTTTGTACGGGTTCAGTCAACTACACGAATCCTGTGTTCCCAGCGAAGCTCTGATTAATGTTTGTTTCAGTGGGGGCCTCCCCACCTACATACCCTATTAATCAGAGCTTCCCTGTATCAGCGTGGTGGCTGATATAAAGCGTTTTTAAGACGCGGCCCTAAAGGTCTTGTTGAAATTGTGACTGCAACCTTCGAAGTGCGCGGGCATGACGTCGGGATGGCAACCATTATGCGTGATTGGGAGGCATCATTCGACAGGGAGTTACCCTTGGACAGGCACGCTGATACGTCCACTTTGGGAGGCTTATCTGATAATCTCTGTGCAAATAATTCAAACAAGAGAGTTGCGATGTCAGCAGTCGGTAGTCCAGAGAATCCTTTGCGTGTGGCCATTATCGGGTCAGGTCCAGCCGGTTTCTATACCGTGAGTAATTTCCAGAAACAAAAAGAGCTGAATGTCGAATACGATATGTTCGATCGCTTGCCTACTCCATTTGGGCTGGTTCGGGCTGGTGTGGCACCGGATCACCAAAAAGATAAGTCGGTGCAGCGCGCCTACGATAAGAGTGCACAGCTACCAAACTTCCGTTTTTACGGCAATGTTGAATATGGATCTGATATTCACCTTGCGGAACTCAAAGCGCATTATCACCAAATCATATTCACCTCCGGTGCGCCCTTTGATCGCAATCTTGGCGTGCCGGGTGAGGACTTAAAAGGTAGTTTTTCTGCAACGGAGTTTGTTGCCTGGTACAACGGCCACCCCGATTTTGCGGATCGTGAATTTGATTTGAGTCAGGAAAGTGTGGCGATTGTTGGTGTGGGCAATGTGGCAATGGATGTTGCACGTATTCTTTGTAAAACCTACGACGAGTTGGCAGTGACCGATATTGCGGATCATGCGCTTGAAGCCTTGAAGCACAGCAAAGTGAAGAATGTTTATATTCTTGGACGCCGTGGACCTGCTCAGGCGGCATTCACACCACCTGAAATCAAGGAAATGGGTGAGTTTGCTGATGCCGATGTCACTGTCCCGAAAGATGAGGCGGTTGTGGATGATGCCAGCAGAGCGCTAATTCTCGATGATAAAAATGCGACCAAGAATGTAGATTTCATCCAAGCTTATGCGGAACGGCCGATTGAAGGTAAATCGAGACAACTGACAATTCGTTTTCTGGTATCGCCAACGGAACTCATTGGCGAAGATGGTCATGTCACAGCGATAAAGCTGGTGAAAAACGCATTGGTTCAGAGCGACGACGGTAGCGTTCGACCACAGGCAACCGGTGTGGAGGAAACCATACCGGTAGGGCTCGTTTTTCGCTCCGTTGGCTATAAAGGCAAACCCTTGCCTGAGATTCCCTACCACGAGAGCTGGGGTACGATTCTGAACGAGGCGGGGCGAGTTGTAGACGAAGACGGGGAACCGGTCACAGGTATTTACACAGCAGGCTGGATTAAACGCGGGCCAAGTGGCGTGATCGGAACGAATAAAACCTGCGCTCAGGAGACCGTGGCTTGCATGGTGGAAGATCTCGCCAAAGGCCAGCACCTGCGACCAGATCAAGCGAGTATTGAGGCTGCACGCGAAACTATTGAAGGTGCCAGATCAGATATCGTCGATTACCCGGGCTGGGTAAAAATTAACGCGGAAGAAGTTAGCCGAGGAGAGTCCCAGGGACGACCTCGCGTGAAGTTCACCCGTGTTGCAGAGATGCTTGAGGTTGCTAAAGGCTAGGGAACCTCTGATTAAAGTCTATTTGCCCGGCCGCGCAGGCCATTCCTGCGTTCGCGCCGCACCAAAACACGCGCGCCCGGGCCGGACCGCTTGCCCGGACCGGCCGTCCCCACCACCGTGGCCCGGACTGGGCGTCCCCACCTAAATATCCATTGAATTAGAGCTTCCCTAGATTTCGAAGGGTGGCTCAACGCGATTGGCGTCAGAGGTCTGAACTTTGGCTCTCTGAACTTTAGCGCCTGAACTTTAGCTCACTGAATTTCAGGGATTATAGTCTGAGAGGGCATACTGCCAGAGCCCATAGTGCTTAAAGCCCTTAGTATTTAAAGCCCTTAGTATTTAAAGTCTTTAGTATTTAAAGTCTTTAGTATTTAAAGCCCATAGTGTCTAAAGCCCAGTGTCTCAGAACTACAGACGTCAGATTACGTGCCTTTGACGGCGGGTATCACCTGATTCAGGTAAGCATCCAGTGCCTCATCATTCCAGGGCGCTCGGAGCGCAACATTGATCATGTCGGCACCTGCCTCTCGATAAGCGTTGATTCGTTCAGGCGCCTCATTTGGCGTACATAGCAGTGCGCCACTTTCGATTCGTTTTGCCACGGGTCCCCAGTTTTCGATCAGTTGCACGCGCTGTTGTTCAACTTCCTTCTCCGACATGCCTAGATTAAACGTGAGGTTGACCGAACGCTTGAGCGTCGCGGGATCCCGGTCTTGCTTCTCGCACCATTCGTCCAGAACGCCGGATAGTCGCGTGAAGTTGTCGACACTGGTGTACGCTGCGTTCCAACCGTCAGCATGTTTTGCCACCAATTTGAGGGTTTTCTTTTCCCCGAGTCCGCCGATCCATATGGGTAGACGTTTTTGGACCGGAGCAGGCAGATTCGACGCGTCTTCTACCTGATAATGCTTACCCCGAAATGTAGTTCGTGGCTCCGTTAGCATGCTTCGAATGATCAATGCTGCTTCGTCGAGCATATCGAGCCTTTCGCCGACGCCTGGAAACTCGTAGCCGTAAGCCCTTGCCTCCGGCTCATGCCAGCCGGCTCCAAGGCCCAGTTCAAAACGGCCGCCAGATATGTGATCAAGTGTTGCAGCAGCTTTGGCGATGCTGGCTGGATTGCGGTAACCCACATAAAAAACCAGACAGCCCAGTCTGGCATGTTTCGTTTCTGCCGCCAGAGCGCCCAAAGTTGCCATCGCTTCGAAGTGATCTATGGTGCCTCCTGCAGGCGGCGCTTCATAGAAATGATCCCACGCTGAGATCCAGTCAACTTTTTCATCGAGTTTGCGCCAGAGTGCGCGCATAGTGTCCATGGACATGTTTTGTTGGCCAACGTGTACACCGAGCTGTACTGACATGACTTTTATTCCGGGATAGTGATGAGTGATCTCATCATAACACCCACGGTTTTCATGCTTGGCAACATGGAGCGTGTCAATGATGATGAATTATGGCTACTTTTGATTTAACAGAAGGGCGCGTGGGTCAGCAGCTGACGCGCATGACGGTACCTTATTTTCTGGGTATATCGTCGATGATTCTTGCGTCAATGATCGAGACGATCTACATCGGGATCCTGGGTGCCAAGGAACTTGCAGCCTATAGTTTTATGTTTCCGGTCATCATGGCACTGACGAGCGTTTCGATGGGCGTGGGTATTGGCGCGTCTTCTCTCATCGCGAGGGCAGAGGGTGAAGGTGATCGCGAGCAGGTAAAAAGACTGGCAACGCACACCGTTTTCCTAACACTGGCGTTGACGTTCGCGCTCAGTGGCTCAACTTACTTTTTTTTGGAGTTCTTCTACGCCTCGATGGGGGCAAAAGGCGAAGTGCTGAATCTGGTAGTGGCTTATGCCGAAATCTGGGTTGCGTTTGGGCTTGTTACTTTCACGATTCCCATGGTGGCCAGCACTGTGCTACGAGCGCTTGGTATTGCGAAGCTGCCTGGCTATATCATGACGGTCACTTCGGGAATGCAGTTGGTGATCTCGCCGGTGTTGATCTTCGGATTGTTTGGCATGCCTGCTCAGGGGTTGCTGGGTTCAGCTTATGCGTTTGTGATCATTGGCTTTCTTCGGATGATTGCCTTTGGCGTTTTGGTTGCGAATGAACGAATTCTGCTGACAAAAGACGTTTTCACAGGGTGGCTTCGATCAGGTAAGGCGATTATGCACATCGCACTGCCATCGATGCTCTCATCGTTGATTGGTCCGATTAGCATAGGTATTACCATTGCGTTACTTGCGGCGCATGGAGATGTCATTGTTGCAGCGTTTGGTGTTGTGTCTCGCGTTGAGATGTTGGTCACTATGATC
>Ga0222651_1001236_pt1 | contig 12936 bp, 9 predicted proteins | sample AntAcemetagen369_FD_179855 | JGI IMG/M metagenome (GOLD analysis project Ga0222651, IMG submission 179855) | Saline water microbial communities from Ace Lake, Antarctica - #369 | ecosystem: Environmental > Aquatic > Non-marine Saline and Alkaline > Saline | place: Antarctica: Ace Lake | collected...
AAAGAGGACCTGCAGTCCGAGACAGACGGCGGAAACCGGGAGCCGTTCGGGGCTAACCTGGTAGCACAGTTCTAGGAGATCACTCGAGCAAAATTCAAGTCAGCCAAGGAATCGGTGAAAATCTTGCACGACACAGGGTTAATGCTAGAGAGCATCCCGCACGGCGAACGCCACACTAAGGCGCTGACGCTGGCGAGGGAGCGAGCGGATGTGGGCCTCGTGATACCACGGCCTGCGTAGCTGGTGTCGCTGTCGAGGGCGGCGGCACTATGCCTCACTATGTCTGACAACATGATCACAAGCGTGGATTCGATGGACCTGTTGCCAGATTTTGAGTGCATGGGCACCCTGCTCGGTGGGGGGGACTTCACCACCATCGGTGAGGAACTGATGGGATCCATGTCGAAGGGACTCCGGTGGATGGAGGCCAGCGAGCTCTCCAGCCCCCTCGGTGCTATGACGCCGAGCATGTGCATTGCAATGGAATGGTTGGCATCACAAGCACCGGACCTGGAGGTACCACTGACTGCAATGGAGACAGCGGCAAAGCAGATGAAGGCGGTAGCTAGGCCAGACGATGGCGCACCGGCAGCCGCCTTCCGCTCTGCTGTATTTGAGATCGGTTCAAAGGTGAAGACCGCGGCGAAGCGGGTGTTCAGGGGCTTCGCTGCGACGCTGTATGGCAACGCAGTATTGATCTCGACGAGTGCCGAGGGCTTGCCGGATGACCCAGTGCAGCAAGTGGCACTGTGGACGTTGTGGAGGGCAGCAGTGATCACGGGCAGGCTGCTACCCGGAGGCCTACCGGTAGCGAGTCTTCTCACCTTGTGGACATTTGCATCAAGGGAGCGACGGACCTTGCTGCGACTGCAGGGGCCCAGAGCGCAGCACTGTGGGATCGTATTGCGGCGGGACCTCGTAAGTACAGCCATCTGACGACAGCACATGACTTGCGAAGCAGCTTCGACTTGCCGGGAGTGGGAGCATCAGGCAGCGCGAGTGGCTCCGAGTCGACGGCGAGCAGCAGGGAGGTGTAGAAGACGGCGGCCGCGGACCGAGTGAGACGGCCGGGCAAGCCTAAGGCAACGGCGAGAGCGGACACGGGCGATGAGGACGCCGAAGGTTCGGCGGGTAGTGGTTCCTCCAGTCGCAAGTCCTAAACGACAGCAGCTCCAGGCGCAGCCGGGCCAGGGACAACACTGGCGCAGGAGCTTGCCTCCCTGTGTGGGCTGACCCCAGCACAAGCACGGGAGCGGTGGCCCGCCAATGAGGACCAAGTTCCCCCAGTGGCAGGAGGTCTGGCCGAGCGCCTGCCGGTGGGTGCTGCCTTGTTTGAAGCGATCGTACAGGACCCTTCAGGGGTGGCTGCCAGAGTGGTGGCAGCGGGCCAGTCGCGGGAGTGGCGCCAAGTCGCTCTGCAGGAGGACGAGACGGAGCTCGATGCGAAGACGGATCGAGCGCCATCAGCTCTGGATGCGAACGCCATGTGGACCCAGTGGACGGCCTGCCTTTCCGCGAACGAAGAAAACCGTGGAGTCCGCAAGGCGGGTACGGCGCTCGAGGCAGCAGATTTGGACAGGTGGTTCGGAGTGCTGACGACAGACGAACGACATGGGACTTTCTCGGAACCTAGGTCGGGCAGTCCCTTGCGGACATTAGACCCTCGGGGCGTTTTTGGTTGGCATATGTTGAAGTGCCTCGAGTGCAGGGAGGCAGGGGCTCTCCGACCACTATGTGTACCGGGCCGAGGCCTTGTGGGCCTGGCACGCCATGGTGTACGAGCTGAGGCCGTACTGCTCAATCCGAAGGCTCCGATCCCGACCACGGCACAGGCCGCTGATGGTGAGGAGGTGCAGGGCTTCGTCGAGGACCTGATAGCACAGGGAAAAGTAGCCAGGGCGCCGCATGCGGGTGTACTTGTTGCCCCACTGTTTGTCACGACCAAGGGACGGATTGCGCTAGAGGAGCCTGACGGGACGGGGGGCAGACCAGGATTACGATACCGGCGCGACGTGCGAGCGAAGGCACGACTCGTGACGGATATGCGAAAGTCTGGCATGAACGAAGCCTGCATCGACCTCCCATTCAGATATGGGGACTTTCCCAAGCACCTGGCGGACTGCGCAGCACAGGGTTGCATGTGGGCAGGGAGCTTCGACTTCAAGAGCTTCTACCATTCCATTCGCTTGAGCCATGCCTTGCGCCGGTGGGCAGCCATACGCGATGCGAAGGGTAGGCTGTGGGTGTTCATGGTACTGCCATTCGGTGCAAGATTCGGGTGCTTCGTTGCTTCACTCGTCATGGCAGAGCTCCTAGGCGTCATGCGAGCCTGTGGATGGGGACCGGTCTACGGATACATCGATGACGGTCGTACCGCGGGCGCTTCGGAAGCACAGGCGAATGAGCACCTGAAGTAGGCGATCCTCCTCGCGATCGGAGCTGGGCTCCGGATGTAGCCGGCAAAGTTATGCCCGGCGGCAAAGTGCCTGGACTACCTGGGTTTTCGTGTCCAGGCCACGGGACGCTCGTGGAGCATGACTCTTCGGCCCGAGCGCTGGCCGAGACTGCGGGAGACGATCCAGGTGGTGGCTCGCATGGCAGAACTCAGGATGCCCACTGGCTCACGGCTGGCAATCCGGGTGCTGCAGTCCTGTGCTGGCCTAGCGGGAGCTGCGGCGGCATGTGTCCCTTTTGCTAGGTCACGAGTCCACTAGCTGTATGCTGCAGCAGAAGCAGCGTCGAAGGGCAAGCGGCACCCGTGGACAGATGCATGCATCGAGGAGATCGGATGGTGGTCGCAGTAGGACACTGCGGGACATCTGAGCGAAGAGCAAGCGGTGTTGGTTCGACCGATGGCAGCCGGTGAGGCGGCTCTGGTTGCATCGGATGCCTCGGCCCATGCAGTTGGAGTGCTGTGGAGAGAATCCCCCTCGAACTCGGGTCTGATGCAAGCACCTTTCAGCGAGCAAATGAGACAAGCCAGCTCTACCGCAAGGGAGTTATCGGCATTGCGTTGGTGGTTGGTGGACAGGCAGGAAAAATAGTCAGGGCCGAGGGGACCACGTCCGTTGTTCTTTGTTTCGGACAACCAAAGCACGGTCCCGTTGCTACGAAAAGGTGGTTCCATGAAACCAGAGTGTGCACGAGAGCTCCGAGCCATCTTGGACCTGGCAGAGGAGCAGGGGTGGATCATCTTCCCGATGTGGCAGCGGAGGAACAGCAACATCATGCAGACATGTGACCGCCTTAGCCGGGTGGAGACAGAGCAGGGTCGCCTTCTTGCTATCACCGAGACATCAGAATGCGTGGGTCCCACAGGGCTCGTGCATTCCAGCACCGCACTCGCTGACAAGTCCCTCTATCTCCCTTTCACACCGCGCAGCACCCGGCATGGCGACATTCTGGGGGTTCCATCCGAGCGCACAAGAGGGGCAGATGCCAGAGGCTGCAATGCGGGCTCAAGCAGCGATCAGGCGCCTGCAGAGCAGCGCGAGGGGTCTGACGCGGGATCAGCAGGGTGCACTGCAGCGCAACCTGCGCATGCAGGAAAAATTCATGCGGAAGGATCACGTGGAGGCCCTGTGGCTGGACTTGGGGGCAGCGGCAGATGAAGGACGAGCCTACAACACGCTGACGAAGCGCAGAAGCACCCTACAGACAGCATGGCGCAAGTGTGGTATAGTGGGCCCTTCCGAGATGCAAAAACTGGACCTCGACGAACTGCTGGCTGGCTACAAGATCGAATGTGCTCAGCGAGTGAACGATGCGCTGGCGATGACGGTACCGGTGGACGACAAGCCGACACTCAGAGCATACGCGCTGTATGCCGATTGGGTCCGCAAGCAGCGACCAGGTCCCATCACGACGGCGCAGTTGCAGACCTCGAAGCCGGATGACGACGTTGCGATTCTGGATACCTTCATGCGAACATACGTGGGCGCGTTCGCAGGACAGGCGCGGAGCCCAGACGTGGAATTCCTCGCAATCCAGGATATGAGCAACCACAGCTTCACCGATGACTAGGGCAAACCAGGGGAACTCATTATGGTTTGCTGGCAGCGCAGGAAGGTGCGGATGTTGTCGAATGACCCCAGCCAACGAAAGCCAGCATTCATGCCGAGGCTGCCGGAGGCTTTCGCGGTCTTGTGTCCATGGAGTTGGATGCAATGGTGGCTCTAGGTACGAGGTGTGGCACCTGCGAGTAGGGGAGAGCTGCTCTCAGCCAGATCGGAGTTTCGTCACCGCAACACGCTCTCTGCACTGGCGCGACTGGGTATGGACAGGCTTCGTTCCAAGGGACGAGGGATATACTAGTTCAAGAACGTGGGTGTGGCAGCGCTGAAAAAAGCGGACCACACTATCGGTCAGAAGTTCGTGACAGGACAGGGTGGCTGGACAGAGACAGGCGGAATTTCGACTGTGTACGACAGCTATGACCTCGCGGAGGGAGGCCGGATATGCGAAGAGGCGATACTCAGAGCAACATGTGGAGTCGGAACACAGGAGGCAAGGGCGGCGAAGCTCAAAGCGCACGCTGATGCATTTGAGGCGAGACTCCAAGGCCCGTCAGCCGGTGGAGAGGTCGGCGCACCACCAGGACCAGGTGCAGTCGCCGGGGCTCCGGACGGGCCAATGGGGGGGTCTGAGGGAGCAGGAGTCCATCAGGGGCCCGGCGGAACCTAAAAGACAGATCCAACCACCGGACGCCACAGGCGCCACGAACCAGAGACGGGACGGATCGAGGACGGAGGAAGGAGCGAGAGAGGAAGAGCGGAGGAGACGAGGGACAGTGAGTGGCAGGCCCCTACGAGAGCACGCGTGCTGAGAGGGAGCCGCAGGCGAGCCGACAGTCAGGCGAGCAGAAGAATTGCGGGAGTAGTATTGGGAAGCAATGCAGCTGATGGGCACGTTCAAGCATATCCAGCCTGGTATATTACGAGCACTTGTGGTTTAATGCGCGGCAGTCAGCGGAATTGGAGACGGATTCGAATACCGTACCCGATGCTCGACTCACAAGTATTGAGAAGGAAGAAGAAATTATTTTTCTTACACCGCGCCATGAACCAGCAACCTTTGACTATGCACGCAAGTTCTGCACCTGTGCAGTGGCGGAATGTGCGCCCGGCCGCGGGAGGCCCAATCGCAGTAAGCTAGCCAATGCAACTGGCCTACACCTTGCTAAGTGTTGTCACCCAGCAAGCTGCGACTCTTCTACCAGACGCGCCCCTGTTATCTGACTCGGATGAACGTGAAGTGGTTACACTACTTAAGTGTGAGACGGCAGAGCACTCGGAGGCGACGGCCCGAGCTTTGGAACACCTTCAGCGCGCAGCCATCTCTGGGCGCGTGCCATCTCCCAGCGAATCAGCTGCTCGACTCACGGGCATAAATTTGTCGGGGAGCGACATTCACACCCAGCTGCTGCCGCCGCCGGCGAGTGTTCCGACCCAGAAAATTCTCAAGTATTGTGCAGGTGGGATGCACTACGAACATTTTGCAAGGAATGTTTACAAAGCACTGCAACCTTTGTTATCCCCCGGTGCGGATTGGGCCAGCGTTAACCCAGTCTCGGGTTAGTAGGTCGCCTCCCTTGTGGTGAAAGGAGTTGCACCACAAGGTGGCCTACCTGCCACCAAGGCATGGCGAGCGCTAACGGGCACCATGCTTCTCCAACTGGCCTGCAACGGCACGACTAATCGCGTGTGCACTTCCCTAGCATCCTGGTTGCTCCCAGGCGTGGTGGGTCTCGTAGCCCGGGCAGAGCGGCAAGCACGTGCAACTTCCACTGCGCCGGTGGCAGGGTCGTCGATGGCGGGCGCGCCACGGTACCAGCCTTCTCAGCAGCAACAGCAGGTACCCGCACAGATACCAGGCACTGCCCTGCCAACTAGCGGCTGGGGACCGGCTGCTGCGGCCTCGATGCAGGGGCCACCACCAGGCGTGTCAGGGTTGAGAGGCCCAGCTGGAGGGATGTCTGCAGCTAGTGGACCAGGATGGGGAGGACCAGAGGGCGGGATGTATGCAACTAGCCAGCCACACCAGGCGTGGGGCATGGGTTAGGCAACACCATCAATGCAACACCCTTGGACAGGATCCAGCGCAGCCACGATCGCTCAGGGATGGGGACAGAGTGACCATTGGGTGTCTGGGACAGCCCAGCAGCACACCGGGTGGGGGGGCGCAGGGGGTGCACCAACGTAGCCTCCACACTGGGGTGAGACAGTAGCGGGTGCAGCGGCAACTGGAGGAAGGGGGCTCCACCCAGGAAGCAAGCGGCCTCACGAGGGTGACCAGATTTCGGGTACGCGATGGACAGCAGCACGCACGGAAAGTGGCAGCAACCCGAGGACATCGACAGTACCGCCTGGCTCCGGTGCCGTGGACCTGACCCTTGCAGGGGCGGCCGGCCAGGGCGGACAGAGTAGCTCAGGTGAGGACACGAGCGTTCCGTACCTTGACACTACCGTCTTTGGTCGTATTCAGAAGGCGGCACGTACTGCCACCTGGCACGCAGCACGGTCTTAGAAAGCAACTACACACGTACTCTAGTTGATGGCGAAGTCCATGGTCAGCTTTCGGGGAAAAGAGGACCTGCAGTCAGATACAGACGGCGGAAACCGGGAGCCGTTCGGGGCTAACCTGGTAGCACAGCTCTAGGAGATCACTCGAGCAAAATTCAAGTCAGCCAAGGAATCGGTGAAAATCTTGCACGACACAGGCTTAATGCTAGAGAGCATCCCGCACGGCGAACGCCACACTAAGGCGCTGACGCTGGCGAGGGAGCGAGCGGATGTGGGCCTCGTGATACCACGGCCTGCGTAGCTGGTGTCACTGTCGAGGGCGGCGGCACTATGCCTCACTATGTCTGACAACATGATCACAAGCGTGGATTCGACGGACCTGTTGCCAGATTTTGAGTGCATGGGCACCCTGCTCGGTGGGGGGGACTTCACCACCATTGGTGAGGAACTGACAGGATCCATGTCGAAGGGACTCCGGTGGATGGAGGCCAGCGAGCTCTCCAGCCCCCTCGGTGCTATGACGCCGAGCATGTGCATTGCAATGGAATGGTTGGCATCACAAGCACCGGACCTCGAGGTACCACTGACTGCAATGGAGACAGCGGCAAAGCAGATGAAGGCGGTAGCTAGGCCAGACGATGGCACACCGGCAGCAGCATTCCGCTCTGCTGTATTTGAGATCGGTTCAAAGGTGAAGACCGCGGCAAAGCGTGTGTTCAGGGGCTTCGCTGCGACGCTGTATGGCAATGCAGTATTGATCTCGACGAGTGCCGAGGGCTTGCCGGATGACCCAGTGCAGCAAGTGGCACTGTGGACGTTGTGGAGGGCAGCAGTGATCACGGGCAGGCTGCTACCCGGCGGCCTACCGGTAGCGAGTCTTCTCACCTTGTGGACATTTGCATCAAGGGAGCGACGGACCTTGCTGCGACTGCAGGGGGCCCAGAGCGCAGCACTGTGGGATCGTATTGCGGCGGGACCTCGTAAGTACAGCCATCTGACGACAGCACATGACTTGCGAAGCAGCTTCGACTTGCCGGGAGTGGGAGCATCAGGCAGCGCGAGTGGCTCCGAGTCGACGGCGAGCAGCAGGGAGGTGTAGAAGACGGCGGCCGCGGACCGAGTGAGACGGCCGGGCAAGCCTAAGGCAACGGCGAGAGCGGACACGGGCGATGAGGACGCCGAAGGTTCGGCGGGTAGTGGTTCCTCCAGTCGCAAGTCCTAAACGACAGCAGCTCCAGGCGCAGCCGGGCCAGGGACAACACTGGCGCAGGAGCTTGCCTCCCTGTGTGGGCTGACCCCAGCACAAGCACGGGAGCGGTGGCCCGCCAATGAGGACCAAGTTCCCCCAGTGGCAGGAGGTCTGGCCGAGCGCCTGCCGGTGGGTGCTGCCTTGTTTGAAGCGATCGTACAGGACCCTTCAGGGGTGGCTGCCAGAGTGGTGGCAGCGGGCCAGTCGCGGGAGTGGCGCCAAGTCGCTCTGCAGGAGGACGAGACGGAGCTCGATGCGAAGACGGATCGAGCGCCATCAGCTCTGGATGCGAACGCCATGTGGACCCAGTGGACGGCCTGCCTTTCCGCGAACGAAGAAAACCGTGGAGTCCGCAAGGCGGGTACGGCGCTCGAGGCAGCAGATTTGGACAGGTGGTTCGGAGTGCTGACGACAGACGAACGACATGGGACTTTCTCGGAACCTAGGTCGGGCAGTCCCTTGCGGACATTAGACCCTCGGGGCGTTTTTGGTTGGCATATGTTGAAGTGCCTCGAGTGCAGGGAGGCAGGGGCTCTCCGACCACTATGTGTACCGGGCCGAGGCCTTGTGGGCCTGGCACGCCATGGTGTACGAGCTGAGGCCGTACTGCTCAATCCGAAGGCTCCGATCCCGACCACGGCACAGGCCGCTGATGGTGAGGAGGTGCAGGGCTTCGTCGAGGACCTGATAGCACAGGGAAAAGTAGCCAGGGCGCCGCATGCGGGTGTACTTGTTGCCCCACTGTTTGTCACGACCAAGGGACGGATTGCGCTAGAGGAGCCTGACGGGACGGGGGGCAGACCAGGATTACGATACCGGCGCGACGTGCGAGCGAAGGCACGACTCGTGACGGATATGCGAAAGTCTGGCATGAACGAAGCCTGCATCGACCTCCCATTCAGATATGGGGACTTTCCCAAGCACCTGGCGGACTGCGCAGCACAGGGTTGCATGTGGGCAGGGAGCTTCGACTTCAAGAGCTTCTACCATTCCATTCGCTTGAGCCATGCCTTGCGCCGGTGGGCAGCCATACGCGATGCGAAGGGTAGGCTGTGGGTGTTCATGGTACTGCCATTCGGTGCAAGATTCGGGTGCTTCGTTGCTTCACTCGTCATGGCAGAGCTCCTAGGCGTCATGCGAGCCTGTGGATGGGGACCGGTCTACGGATACATCGATGACGGTCGTACCGCGGGCGCTTCGGAAGCACAGGCGAATGAGCACCTGAAGTAGGCGATCCTCCTCGCGATCGGAGCTGGGCTCCGGATGTAGCCGGCAAAGTTATGCCCGGCGGCAAAGTGCCTGGACTACCTGGGTTTTCGTGTCCAGGCCACGGGACGCTCGTGGAGCATGACTCTTCGGCCCGAGCGCTGGCCGAGACTGCGGGAGACGATCCAGGTGGTGGCTCGCATGGCAGAACTCAGGATGCCCACTGGCTCACGGCTGGCAATCCGGGTGCTGCAGTCCTGTGCTGGCCTAGCGGGAGCTGCGGCGGCATGTGTCCCTTTTGCTAGGTCACGAGTCCACTAGCTGTATGCTGCAGCAGAAGCAGCGTCGAAGGGCAAGCGGCACCCGTGGACAGATGCATGCATCGAGGAGATCGGATGGTGGTCGCAGTAGGACACTGCGGGACATCTGAGCGAAGAGCAAGCGGTGTTGGTTCGACCGATGGCAGCCGGTGAGGCGGCTCTGGTTGCATCGGATGCCTCGGCCCATGCAGTTGGAGTGCTGTGGAGAGAATCCCCCTCGAACTCGGGTCTGATGCAAGCACCTTTCAGCGAGCAAATGAGACAAGCCAGCTCTACCGCAAGGGAGTTATCGGCATTGCGTTGGTGGTTGGTGGACAGGCAGGAAAAATAGTCAGGGCCGAGGGGACCACGTCCGTTGTTCTTTGTTTCGGACAACCAAAGCACGGTCCCGTTGCTACGAAAAGGTGGTTCCATGAAACCAGAGTGTGCACGAGAGCTCCGAGCCATCTTGGACCTGGCAGAGGAGCAGGGGTGGATCATCTTCCCGATGTGGCAGCGGAGGAACAGCAACATCATGCAGACATGTGACCGCCTTAGCCGGGTGGAGACAGAGCAGGGTCGCCTTCTTGCTATCACCGAGACATCAGAATGCGTGGGTCCCACAGGGCTCGTGCATTCCAGCACCGCACTCGCTGACAAGTCCCTCTATCTCCCTTTCACACCGCGCAGCACCCGGCATGGCGACATTCTGGGGGTTCCATCCGAGCGCACAAGAGGGGCAGATGCCAGAGGCTGCAATGCGGGCTCAAGCAGCGATCAGGCGCCTGCAGAGCAGCGCGAGGGGTCTGACGCGGGATCAGCAGGGTGCACTGCAGCGCAACCTGCGCATGCAGGAAAAATTCATGCGGAAGGATCACGTGGAGGCCCTGTGGCTGGACTTGGGGGCAGCGGCAGATGAAGGACGAGCCTACAACACGCTGACGAAGCGCAGAAGCACCCTACAGACAGCATGGCGCAAGTGTGGTATAGTGGGCCCTTCCGAGATGCAAAAACTGGACCTCGACGAACTGCTGGCTGGCTACAAGATCGAATGTGCTCAGCGAGTGAACGATGCGCTGGCGATGACGGTACCGGTGGACGACAAGCCGACACTCAGAGCATACGCGCTGTATGCCGATTGGGTCCGCAAGCAGCGACCAGGTCCCATCACGACGGCGCAGTTGCAGACCTCGAAGCCGGATGACGACGTTGCGATTCTGGATACCTTCATGCGAACATACGTGGGCGCGTTCGCAGGACAGGCGCGGAGCCCAGACGTGGAATTCCTCGCAATCCAGGATATGAGCAACCACAGCTTCACCGATGACTAGGGCAAACCAGGGGAACTCATTATGGTTTGCTGGCAGCGCAGGAAGGTGCGGATGTTGTCGAATGACCCCAGCCAACGAAAGCCAGCATTCATGCCGAGGCTGCCGGAGGCTTTCGCGGTCTTGTGTCCATGGAGTTGGATGCAATGGTGGCTCTAGGTACGAGGTGTGGCACCTGCGAGTAGGGGAGAGCTGCTCTCAGCCAGATCGGAGTTTCGTCACCGCAACACGCTCTCTGCACTGGCGCGACTGGGTATGGACAGGCTTCGTTCCAAGGGACGAGGGATATACTAGTTCAAGAACGTGGGTGTGGCAGCGCTGAAAAAAGCGGACCACACTATCGGTCAGAAGTTCGTGACAGGACAGGGTGGCTGGACAGAGACAGGCGGAATTTCGACTGTGTACGACAGCTATGACCTCGCGGAGGGAGGCCGGATATGCGAAGAGGCGATACTCAGAGCAACATGTGGAGTCGGAACACAGGAGGCAAGGGCGGCGAAGCTCAAAGCGCACGCTGATGCATTTGAGGCGAGACTCCAAGGCCCGTCAGCCGGTGGAGAGGTCGGCGCACCACCAGGACCAGGTGCAGTCGCCGGGGCTCCGGACGGGCCAATGGGGGGGTCTGAGGGAGCAGGAGTCCATCAGGGGCCCGGCGGAACCTAAAAGACAGATCCAACCACCGGACGCCACAGGCGCCACGAACCAGAGACGGGACGGATCGAGGACGGAGGAAGGAGCGAGAGAGGAAGAGCGGAGGAGACGAGGGACAGTGAGTGGCAGGCCCCTACGAGAGCACGCGTGCTGAGAGGGAGCCGCAGGCGAGCCGACAGTCAGGCGAGCAGAAGAATTGCGGGAGTAGTATTGGGAAGCAATGCAGCTGATGGGCACGTTCAAGCATATCCAGCCTGGTATATTACGAGCACTTGTGGTTTAATGCGCGGCAGTCAGCGGAATTGGAGACGGATTCGAATACCGTACCCGATGCTCGACTCACAAGTATTGAGAAGGAAGAAGAAATTATTTTTCTTCTAGAATGGCCCCGGCAGGGTCGGGGTAGGGAAAGTATGGACATGGAGAATGGAACACGTCGTCAACTGAAAAGATGAGTACAACCGTTTCTGCGTTACTATATGTGCACCACACACACACCACAGTTCACGATCACCCCACACATACACGACTTCGCACTCCCTGCGTCTCGCAGTACCCTAGTACTGAAGACTACCGGGCCCAAAGAGCACGTCAAAGGCACATTGGCAATAGACGAGCTCGAGGTATCAAGTGCGAAGACCTGGGGCGATTGGCCAGACTGCTGCGGGGGGGGAGTAGGCGAGGCCGTATACCCCATGGGGCTCCCCTCACGCTTCACGGGTCCTCCACGGCATACGCCCTGGCTGGTTGAGGGAGGGAGCGATGCTACCCCTCGGACAGCCCAGCATAGCCCCAAAGCCACGGTAGGCGATGGGGTCAATGCTGCCACCAGGGGCATATGCGGAAGAGTGCCCCGACAGTCGCAGTAATCCGCCTGCAGTGGATCCATGAGGACTGAGTACCACGGCAAACTAACGTGGCCTGGTTGAGTATACTCAGAAGCGATAGCACCAGGACGCGTTGGCGCAGCGAAGTATCATTCGGAGCCGATGGGGCTATGACGAGACGGACACTCGTAGAGAGCGCCGTCACGTCGCCCTGAGACCTCGACCGTGCTGTAAAAGACAGCGGAGGGAGACCTCCGGCACTTAAGTGTTCGGGTAAGGCTAAGGTATGGTTTTGGCGGCAGCACAAGGCACACAATGTCCATTGGCGAGGCGCAGAGCAGCGCGGGGACAGGGTGTGGACTTGCACAGTCCGAGAGGCGAGCCCGAGTCCAGGAGAGGACAGTCACACCGGTGACACCGTACTGGAATGAGCGGGGCACGACCTGAATGGCGGCCACCTGGAGTGTAAGCGTGACGGACACGTGGCAGCCCCAAGTAAAGCACCGACTGCTGTGGTGGGAGAAGGGCCAGAGGTCCTTCGACGAAGCGGGTGGGTTACGACCAAACCGTGCAGTGATGCCGGGCGGGATCAGCGGTGGTCGCAGAATGGACCACTGCGCGGGAAGCCCGGTCGTGGCTGTGCGCTCAGGGCATAGTGGGGGGGCGAGGGCCCTCACATGCCCATCCTTTTTCTTTTTTTCGTGGATGCCCACCCTAGGTCGGGTGCCGGCATGGGGGGGTCTGAGGGAGCAGGAGTCCATCAGGGGCCCGGCGGAACCTAAAAGACAGATCCAACCACCGGACGCCACAGGCGCCACGAACCAGAGACGGGACGGATCGAGGACGGAGGAAGGA
>Ga0222651_1001238_pt1 | contig 12915 bp, 7 predicted proteins | sample AntAcemetagen369_FD_179855 | JGI IMG/M metagenome (GOLD analysis project Ga0222651, IMG submission 179855) | Saline water microbial communities from Ace Lake, Antarctica - #369 | ecosystem: Environmental > Aquatic > Non-marine Saline and Alkaline > Saline | place: Antarctica: Ace Lake | collected...
CAGGGGATTACAGTGATTTAGATCAAAGGAGAAATGAGCTTTATGTGAATAAGGGAAATAACAAGGAAGGCATACCTGTGTTTGATGAGGAGGCCTCAAAATATGGTTTAGATCTGCCCCATTACTCTACTCAAGCGGCATTTTTGGATTATGATAAGGATGGGGACTTGGATATGTTCCTGATCAATCATGGTATTGCGCCTGCGGACGTGGAACCTAATATAAACACCCTGTTGCACAAGAAATCGGACTACAGTAGTGAACGATTATTCCGGAACGATAATGGTAAATTTTTGGACGTATCCGAACTCAGCGGTATTGTGAATAACTCTATAGGTTTTGGTCTTGGCATTGCAATAGGGGATTTAAACAATGATCAATGGCCAGATATATTGGTAGGACACGATTATTCAGAGAAGGACCATCTCTATTTAAACGAAAAAAATGGCACTTTTAAGGAGGTAATCCTAAAAGCTACCAACCATATTTCAAATTTCTCTATGGGTAACGATATTGGAGATATCAATAATGATGGTTTGTTAGATTTTGTTTCTGTTGATATGGTATCGAATAATAACTATGACCTCAAGACCAGTATGAGCGGAATGAGTATAAAAAGGTTTCAGGATATAGTGGACAAGGGCCTTCACCATCAATATATGTTCAATACCCTACAATTGAACAATGGGAATTTTAAGGAAGAGGGTATTCCTGCATTTTCTGAAATTGGCAAGTATGCCGGAATTTCCAATACCAACTGGAGTTGGGCTCCTCTTTTATTTGATATGGATAACGATGGTTGGCAAGATGTTTTTGTGTCCAACGGCATATTGCGGTCGTTTAGAAACAACGATTTTGTGATTTATAAGCGGAAAAGGGTAGATCAGTTATACAAGGATCTTGAAAATTATAAAAATAGGGATTCGCTTATTAAGACCTATTACGATGATATTTTAGCGCGAATGCCGGAAAAGAAGGAAGTAAATTTACTATACCTAAACAACAGGGATTTTACATTTACATCAATGAACGAAGCGTGGAATTTAAATACCCCTAGCTGCACTAATGGTGCGGTTTACGCAGACTTGGATAATGACGGTGATCTGGATATCATAGGGAACAATATAAATGACCCAGCCTTTATCTACAGGAATAATTCAAGTGAGTTGTTGCCCAAAAATAATTATTTAAAGGTAAAATTAAAAGGACCTAAAGGAAACAGTATAGGTCTAGGGGCTAGGATTACCGTTGAAACAAATGATGAAAAGCAGACCAAAGAACAATACTTGTCCAGGGGTTTTCAATCCTCGGTTAGCGAAATTTTGCATTTTGGAGTGGGGGCAGCGGATATCATCAAGAGTTTGGAAATTTTATGGCCCGATGGCAAAACCCAGTCGATCAGTGGGATAAATGTAAATCAACAATTGAATTTGAATTATAGTGACGCTACAGCTTCCGACAGTCCATTAAAGGAAATTTCCAAGCCTATTTTTCAGGATGTCACAAATATTGTCGAAGCCAATTATAAGCATGTAGAGAATAAATTTGACGATTTTGAGAGGGAAAGTCTATTGCCTCATAAATTTTCTGAAAACGGACCTTCATTAGCTATCGGGGATGTTAATAACGATAACTTGGACGATTTTTATGTGGGAGGTGCAAAAGGCCAATCTGGAGAATTATTCTTACTACAACAAAACGGAAGTTTCACATCTGTACAACAGGCCATTTGGACCAAGGATAGGGGTCATGAAGATGTTGCCTCTGTATTTTTTGATGCGGATAAAGATGGAGACCTAGATCTATATGTAGTTTCAGGGGGCAATGAGGAAGTTGCGGAGGATGAATATTATCGCGATCGTTTCTACGAAAATTTAGGCAATGGTCAATTTGTAAAAAGGGAGAATGCCCTACCCAATGACCTAGTTAGCGGTTCCTGTGTAAAATCAGGAGATTTTGACAATGATGGAGATCTGGATTTATTTGTGGGCGCTAAACTAATTCCAGGTAAATATCCGCTGCCTGCAAGTAGCTATCTTTTAAGAAACGATAGTAGCAGTGGTAATGTAAGGTTTGTTAATGTAACAGAGGAATTGGCGCCCTTTATGAACAATTTGGGGATGGTCTCGGATGCCGAATGGTTGGATCTGGACAATGATAAAAATCTAGATCTTGTTATCGTTGGGGAATGGATGCCCATAAGGATTGCTAAAAATACCGGAACAAAATTTACGGATCTTACAGGGGAATCAGGTTTGAAAAATGAGACGGGCTGGTGGTTTAGTGTGGCATCGGCCGACTTTGATAAGGATGGTGATTTGGATTTTATAGTTGGAAATTTGGGGTTAAACTATAAATATAAGGCATCCTTGGAGTCACCTTTTGAGGTTTATGCGAACGATTTTGACCATAATGGCAGTTTGGATATCGTACTTAGTTATCAGGAAATGGGTGTTGCTTATCCGTTAAGGGGAAGGGAATGCACCTCCAACCAAATGCCTTTTATTAAGGAAAAATTTCCAAGTTATCATGATTTTGGAATGGCGGATCTATCTACGGTTTATGGTGCCGAAGAATTAAAGAAGGCTACTCATTATAAAGCAACAACTTTTGCTACTACCTATGTTGAAAATTTGGGAGATTTCCAGTTCAAAATCCATAATTTAGACGGTATGGTGCAATTTTCTTCTGTTAATAGTATTCTAATAGATGACTATGATCAAGATGGTAATTTAGATGCCCTTTTGTCCGGAAACTTGTATCAGTCAGAGGTGGAGACCCCAAGGAACGATGCTAGTTACGGTGTTCTGCTAAAAGGGAACGGCAAAGGTCAGTTCTCAACCTTAAATCCAAGTGTAAGTGGTCTGTTGGTTAGGGGAGATGTAAAAAATGCGGGAATACTAAGGACAAGGGATGGAAAGGGAAAACGCATTGTTTTTGCAAAAAATGGGGATAGTTTGCAATTTCTCGAGTATTGAAATATCTATTGGATACTCCAATTGTTATTTCAAAGGCATCCGTAAATAGATCGTTGGTCCATTTTATCTGGAGGAATTAAATGCTTTAAAACCCCTATAAAATTAATAGGCGTCATTACTTAATTATCGAAATGTTTTTCTGTAATCAGAAGGCGTTTTGCCCATAATGTGCTTAAAGTAGTGGTTGAAATTGGCAAGGGTGTTATACCCACTTTCAAAGCAAATCTGTGTTATCTGCTTGTCCGTCTCTGCCAGTAATTTGGCGGCAATACCAACCCTAACACTTTTTACATATTCCATAAAGGTAAGGTTGGTCTTCTTTTTAAAATACCTACAAAATGAACTGGGGGCCATATTCAGGACCGAAGCAGCTTCTTCCAGTTTTACGCCTTCTTGAATATTTTGAAAAACATATTCGTAAACCTTATTTATTTTGTCCAGATTCTTGGAGAAAATGGCGGAGCTATTATTTGGATTGGACAGATTTTCCCTTTCCTCTATTTGCAGCAAAAAATTAAATATTTTAAGCATTTCAATATAGTATTCCAATCCCTGTAATTGGGTCATTTTTTCAAGACTATGCCTAATATGGCTATCATTTTCAAGCTTAAACCGAAGCCCGGTACTAGACTGCTTTAACAAGTCCACTACCCGTTCCAACTCCGGCATCTTGAAAAAATCGGAGTTAATAATGTCCTCTGAAAAGTGTGTAACAATACAAAAAGGGTCATTGTCTTTTTCAAAATCCAAGGCTTCCCAACAGTGGGGTAAATTGGGGCCTAACAAAACTAGGTCGCCTTTTTCAAATCCAGAGATGTTGTCTCCAACAATTCTCCTGCCTGATCCCACAGTTATAAAGTTTAATTCAAAATTTTTGTGGGAATGTATTCTAGCATTGGAAGCTAGAGGTAATTTTCTTGATATAAACGAATGTTTGTTTGGTACAAATATTTTCTCAAAGATAAATTCCATAAGTTGGTATATTGACAATATTGGACTAATATAATTAAATTATTCAGAATTAAGGTTAAAATATAATGCAATTAAAACAATATTGTGGTGGCAGGGGATTTTAAATTGGATTTAATTTGTTATAACAACAATTCATGTCCCTTAAAATTAGTATCAGGAAGACCAGTTACTTCATTATAGGATTTATTTCTTATAAATAGATTCATGAATAACCTAAAAAACCAACCACTATGAATGCATTAATTACATTAATTTGTAAGTCGGAAAATAGGTATAGTCAATATTTTAACCATTAATTGTAAAATGATGAAATTACCTGTTAAAGGAATAATACCTCCGATGATAACCCCGTTGCTGGAGAATAAGGAACTGGATTTATTAGGATTGAAAAATTTGGCAAATCATTTAATAAGTGGTGGTGTACATGGCATTTTTATTTTAGGGACTACTGGGGAGGGCCCTAGTTTAAGTTACGAGGTCAGGAAACAACTTATAACGGAAACCTGTAAACTTGTAAATAAAAAAGTCCCGGTATTGGTAGGGATTACCGATACCTCTTTTGATGGCACTATGGAAATAGCAAACCATTCAAAAAAAGTTGGTGCAGATGCATTGGTAGTTGCTCCTCCGTACTATTTTCCAATTTCTCAGGAAGAAATGGGCGATTATCTTGAAAGTCTATTACCTGTATTGCCACTTCCAGTTATGTTATATAACATGCAAAGCTGCACAAAGCTCCATTTGTCCATTGAAGTTGTTAGAAGGGCAAAGGAATTAGGTGCAATTGGTATTAAGGATAGTTCTGGGGATCTTAGTTATTTATATATGCTGATCGAAGAATTTAAAAGTGATCCTCTTTTTTCAGTAATAGCCGGGACAGAATTATTTTTGCCGGAAACAATTATGAATGGTGGACATGGTGCAGTAGCAGGTGGGGCCAATTTTTTTCCGAAAATATTTGTTGATTTATACAATGCTGCATTAGAAAACGACCTGGAAAAAATAAAATCATTGCGAGCTAAAGTGCTAAAGATCCAAACCACAATTTATGAGGTTGGGGAATATTCTTCAAGACATATCAAGGGAACAAAGGCTGCTTTGATGGCACTGGAAATTTGCCAGGATCACAATGCAGAACCGCTTCAGAGGTTCAGCGAGGTACAACGCAATCAGATTAAAGCATATGTTGCCCAATTTGACTATAAAAATGAGCACAGTCCAGTTCATTGAAGATGGACTTCAGGATTTTAGCCGCTGTTATTTGTAATATGCTTTTTTTAGGGAAAAGTGGGGCATTTTGAAAACTTTAGGTAATAGATATAAGTAATGTTGAAAAAGTCTTTTGTTGTAATCCCCCTAATTGCTATTGCGGTCCTAGCGCTTTTTTTTCATTGGGATTTACAAATTATCGATGCCCTTACTTTGGAATCGCTTCCAAATTATGGCGTTAAGATCCATACCTGGAGAATTCTTTTTGAACCTGTGCTGGGATTGTTGCTTTATTTTAATCGTTCGATCTATCCCTTACAGGAATTGCCTATAGCTTTGTTGTGGATTGTGATTTTTTATATAGGCGTGGGTCTATTTAAAGTATTTAAAGTGCCCCCTGGTGTTGTTAGAAGGCAAAGGGTACTAAGGTTATTGGGAAATTTGCCCTTATTGATAGGTATCTGTTTTTCTGTTTTTATAGTTATTCTTTTTCTTAGGCTTCCTAATAATACTATTGTAAACCATACCTCGGACGAGGTGCTGGTTACTACCCACGCACATACTGAGTTTAGTCATGACGGATTAATATCCCAAGAGAAAATGTGGGCATGGCATAAAAGAAATGGCTTTGATGCCTTTTTTATAACCGATCATGCCAATCATAAAAAAACATTGGATTTCTCCTTAAAACAACGAGATGGCCAGTTTCCGTCGGATCCATTGATTATGGTGGGCCAGGAACATTCGGGCTCCAATCATATGAGTTTATTGGGATTGAACGGAAAATTTGAGACCAAGGACAAATCGGATTCCCTCATAGTAAATTTGGTGCATAAGCATGGTGGAGCAGTGGTAATCAATCATTGGTTCGATGGTAAGGGAAATGATAAAGAATTTTATATGGACTTGGGAGCTGATGGCTTTGAAATTGAAAATGTGGGCAAGGAATTGTATTATGACCGGGCCAAATTTAAAGATCTAAAAAAATTCTGTGAAGATAACCAGCTACTTATGGTCGGTGGACTTGATTTTCATGGATATGGGAGGGCTTGTGGCATATATAATGCCTTTCAAATTCCCAATTGGCATCAAATGGACCCTGATAAAAAAGAAAAATCAATCCTGGAAATCATCAGAAATAGAGATCAGAGCAAGGTGAAGGTGCTTATGTACCAAGACCGGCCATTCTATAGTCAGGAAAAACTATTGCTCCGACCATTTATTACCCTGGTCAATTATTTTAAGACGCTAAATTTCTATCAGGTTTTATCCTGGGCCATTTGGTTGGCCTTATTCCAATTGCTGTGGAATTACAAGAGGGAGCATTTTATACCTATGCACAAAAGAATGTCCTTGTCAGGATTGGTAAGTGCCTTATTTTTAGTTGCCTTAGGGTTGTATTATATGGTTCTCGCTAATGCCGTAAAGGGGTATAGTAAAGTGTTTGCAGAATATAGTTCCTTGCTTCTGATCGTTGGGTCCGTCTTTATGGTCTATTCGCTTTTGACCATTTATTTTAGATTTTTCAAGAAAATAAAGAAAGAAAATTGAAAATAAAAATCCTAAAGATCGGTATTTCAGTAATACTGATTTTAAGTATAGTCGCCTATTTTTATTGGGTTTTGCCAGTATGGGGAATGCCATTTAATGGACAACGACATGGCAACCCGCCTTTGACCCCAGCCTGGGCTTTGGAATGTTGGCTTTGGGAAGACGATGTAAATAATTCAGAGTATGTAGATGAGTTGCTAAACGGGTACAAAGAAAACGATATTCCTGTAAGAACTATTATATTGGACAGTCCGTGGTCCTTGCGCTATAACGATTTTGAAGTTGATACGGTTCTGTACAAAAAGCCAGATCAATGGTTTAAAAAGCTTCAGGACAATGATTATAGGGTAGTCCTGTGGATGACCACTATGGTCAATAGCTATAGTAAGGACACCCAGATAAAGGATTCCAAGGATTGGTATGGGGAAGCAAAGGATAATGGATTTCTGGTCATATCCGATAACCCTAATAAATGGTGGAAAGGCGAGGGCGGCTTTATTGATTATACCAATACAAATGCCATGAAATGGTGGCGGGGTCTGCAACAGCATGTTTTTGACCTTGGTATTGATGGATGGAAGTTGGATGGCACGGCAACCCTATTTTGGAGCCAGCTGGGCCCCGTACCCATATTCTACAAGCGAACTTCCAAGGGAATAATGACCACTAGGACCTATATGGACCATTATTATAGGGACGAATACCGTCATGGACTTACCCAAAATCCTGAGTTCGTTACCCTTTCCAGATCTATAGACCGTGGGTTTCACCCTGAAGGCTTTTCGCCAATTGATGCCTCCCCTGTGAATTGGGTAGGTGATCAGAAGCATGAATGGGTTACGGATGAAATGATCTTGGAAAGCGGGGACGAAAATGTGGATATCGCTTTGGACGGAATTCAAGGTTATGAGTCGGCCATTAGGAGTATTCTGAAAAGCGCCGAACTAGGCTATAATATTGTTGGGTCCGATGTGGCCGGATTTTCGGGAAGTACTATTCCTCCAAGACTTTATATGCGTTGGACGCAATTTTCTACCTTTTGTGGTCTGTTTATGAACGGTGGACACGGCGAAAGGAGGCTATGGAAGAGAACGGAGGAAGAGCTGAGGGTGATAAGGAAGTTCTCTTGGTTGCATACTGAATTGGTGCCTTATATGTACCATTATGTCGTTACTGCACATGATGGGGGCAAGAGATTGCAGACTCCCTTAAAAGAGGGGAAATATCATTATATGTTTGGGGACGATTTTCTGGTTGCTCCAATTTATAGGGATTCAAAAAATAGAAATATTACTTTGCCTAAGGGCCAGTGGAGGTATTTTTTTAACGATGGAGGTCTCCTTGAAGGTGCTGTGAATATTGAACGGGAATTTCCAATGGACGAATTTCCGGTTTATATAAAGGAAGGCGCCATTGTTCCTATGGACATTAAGCGTGCCTATACTGGATTAGGGGATTTGGATTCAGAGGGATTTACCACAATTTTAGTTTATCCTAAAGGCGAAAATAGCTTTATTTACTATCATACCGATACTGTAGGGGAAACCAATATTTCCTATCAAATGGCGGATGATAAACTGAAACTTTCACTGGTGGGTACCAAAATACCCCATCTATTTAGAATTCATTCCAATAGGGCCCCGAAAAAAATCACCTTGGATGGACATCTTTTGGAAAAGGGACTTCAATGGGAGTTTAATTCCCAAAAGAACAAGCTTGTCATCAAAAGTGGAAAGGAATATACGAAAGGGAATTATGAGATCATTTTCTGATTTAGCCCAAGTAAATCCAAAACCTTCGAGACTTTAAATTATCGGTGCAAATTTTTGGCTCTAAGATAGTTTAGAAGCTCCTCCGGTAAATCGGTCTGAATTACGTTGACGTATTTTCGGGTTAAAAGGGCATCAAAGCCTGAATCTTTCTTTTGTCGCTCCATCTCATCATACTTGCCCAATGCATTTATCCATATCCTGTATCCGGATTTTATGGTCCTGCGCATAATTCCATCTTTGTAATAACTTTCATCGATGTGAATAATGGAAATACCCTCTAAATTCTTAATGGCCCTTATGTCTTTCCTAGAATAGGCCCGGGGCATTATTTTAATGTTTTTGTTCAATTTTTGAAATTGGGTTGTTTCAGGATAATCATAAAGGAAGAATAATATTTGATCCTCCATTCCATATTTTTCGATCAAGGCAAAGGTTTGTTTTACGGAAGCCTCATCTTCCAGCTTAAAATCCACATCAAGAAGTATTTTCCCCTTGCTTAGCTTTAGCACTTCCTCGAAGGTTGGAATTTGCTCTTTTGTAATTTCATTTTCAAACTTCAGTCGGAATTCCTTTAGCTCGTCCAGGTTAAAGTCATCAATTTTCCCATTGCCATTTGTAGTTCTGTCAATGGTTTTGTCGTGCATTATTACAAGTTGGCCATCCTTACTTTTTCTAATATCGATTTCTACGATATCTACCCCGATGCGAATACTTTCGGCAATGGCAGCCAGGGAATTTTCCGGGTAATTGGGATTGGTCGCCCTATGTGCCGCAACTAGGAAATGTTCCGGGTGGTGGCTGTAATCATTTAAAAGACTGTCGATTTTTGTTTCCTGGGCCAGGGATGAAAGACATAGGAAAAAGAAGGAAACAAGGAGGAAGCTTTTTGGAATTGGATTATTGGTAATATTCATTATATAATTAAATGGAAATTGTTTTTGGGTAATGGTAAAAATTGTAACTAAAATATTGACTTATTGGCGGGTAAATTATTAAATTCTAATTGGTAATGGAACGGGAATTTGCAGAGCCCACGCCAATAATGTTATCATACATATCACCAAAATTACGATAATATACTAGGATTAGGTAGCTATTTTCCGTAAAATGAAAATTTCCTGAAATTGTGTTCATATCAATAACACCTTCATTGTTTTTCATTACATATTTGTAATTATAAAATCCTTGTTTCATTTTAATTACCGCTTCCATATTGCCGGTAACCTCATTATAGGTCATTTTATTTTCCTCTTCCAAGGCGTAGTTGTTGTATTTTCCAAAGATAAACACATCGTTCAAGCCAATTTTGTCCGTATAGGGAAGTGCAAAGTGCACATAGCTATATTCTGCTTCCCTAGAGCTGTCCTCCCCCTGCAAGGTTCTAACTACAAAATCCCCGTTAACGTCAGGGTAGTAAGTATATGGTCGGTCATCCCTAAAGTAATCGGTAAAGAGGTAGTGGTTATAGAGATCGGCAAGTTCTATCCTGGAGATGGAAGAACTGGGGGCTCTTAAGTCCTTGGTATCAAAATTAAAATACTCATTTCCTCCAAAAAAACTGGTTTCCTTATCATATTTATAGACCAATTCTGTGCCCATGTTAAATTGAGGACTAATATTGGTGATGGCCGTAGGCCATTGATAGTTTTGTATAATGGCAATTTTTACTTCTTTGTTGGGGTTCACCAATTTTACTTGATTGGTGTTTATGGTAAATTGTACTACTTGTTTTTCATTGAGATAGGTAAAATCCCTTGAACGTTTCACAATGCCGCCCACATTTACCATATCCTCATAAACTAAAAATCTACGGGAAAATTGAAGCTCATTATAGCTGTTGTAAATTTCAAGTACGTAATTACCGCTAACTTTTAATCGGGTATTATCATTAGGTATAGAAAGTTTGTAGTTGGAGTATGACTGCAGCGTGGAGTAGCTGTTTTCATAATCCACTATGCGCTCGTTGTCCAATCCATTTAAATATTGTGATTTTAATAGAGAGGAAGGAGTCCAGTCGTAATCGCAGTGAACGATCTGATAATAATAATCCTGTTCATTGGCCAAAAGATCATCAAATTCCAAATAAATGGGGTCACCCAGTTTCACCACAGGAAATTGGTCATCGGTGTCACCTTTAAATATGATGGATTTTATATTGGTAGGAGGGTTGATTTCAAATTGCACCTGGGCATATGCTAAATGGGCAGAAAGGAGTATTAAAATCGCATAAAGATTCAATCGCATTTGGTAATATTTTATCGTAAAGGTAAGCAAAAAGCGAGCCTAAACGGATTAGCAAAGTTTAATCTCTAAATTTATAGGTAATAATTATGAAAACTTTCTATTAAGTACTAAATTTGCTCGAAATTTTGATAACCTAAGGTCTACTAAATATGTCTAAAGACATCCGAATTAAAAAAGGCTTGAACATTAATCTTATTGGTGAGGCGGAAAAGACAACTTCCAAAGCTGCATTAAGTAATGTTTATGCGATTAATCTTCAGGATTTTCACGGAATTACCCCTAAATTATTAGCAAAGCAAGGTGCCGAAGTAAAGGCGGGAGAACCACTTTTTTATAATAAAAATGTGGAAGATATGCTTTTTGTTTCCCCGGTAAGTGGGGAATTGGTTGAGGTGGTAAGAGGTGCCAGAAGAAAAATTTTAACCTTGAAAATTTTGGCGGACAAAAGCCAAGAGTTTGTTTCACATACACCTTTGTCTCCTAAAAGTGCCAAAGCCGAGGATGTAAAAGCGTTGCTTTTAAAATCGGGGTGTTGGCCTTTTATTAAGCAAAGACCTTATGATATTATTGCAAACCCGGCCGTAACTCCAAAGGCGATATTTGTCTCTGCCTATGTTACAAGTCCTATGGCAGCAGACTTGGATTATGCCCTTAAGGGTAAAGAAAAGGAATTGCAAGCGGCAATAACGGCCCTGGGGAAGTTGACCACAGGCAAGGTACATGTCTCTGTTGGTAAAGGTGGCCAGTCCATTTTTTCCAAAATGGAAGATGCCGTAATCCATAACGTAAGTGGTCCCCACCCAGCTGGTCTGGTAGGAACCCAGATCAACAAAATTGACCCTATTAATAAAGGTGAAGTTGTCTGGACCGTTACACCACAGGATTTGGTGATTATTGGGGAGCTTTTGATAACCGGAAGGTATAATCCTGAAAGGGTCGTAGCATTGGTTGGTTCCAGTGTTAAGTCTCCAAAGTATTATACTACTAAAATAGGGACTGAGGTATCTACCTTTCTATATGCCAGTGGTGTAAATACCGAGAATTTTAGGGTCATCAATGGGGATGTCCTTACTGGTTCCAAAACAAAACCAGACGGATATTTGGGGTATTATAATAATACGGTAAGCGTTATTCCAGAAGGTGATGATTATGAATTTTTTGGATGGAACAAGCCAGTTTTTAATAAAGTTTCTACTACTAGGGCATTGACCTTTTCATGGTTGCAACCTAAAAAGAAATATGATTTGGATACCAATACCAATGGAGAACATAGGGCGTTTGTGGTTACCGGATTATATGAGGAGGTTTTTCCAATGGATATCTATCCATTACAGCTTCTAAAGGCTTGTATGGTGAAGGACTTGGATGAAATGGAGCAATTGGGTCTTTACGAGGTGGCTCCTGAAGATTTTTCACTTACAGAATTTATTTGCATCTCCAAACAACCCCATCAGCAGATTATAAGGGAAGGGTTGGATTTATTATATAAAGAAATAGGATAAAAGATGAGCTTAAAAAATAATTTACATAACCTAAAGGAGCGGTATAAGGGCAAGAAAATGGCACCTGCATTCAATGCTATCCATACTTTTTTGTACGCTCCCAATGAAACTACACATTCTGGTTCCCATGTTCGCGTTGTGGATGATTTAAAACGGACCATGAACACCGTAATCATGGCTTTGGTACCTGTGTTAATATTCGGAATATTCAATGCCGGATATCAGCACTATGCAGCTGTAGATGCTGCTAATGGTATCATAAGACAGGCTTCGGTTTTTGGAAACTTCCTAACTTGGGAGAACTTTATCATGGGGGCATGGACAGTCTTGCCTTTGGTAATCGTTTCTTATGCCGTAGGACTTGCAGTGGAATTTTTATTTGCTGTAATAAAGGGTCATGAGGTAGAGGAAGGTTATTTGGTTACAGGGATGTTGGTACCTTTGATCGTACCTATTGATACGCCTTTATGGATGTTGGCTGTAGCCGTTGTCTTTGGGGTTGTTATTGGTAAGGAAGTATTTGGTGGTACCGGGATGAACATTTTGAATCCTGCACTAACCATTAGGGCTTTTTTATTCTTTGCCTATCCTACTTGGATGAGTGGTGATAAGGTTTGGGTACACCAAGCAGTTGACTTGGCCGGTGGTCCGGATGCTATTTCTGGAGAAACCATTTTGGGTTATTTG
>Ga0222651_1001250_pt1 | contig 12831 bp, 9 predicted proteins | sample AntAcemetagen369_FD_179855 | JGI IMG/M metagenome (GOLD analysis project Ga0222651, IMG submission 179855) | Saline water microbial communities from Ace Lake, Antarctica - #369 | ecosystem: Environmental > Aquatic > Non-marine Saline and Alkaline > Saline | place: Antarctica: Ace Lake | collected...
GGTTGGTGATAGCCAGTGATCATATTGAGGCGGTAACCAAAAAGTATTATTCACATACCATTTATTCCGATGATCACGGTGCTACCTGGGAGTTGGGAGGAAGTACTCCCCTTGATCAGGTAAACGAATGTGAGGTAGTGGAACTTTCCGATCATAGACTTATGCTCAATATGCGTAATTACGATCGGCAGATGAGCAGCAGACAACTATCCTATAGTGATGACGGAGGGGAATCGTGGAAAGACATGCACCATCATGAATCTTTGGTCGAACCAATTTGTCAGGCCAGTACTTTGCGATTTGATTTGGAAGGTCAGGTATATGTGCTTTTTGCAAATCCTGCTGATACTAAAAGTAGGGTGAATATGACGGTCAGAGTAAGTTCGAATGACGGAAAGTCTTGGCCAATGGTGATACAAATCTTTCCTGGTCCTTCGGCCTATTCCGATTTAACCCCTATAGACGGGAAAAATATTGGTTTATTATATGAAGGTGGCTACAAAAGTGCCTACCAGGGAATAATTTGGGAGTCAGTAAGCATCTTGGAACTCTTAGCAAGGTAAAAACCTTAGGCGCAATTTATTTTAATTAAAAATGGACTATTGGAGGTGTGACCGCTTGTTGCAATGGAGAGGTTTGGAAGAGGTTGAAAATAAAAAAAGCCCTTGAAAAACAAGGGCTTTTGAGGTGGTGCCTCCAGGAATCGAACCAGGGACACATGGATTTTCAGTCCATTGCTCTACCAACTGAGCTAAGGCACCAAACGCTGTAAGCGGGTGCAAATATAAATTCAAATTTATGATATACAAACAAAAATGAAAAAAAAGGCCTTTGTTTTTTTAAGTTTTTTGAACTTTGTAGTATGAACTTGATCGTAGATGTGGGTAATACCCTAGTAAAAATGGCAGTTTTCGAGAATGAAAAAATAATTTCATATCGAAAAATTTCCAATGCAGATTTCGCAAAAAGCGTAAAAACCATCTTTGCTGAGCATACTCGCATTCAAAATGCCATTGTTTCCAACGTGGGAGGAATGAGTCAAGGGGAAATTGCCATGCTATGTGTATTTTGCAAAGTACATGTGTTAAGTCACTCTTCCAAAACCCCTTTTAAGAACTCCTATGCAACCCCCCAGACCTTGGGCGTTGATCGCATTGCTTTGGCAACTGCGGCTTTTTATCATAACCCAAAAGGAAATACCTTGGTGATAGACGCCGGCACCTGTGTTACCTATGATGCCATTAACGATTACGGGGAATATTTGGGTGGGGCAATTTCCCCTGGAATTAATATGAGGTATAGGGCCATGCACGAGCAAACTTCCAAGTTGCCCTTGTTGAAAAAGAAACCTATAATCGATTTTATTGGAAACACTACTGAAACTAGTATGCACAGTGGTGTTGTGAACGGTATTTGCAATGAAATCGATGGCATTATTGAGCAATATAAAAGTAGATTTGTCGATTTAACAGTTATTTTAACAGGAGGTGATGCTCAATTTTTGTCAAAACGATTAAAAAATACCATATTTGCGCATTCTAAATTTCTCCTGTTGGGGTTATATCATTTGTTAGAATACAACAAGCGCTAGATGATCAAAAATTTTATTATTGCAATATTATGCTTAACTTCGGTAGGCATATATGCTCAGAATAGTACTGCTTCTCCTTATTCTTATTTTGGTGTTGGCGATTTAAAGGCTGTCGGTACCGTGGAGAATAAAATGATGGGTGGATTAAGTGTTTATACGGATAGTATACACGTCAATCTAAATAATCCCGCAGCTTATAGTAAATTGGGATTAACCACTTACACCGCCGGGTTATCACGTAAAGCGTACCGGTTTGAAACCAACGTTTCCAAGGAAAACGCTTCAATTTCAACCTTGGATTATTTATCGTTAGGATTTAACTTGGGCAAAGGATTTGGTATGGGGTTTGGGATAATGCCTTATTCTTCCATAGGCTACAATTTTCAATCAGAAAGAACTTCTTCAAGTCAGGGCACAATATTAGAATCGTTTAATGGTGAAGGGGGATTAAACCGGGTTTATTTCTCTGTGGGATATGAACTTGTGAAAAACTTAAGTTTAGGTGTTACCAGTAATTTTAATTTTGGGAACCAGAAGACGAATAGTTTTCAGACCATTGAAAATGTGCAGTTGGGTTCATTCAATAGGATAGAATCTAGGATTAAAGGTTTTGATTTTAATTTTGGAGCCAGTTTTACGCCAACTATCAATGAAAAGCACACGCTATTTACCAGTTTAGTTGTTAATACGCAGGCCAATTTGGTGTCGGAAAATACTAGGACCATTGGTTCTTTTTCTACAGTCGATAGTAGGGATATAGAGGTGCTGGAGGTAGATTTAGAGGCTCAAGGTTTGGCGCGCACAAGAGTACAGATTCCGACCACAGCTACTTTAGGTGTTGGTTATGGTCTGGATAAAAAATGGTTTTTAGGGGCAGAGTACAGTTTTCAGGGATTAAGCAATTTTGAAAACGAACTAACGCCATCCAGTAATTTGGAATATCAAAATGCCGAGACATTTAGGCTGGGGGGATACTTTATCCCAGAGTATAATTCTTTTACGAGTTATTTGAAAAGAGCTACGTATAGGGCTGGAGCAAAGGTCTCCAAATCGGGAATAGTGGTAGATAATAAGGAGATTAATGATTTTGGCATAACTTTTGGAGTGGGTTTACCGCTGAGTAGTATGAGTCGTAGTCTTTCAAATATCAACCTTGGTTTTGAACTTGGAAAAAGAGGTACAAAATATGGAGATTTAGTTGAGGAAGGCTATTTCAAAGTTAATCTGGGCCTATCTTTAAACGATAAATGGTTCGGAAAAAGAAAAATTGATTAAAAATTATTACTTTAACCACCTTAAGTAAACAGACAGATGAAAAAGAAACTCTATATCACAGCGATAGCCGCCATGGGATTTGTGGGTTTAGGGCATTCGCAAGCTCAAAACCCAGAGTGTATGACCAATCTTTCCATATATACAGAACATGTGAAAGTAAAGAATTACGAGGCTGCTTATACACCATGGAAAATGGTTTATGAAAATTGCCCTACCTTAAATTGGGCCAATATTTTATATGGTGAGCGGATTCTAAAGGATAGGATTGAGAAATCTACCGGGGCGGATAAAACTGCCAATGTTAATGCCTTAATTGAACTATATGATAATAGGGCTAAGTATTTCCCTGCTAAAACAGATGTTGCCGAGACTATCATAGATAAGGTATTGTTGAGGTACGATGAGAAAATGATTACCGATGAGGAAATCTACACTCAGTTAGACAAAGCCTTTAAAGAGGATAAGGCAAATTTCAAAAACCCTAAGGCGTTGTATTTATATTTCTCCAACTTGGTAGATTTAAACAGTGCCGGTAAAAGGGATTTGGAGGAAGTATTTGAAAAATACGACAATATCACTGAAAAGATAGATGAAGAAAATGACAAGCTTACAGAGGTGATAACCAAGCTTCTTCCAAAGGAAGATGCCGGTACTTTGACCTCAAAAGAGAAAAAGCAATTGAGTTCTTACAATAGTTATTCTGAAAGCTATGGTAAAATAGCGGAAAGTATCGACAGTAAATTGGGTGCTTTAGCGAATTGTGAAAACTTAATTCCTTTGTACGAAAAGAATTTTGAACAAAAAAAAGGAGATATAACCTGGATAAAGAGAGCTGTTGGAAGAATGTATAGCAAGGAGTGTACTGAAGATCCAATGTTCAAAAAACTATTTGAAGTACAATTGGCCATGGAGCCTTCCGCCGATGCATATATGTATGGTGGTGCCCTAAAGAATAATTCAGGGGACACCAGTGGTGCCATTGCGGATTTTAATAAAGCATTGGAGTTGGAAACCGATTCTAGGAAAAAATCCAATATCGCATATAGAATTGCTACAAGCTATAGAAGAGGTAGCAAGTCTACGGCGAGAAATTATGCGCAAAAGGCTATAGATGCCAATCCATCCAATGGTAAGGCCTATTTGTTAATTGCAAGTTTGTATGCGGGTAGCGCCAATGAATGTGGAAGTACTCCTTTCGAGAAAAGGGCTATCTATTGGAAAGCCGCTGAATTGGCCAGACAGGCAGCTCGTGTGGATCCAGCTTTGAGTGGTAGGGCAGGTCAGGCTGCGGCAAGTTACAGCGCCAAAGCTCCTTCCAAAACGGATATATTTAATTCCGGTATGGCAGGTAAAACAGTAAGTTTCTCATGTTGGGTAGGTGGTAGTGTAAAAGTGCCTAACCTATAAGATGAAAAAAATATATTTATATAATTTAAGGAGCATTGCCATAGTTTTTTCTATGGCAATGCTTTTTTATTCCTGTGCCGATAATTATGAGAGAGTAGGGGGTGAAGCTATTAAAAAGATATTTCCGGGTGCTGTCGCGGAGGATTTTACATTAACGTATACCGAGACCGATGAGCTTGAAAAAAATGAAGGTGTAGTTTCTGCCCATGTGGTTGCAGTATTAAAAAGTCCCCTTAGCAATGATTTTGACAACTTGGCTTTTCCTTATAGAACCTTTCCAGATGGACTTATGGTAGAGTTTTTTGATGAAAAGGGAGAAAAAAGTACGGTTACCGCAGATTATGGAATTATTTATTCCAGTACTAATTTAATAGATTTGCAAGGTAATGTAGTTATTGAAACCAGCGATGGTAAAAAGTTGGAGGCGCCGCAATTGTATTGGGATAGGGCCAATGACTGGATTTTTACCCAAAAGAAATTTAAATATACCAATCCAGAGGAAGGCACTATAATGGATGGAGAGGGAATGGACTTCAATAGGGATTTTAGCTTTTTTAATGCGAATAGGACTTATGGCTATATGAGTATAAAAGAAAAGAAGATAGAAAATGATTAAAATTTTAAGATATACAGAATACCTTTATTTGGCAGTGGCCGTTGTGTCCGCTTTTGAAATATACGAACAATGGAATATTGATAGGCAGCGAGCTTACTTGTTTGTATTTTTTGGGATAGTTGCTATAGGAATGTTTATTTTTAAAAAAACCTATAGAAAGAGGTTTGAAGAACGTCAGAAAAATAATAAACAATAATCTTGGAGGCATCTATTGTCATTATCATTGTTATTTCATTACTGTTTTCAGCTTTTTTCTCTGGAATGGAAATAGCCTTTATTTCCGCGAATAAAATTCACATAGAAATTGAAAAAAAGCAAGAGGGTTTTATGCCTAAAGTGCTGGCTCTTCTAACTAAAAAACCATCTAAGTTTATTGCTACAATGCTTATTGGGAACAATATAGCGCTGGTGGTCTATGGACTGTTTATGGGGGACCTGCTCATGGGGCTGTTTGCAGGAATAGAGACTTCTCCTGGAAGTTTTTTAGCTTTGGTGATTACCGATTTCAGCCTTGTAACACAAACTATTATCTCTACTTTGATAATACTTTTGACCGCCGAATTTTTGCCTAAAGTACTTTTTCAGATTTACAGCAATACATTATTGAGAATGTTGGCCGTACCTGCCTATGTTTTTTATGTATTTTTTTCGGTCATTTCCGATTTTATTATTTGGATTTCCGATATCATTCTTAAAGTGCTCTTTAAAACAGACGGGGATGAGGTACAATTGGCTTTTAGTAAAATTGAATTGGGAGATTATATAACCGAACAGATGGAAGCGGTGGAGAAGGAAGATGAGGTGGATTCTGAAATACAAATTTTCCAAAATGCATTGGAGTTTTCAGGTGTTAAGGCAAGGGAGGTAATGGTGCCCAGAACCGAAATTGCTGCGGTGGAACTTCATGAAACCCCTAAAAATCTGGCAAAGCTTTTTACCGAAACAGGGTATTCCAAAATATTGGTATTTAAGGACACCATAGACAATATTATTGGATATGTACATTCCTATGAGCTTTTTAAAAAGCCAAAAACCGTAAAAAGTATTCTTCTTCCGGTAGAATTTGTTCCAGAAACGATGCTAATCAATGATATACTTAATATTCTGATTAAAAAAAGGAAAAGTATTGCAGTAGTTTTGGACGAGTATGGAGGAACTTCTGGGGTGATGACTGTAGAGGATATAGTAGAAGTGCTTTTTGGTGATATTGAAGATGAACATGATACCACTGATCTTTTTGAGGAGCGCATAAATCATAACACTTTTAAGTTTTCGGGTAGACTGGAAGTGGATTATGTTAATGAACAATATAAATTGGAACTTCCTGAAAGCGATGAATACGAAACATTGGGAGGTCTAATCATTAACGAAACTGGGGAAATTCCAGAAAAGAACTCGGAAATTAAGATTGAAAACTTCCTTTTTGAGGTGTTGGAGGTTTCTAGTAATAAAATAGATTTGGTTTCCTTGGTTGTGCTTGATGATGAATAGGTATTTCAGGGATTTTTTTTCATATTTTTTAGTTTTTATTATTTCAAAAGAAAGTAGTAATTTCGCCTCCCGATAGTAACGGGATAAATTTAAACAGTTTACATAATGGCAATTTTAGAGAATATAAGGAAACGAACTACCGTTTTAATTTTAATCATTGGTTTGGCTTTGTTCGCATTCGTAATTTCAGGAGTGTTTAGCAGCAATGAATTGGGTGGTGGAAAGGTAGGTTCTTCGGTGGCGGAGATTAATGGGGATGAAATTTCCATAGATCAATTTAGAAGGGATGTAGAGGCTTATTCTAGAATGGCCGGTCCTACTGCTTCTTCCATGCAATTGGTGAATCAAGTATGGGATAGGGAAGTTAGAAATACGATTCTAAATCAGCAGTTTGAAGAGTTGGGGATAGAAATTGAACAAGATCAGATTATAAACTACATAAAAACTATTCCTTCTTATGTTCAAAATCCTGAATTTCAAAATGCCAGCGGAGTTTTCGACGATAATAAATTTAGGGAGGCAGTTGCAGATTGGAAAGCAAATAATCCTGGTCGTTATGCGCTATGGCTTCAAGATGAGCAGGCCATAATTCAAAATGCAAAGGAGCAAACTTATTTTAACCTTATCAGGTCAGGTGTGGGTTCTACCTTAAAGGAAGGTGAATTGGATTATAAATTGGCGAATGATAAAGTTGATATCAAATATGTTAGGTTGCCTTTTTCGTCAATATCTGATTCTACAATAACAGTTTCAAAGAAGGAAATTGAGACCTATATAAATGACCATAAAAAAGATTATAAGCAAGATCGATCAAGGGATATTCAATTTGTGTATTTCGAAGAAAAGGCTTCTTTGGAGGATGAGAACGCAGTAAAGGAAGAGATTGCAAAACTTTTGGAGGATCGTGTGGAATACAATGCACAGAAGGATACCAATGACACCATCAAAGGTTTTGTCCATACAAATGATATGGCCGTCTTTTTGGATAGAAATTCGGATATTAAATTCGATACTATTTATAAGGCAAAAAAGGATTTGCCCGTAAAATTTGCGGATACCCTTATGAGCTTGGAAAAAGGTAGTATGTATGGTCCTTATCGCGATGGAGATTTCTTTAAGGTTTCCAAAATGATGAACAGGAAAGTAAATGGTACCGTAAAATCCAGTCATATATTAATTTCTTATGTAGGAGCCCAACGTGCCAATCCAGAAGTTACCCGTACCAAAGAGGAAGCAGAGAAAAGAGCAAAGGAATTGTTGGTCGAGGCAAAGCAAAAGGAAACTGTTTTTGCTGAATTGGCCAGGGATAATTCCGAAGGTCCTTCCGCACCTAAGGGTGGTGACCTTGGATATAATCAAGAAGGGGTCATGGTAGCACCTTATAATGATTTTACCTTTAGCAATGCTGTTGGGGCCATAGGATTGGTTGAGACAGATTTTGGTTTTCATATTGTTAAGATAGATGATAAACAGGATATTGTTCAATTGGCCACATTGGCAAGAGAAATAGAGCCTTCTGAGGAGACTATCAATACTTTGTTTACAGAGGCTACCAAATTTGAAATGGAAACTACTTCGGACAAAGACTTTACGGCATCGGCCAAGGAAAATAATTTTGTAGTTAGACCGGTTAACAAAATTAAGGAGATGGATGAAAACCTTCCAGGTCTTTCCGCCCAACGTAGTATTGTTCAATGGGCTTTTAACGAAGAAACCAAATTGGGAGAAGTTAAAAGATTTAATATAAACAATGGTTATGCTGTAGTGCAATTGACCGCAAAGTATGCGGCAGGACTTATGGGTGTTGAGGATGCATCGGCCATATTGCTTCCTAAAATAAGAAAGGAAAGAAAAGCGGCTAAGATTATAGAGGCCAATAAAGGGAAATCTATGGATAGCTTTGCCAAGGATAATAATGTTATAGCCTCTACGGCTTCTGCTTTAACTATGAAATCGCCTATCATCCCAGGTGCTGGTGCTGAGGCATTTGTTGTAGGTACCGCATTTGCATTGGAGCAGGGAGCCACCTCAGAATTGATTACCGGTGATAGCGGTGTGTATATGCTAACGGTTACCAAAAAGGAAGAGGCCCCAAAACTGGATAACTATAGTACCTATGCTAGCAGCTTACAGGCTACGGCAGCAGGAATGGTAAACTACTCTGTATACAATGCCTTAAAGGAGGCTTCCACTATAGAGGACAAAAGAGCCATATTTTATTAGTAGTATAAAAGCTAGGAAAAACAATAAAACCTCCCAATTGGGAGGTTTTATTGTTTTTGGTAAAATGGATTTACACCAAAGGTGAAAATTTTAACCTTTGAATTCTATGATTATCTGACCATTTTTGAATAGGGGATGACCGTTGCATACCCTTTTTCCTTAAAGTAATCCGGAGTGGTTTTGTTACCAGTGGCAAGGATAAAATCGCCACCCCAAGCTCCTAGACTCTTAATGGCTCCCTTATAGTCCGGAAATAGTCTTTCTTTTACCGTTGCAACCTCCAAGATATCACTTAAGATTTCCTCGTGTTTTTTGATAAGCTTTTCAAATTGGGACAATCGCGTACATGTCAATATTCGTTGGGTAATATTACTAATTTGCGATATTGGGGTATATATATTGAAGTCTTTTTTACGATAATGGGCAATGCCTTCCCGGCTATTTTGTTTTTGATTTAGGTACACGAAGTACAGATCGTTTTTAAATGTTGGATTAAAGCCTGCTGTTTGTACAATTGGTTTTGTGTTCTTTAATTGATAGGTAATTGGGCTGTTGTTTTGCGCGCAAGCTATATCGTACCCGCTACCTGAAAATGCATTCCACAGAAGGGTGTAGGGATCTATATTTGCCCATTGGGCCAGGTTGTTGACTAGGGTAGATGAGGATCCCAAGCCCCAATTCCTTGGAAAATTTAATGCTGTGGATATTTCTAGGCCTTGATCGGAAGCCAAAAAATTTGGATTTAATTTTTTAGCTTCCAAAAGTAGTTTTAAAAGTCTGTCCGAAATGGATTTCGATTCGGGAGAAAGTGTTTTTTCAGAAACTTCGGTAAGCTTGTCCAGTTCGTAAACGGCTTCAAACCAAATCTTTCCTTTGTCGTCCAAGCTTTTCCATACCAGAATCTTATCCTCCTTGGTCTCTTTTATGGCCAATGATTGCCCATATAGGGTAGGAACGGCCAAACTTAATGCGCCGTCAAGTACTAGATACTCTCCTGTTATCAGCAACTTACCGTTGCTGTAGTATTGTTTAGTCATCTTTTATTTCTCAATTCTTCAAAGGCCAACACCACCGCACTGTGGGATGCAGTATGTTTTTTGAAATAATCTATCAAGCTTAATTTTTCAGCTTCTGTAGCACCCAATTGGTTTAAAATATTCAATAAATGCATTTTCATATGCCCTTGTTGTATGCCGGTGGTTACCAGCGAACGTACGGCGCCAAAATTTTGTGCCAGCCCGGCCACTGCTACAATTTGCATTAATTCTTTTGCCGTAGGATTTTGCAATATTTCCAAAGCAAGTTTTACCAAAGGATGTAATGTTGTTAACCCTCCTACCGTTCCTAGAGCTAATGGAATCTCTATCCAAAATTTAAAAACCCCTTTTTCTATACTGGCGTGTGTAAGGCTGGTATATTTTCCATCTTTGGCAGCATAGGCATGCGCTCCGGCTTCTATGGCCCTAAAATCATTCCCAGTAGCCAATACTACGGCATCTATACCATTCATGATTCCCTTGTTATGGGTAACCGCCCTATAGGCTTCCACTTTTGCAATATTTACGGCACGGACCAATTTTTTTGCAAAATCCTCGGCAGAAATACCATTGTGGCTCTTTAAATCGGAAACAGGGCAACTAACCTCGGCCTTTACTACACAATTGGGAATATAATTGGAGAGAATACTCATTACTATTTCAATATCTTTTTCCCTGTCGGTAAATTTATCGTAATCCTGAGCCTCCGTTTTTAGGCACTGCGCGAAACCTTCCAAACAGGAGTTTATGAAATTGGCTCCCATGGCATCCACGGTTTCAAAAGTACAGTGCAATTGGAAATAGTCCTCCAAATCCGAAGATTTATCCCTTAATTCAATATTTTTGATTCCACCGCCGCGTCTCTCCATATTTTTTACAATGGGAGCAACACTGTTTATCAATTTAGGTCTTACAATATTGAAAAAATTAGTTAATTTTTTCGTATCGCCATGGTACATAAAATGCACTTGTCCTACTTTTTCCGTACCTAGGACAGTGGTCTTAAATCCACCACGGGTCTGCCAAAATTTGGCGGCTTTACTGGCTGCGGCTACCACTGAGCTTTCTTCAATGGCCATCGGGATGGCATAAAGTTTATTGTTTATTAAAAAATTGGGTGCAATACCCAAGGGTAAATAGAAGTTGGTAATTGTGTTTTCAATGAATTCATCATGTAATTGCTGCAATTTTGCATCATTGTTCCAATACTGTTTTATGATGGCAACAGTTTCCTCACTATTTTTGGTATAATGTTGGGCGATCCAGTTAATTTTGTCCTCTTTGGTCAGCTTTGAAAATCCTTCTATAGGTGTGGTCATTAGGCGCTAGGTTTCTTTGCGTAAAGATAGTAATAAGGTGCTAAAACATTGGATATTCTAAAACGGGTTTAAAAAGGTTTAAAAATGTTATTTTTTTACTGGCAAGCATTTTTCTTTGCGAATTTTTTAGTAATCTTGGAGATTTGAATAAATTTTTGAAAATGCTGAAATTCTCTTAGGTGTTATTTACTAATAATAAATCTTTTAAACCTTTGTTTTTGTGAGAAAATCCACCTTAATATTGTTCTTACTATTCTTTATATGCCATTTTTCAACGCTTTCTGCCCAAAATAAAGAGATTATCTTAGAAGAAATATATCAAGGTGCCTTTACTGTTGAAGGTATGGATAAATTGCATTCCATGAAAAATGGAAAACAATACACCATTTTAAATATTAATAGGGCTTCAGGAATATCGTCTATCGAAAAATATGATTATAAGACCTTGGACAAGGTAGAAACCATTCTGTCTTCCTCAAGTTTTAACGATATTCCTTTTTTTACTTCTTACCAATTTAGCAAGGATGAATCCAAGGTTTTATTGGCTACTGAAATCCAATCCATTTTTCGGCGTTCTACCTTAGGGCTTTTCTATGTATATGACCTTAATTCCAAAAGTATCTCCAAAGTGGCAGATTCTAAAATTCGGGAGCCTTCATTATCGCCAGATGGCAGTAAAGTGGCTTATGTAAAGGATAATAATATTTTTGTTTGGGATATAGACACCAAGCTTACCATGCAAGTTACCATGGATGGGGAGAAGAATAGGATAATTAACGGGATAACGGATTGGGTGTACGAAGAGGAATTCGCCTTTGTGAGGGCATTTGAGTGGAATTCCGATGGCTCTAAATTGGCTTTTATACGGTTTGATGAATCTAAAGTTCCAGAATTTTCAATGGATGTATATGGTTCCGATCTTTACCAGACCCAAACTGTTTTTAAATATCCCAAGGCTGGAGAAAATAATTCAGTGGTCTCCTTGCATATCGTGGATTTTGGTTCCAACGAAATATCAAAGGTAGATTTGAACGAACCTTATTATATACCTAGAATTCAATGGATGAACCATTCCAATAATTTAAGTGTTCAGACCTTGAACCGTCACCAGAACAAATTAGATTTGTGGGTAGTGAACGCTACTGATCATAACAGCCGAATTTTATTGGAAGAAAGGGATGAAGCCTACGTGAGTGTTAAGGATGATCTTACTTTTTTAGGGGACGATAGTTTTATCTGGACCAGTGAGAAGGATGGATTTAATCATATTTACCTTTACAATGGGCATGGAAAATTAATGAATCAGGTGACTAAAGGCCCTTGGGAGATAACCCAGTTTTACGGTTACGACCAAAAGGAAGATCTAATTTATTATCAATCTACAGAAAACGGATCCATAAATCGGGATGTTTACGCGATACGCAGCAATGGGAAGAATAAGAAAAGACTAACAGCCAAAGAGGGTAATAATGCTGCCGATTTTAGTGCTAATTTCACCTATTTCATAAATAACTTCTCCAGTGCCACCACTCCTCCGGAATACACCCTGCATAACTCCTTGAATGGAAAAAAAGTGAAGGACATTTTAAATAACCGGGAAGTATTGTCTAAATTGGACAGTTACAGTTTAAGTCCTAAGGAATTTTCCACAATCTCCATTAATGGCAATGAATTGAATATGTGGATGTTAAAACCAAAAGATTTTGACGCAAATAAAAAATATCCCCTTTTTATGACCCAATACAGTGGCCCAGGTTCGCAATCTGTATCCAACTCCTGGATGGCCACTAATGATTATTGGTTTCAAATGCTGGCGAATGACGGTTATATCGTTGTCTGTGTGGATGGTAGGGGAACTGGATATAAGGGGGC
>Ga0222651_1001256_pt1 | contig 12782 bp, 6 predicted proteins | sample AntAcemetagen369_FD_179855 | JGI IMG/M metagenome (GOLD analysis project Ga0222651, IMG submission 179855) | Saline water microbial communities from Ace Lake, Antarctica - #369 | ecosystem: Environmental > Aquatic > Non-marine Saline and Alkaline > Saline | place: Antarctica: Ace Lake | collected...
AACGTGGTTCGAGAGGGCGCTATCCGCGGTGTTCTCGCCAAAGATGCCGGGGTGTTTGGTGCCCTCGCTGAAAGCCGACACACCATTAGAGCCTTGGCCACCAGCCTTGCCACCCTTGACGGTGTCACTATTCCGGATGCGGTCCTCGGCCAAAGTGCTCTCACCGACGATGTTCTGCGAATTGATCGGGGTGTGAAGAATAGCCTCGCGAAGGACTACTTCACTCCCGAAGAAGTGTTTCGCTACGGCAGCACCATTTTTGCCGAAAAAGGAGGTTTAGGCCACGATCTTGGATACATCATCGTCTTCCTGCCGGTCCGAGCCAAGACCGCCGCGGAAAGGCTTTTTGGCGAGCAATTAAGTCAGTTAGCGTGGGCAACAATACTGTGGCCAGCTGGGCCGATCACCACGGAGGTGGAGTCGGGTTTACTCGAAAGCGCCACGATTGTGTCAGCCTCCAACCCTGATGATGAAGCGCGGGCGATCGCACGCATGGTGGTGGCTCGGCTGGATACAGGGTTAGCCGGGCACCGAGTTGCGGTGTTGTTGAGTGCGGAAGATCCATACCGAGTATTGGTCCAACGCTACCTGGATGAAGCAGGTGTGGCTGTGGCTGGTAAATCCTCGCGACAGTTGCGCGACCATTCCATGGTGAGGCATTTATTGGATTTGTTGGGTCAACCCCACAGCGAGCAGCAAGGTCCTATTCCTGTGCTCAATGCCCTAGCCTCCGGGGCTTTGGTGTGTCGGAATAAAAAGGTGCCCAGTTTGGCCACCCTCGAACGAGTATTTCGGCGGCTACGTTTTGGTTCGGACGAAGAGCACGGCGCTGATTCAGATATCGACGTTGATGAATACGACGACGCCATCAAGCGAGACCTAATCGTCCGAGATGTTTTTATGGACTACCTAGCTGATCTGGGTAGAGATATTCGCCACGTCCAAGGTTCACCGACCTGGGCGGAGGCTGTTCAGCGCTTATCCTCCTTTATCGGGCTGCATTTTCGGCCCCGAAAAACCCGGATGGCGGTTCGAGACCTCCATGGGGTAAGCCTTCGAGATTGGTATGACGAGCTTCTCGTGTCGGTTGACCGACTCTCTGGTCTCGACAGCGCCAGTCCACCACCAAACAGCGACAGCATTGTCGATGAGCTTGAACAAGTCTTTTCCTCTGCATCGCGCAACCGAGAGAAGGTTGGCCAAGGAGTATTTGTGGGCTCGATCGCAGACGGTGTCGCTCGAGACACTGATGTGGTGATTGTCTGCGGGGTTGCTGAAGGGTTTGCCCCACCGCGGTTTTCTCCAGACCCTCTCCTTCCCGAAGAATTCGTTGCCGAGCTCGGTGGGGTAGTTCCTACGGCCCGTGAACTCATACGAGACCAGCGCGAACAGTTCTTCCGAGCTCTGATGTCGGCTGATACTGAGGTGATCGTGACCTATCCTCGCGGTGACCTTCGGGGTTCCGGGGACCGTGTCCCCTCGAGGTGGTTGGCGTCGCGTTTGACTGAATCAGGCCACGTTAGCGACCTGGTCGAAGTCGCCTCACTCTACGAGGGCTTGGTTTATGGGTCGCCGGAACAGGATGGGCCAATCGCGACATCGCGCGAGCGTCGCCTTCGCGAGGTGGCTGCGCAAACTCCCGTGACCTTTAGCGAGCAAGACAAAGTCCGCTATCCCCACGAGGTCGACTTTCTCCATTCGGGGCAGATGATTCGAGACCGCTTGGATGGCATTTTTAGCCGCTTTAACGGAAACCTCACGAGCAGAGCTGACCGCGGGTTGCTGCCTGATCGCGCCCTGTCCCCGACGAGCGTGGAGCGCTACGCCACCGCACCGCTCTCTTTTTTCTTGCACGATATCTTGCGAGCGACTCCATTAGACCCTTTGGTGTTGAGTTCGGAAATGGATGCACTCAACCGGGGAACGCTGGTTCACGACACATTAGAAAAGTGGGTAAACGCGCGCGAAGCTGGCGGCCCCAGTGATCTTGACTCGCTTGAGGAGATTCTTCGACATGAGGCCAAGATTCTGAAGAAGAACTATGGGACATTTTGGGTGGACCTTTTTTATCAGCGTGCTATCGACGCACTTGTGGAGGAACTCAGTGGCTGGCACGCTGAGCACCTGGCTCGTCTCGCTCGCGGACTAACGGTTGTAGGCACCGAGATGGCCTTTGGTGATGACCACGCTCTCCAGCCAGCGATGGCCAAGAGAAAAGTGGCGATTACTTTGCCCGACGGGACTGCGGTGTCGTTCTCTGGAAAGATTGATCGGATTGACCAGTTACCGGGCGGCGGTTTAGAAGTTATTGACTACAAGACCGGTAACAAGAAGTACCTGAAGGATCTTGAGACAAACCCGCCTACTGACTCACGTAAAAAGTTCCAGTTGGGTATTTATGGCCTGCTGGCCAGGCAACTGGCATTGGAGCTGCCTCAGGACAACTACCCGATTGCCTCGTACTGGTTCACCCAAGAATCTGGTGGAGCCGAGGCTGGAGAAAGACCTGAATGCTATGTGACCGTCACCCTTAGTGAGTCAGACTTTGTGACACTCATCGACGATCTTTCTGCGGTTGTGGAGCTCATTCGGGACGGTTACTTCCCACCAAAACCAGCCGATTCACCTTTTGACCCCTACACGAAGCTTCAGGGGAAAGAAACCCTCGAGCTATTGTGGGGAAAAATTCGGGCCGATTCTGATGTAGCTCCCCTGCTCGAGGTTTTCGATACTGGCGAGGATAAGCAATCGTGACCAGCAATAGCATGGCTCCAATCGACCAGGCCGCCCGCAGCCGGATTGAAAAATCTCAGACAGAGAGCCTGTTTATTCAAGCCGGCGCTGGCTCGGGCAAAACCACCCAGATTGTCCGTCGCATCGTTGTTTTAGTCGGCTCTGGTGTTCCTATCAGCACCATTGTCGCCATCACTTTTACCGAAAAGGCTGCTGCTGATTTACGCAATCGTGTGCGCACCAAACTGGCCGAAGCCATAGGGATCGCCGGTGATTCAACGGCCCTTTTTGAGCAAGCTTTAGATGACTTGGATGGTGCTCCCATGGGGACCATCCACTCGTTTGCTCGACGCCTCCTTGCCGAAAACCCGATCGAGGCGGGTGTTCCGCCAGGTTTTGAGGTGAGAAACGAACTGGCAACCCAGATTGATCGGACAGCGCAATGGCAAAACCAACGCCAGATTATTTTCGCTTCCGACGAGCTTCGACCAAGTTTTGACCTGTTGGTCGCCTTGGGCGTGAAAATTGGAACGTTTGAAACATTGGCTACCCAGCTAGATGAATATTGGGACCGTGTCCGCCCGCGCAGCCCAGAGGCTCTTTCGTGGGCGGAAGGTTTGTCGCGCGTGAGCACTTGCGGGCACACGTTGGTGGCAATCCTGGGTCAGTGTAAAAATCCAGATACCGACCACTTGGCGGCCGCCATCTACCCCGTAGCAGCGTGGCTTAACCGGCTTGATGGCATGGACGGTGATGACGATGTCGGCTTGGCGCGGCTACTGAGCCAGATGCCGGTAATCGGCAAAAGGCTGGGGAATAAGGCTAACTGGCCAGACGGCCCACTGGAGCAAGCGCGTGAGCTGGCGTTGGAGTTCAAGGCGCTGACCACCGACGCCTTTTTGGCTATCTGTCGACCCGCGCTCGACCACGTCGTTGACTACTTTGGGGAGATTGCCCAGCGACGAGCAGAAGCGCGGCGACTGGCAGGAGTATTGAATTTTCAGGACCTATTGGTCTTCGCCCGCGATCTGATGGTTTCCACCGAGCAGACCTGGGCTGTTATTGCCGCTCGCTACCGCTACGTGATTGTTGACGAGTTTCAAGACACCGATGTGCTGCAAGCCGAACTGGTGTGCCGCCTGACGGCAACGGAGTTTGCGTCCGATGTCGCGTGGGATCAGTTGAGCCTGAGGCCAGGGGCTTTGGTGACCGTGGGTGACCCGAAACAGTCTATTTATCGATTCCGTGGCGCCGATATTGACACCTACTTCCGCCACCGTGATCGGCAACCTCCGATCACTGCCGACCCGGTGGTGGAGTTGACAACAAACTTCCGGTCCACTGCGCCGTTGTTGGACTGGGTCAACAAAACCTTCCAGGCGGTGATTGAGCCACAGGCCAGCATTCAACCCGCTTTTGTCCCCCTCGATGCCAACCCCGCGATAACCGTCCAGCGTGAACTAACCGGCCCCACTGTTGCCGTAATCGGGGATGGGGTGAAATCGGGTACTTCGGCAGAAACACGCGAAGAAGAAGCGCGCGACATTGCGCAGTCCATTTTGCAGGCCACCGGCCGTATTCCCGGTGTTGACCGGTGGACGGCTCAACATCGGCTAACCGATTCAGGTTTTGAGGCGAGACCCGTAATGGCCTCAGATATTTGTATCTTGATTCCGACGCGGACTTCGCTACCGGCGTTGGAATCAGCTCTTCGCCGGGCAGACATTGAGTTCGTCTCGGAAGCATCCTCCATCGTGTATTCGACGATGGAGGTTCAAGCCCTGCTGATGGCGGCTCGAGCCGTCGTTAACACAGCTGACGAGGCGGCCCTCGTGCTGGCCCTGCGTTCGCCGCTGTTTGGTATCGGGGATGATGAGCTGTTCGACTGGCACGCGGACCACGGCAGCTGGAGCGTGTTTGATAGAAGCGCCGACTCGAATCCTGATAGCCGGGTCGCCGCAGCACTCATTCGTTTGCGTTCGTTGGTCTTTCAACTCCCGTCGCTCACCCCGTCAGACGTGTTGGAAGAACTCGCACGCACAGGACTTTTTTTTGAAAAAGCAGGGGCATCTGAGGCAGGAATGCGCGCCTGGTGGAGACGTGTTCGCTACGTCATCGACCAGGCAGAGGCTTGGTACCAAACGACGAAAGGGTCATTGCGGGACTATCTGGACTGGACGGCCATCCAACAGGAGGAAAAAACTCGGGTTCGCGAGGCGATTTCTCCGGAAACTGGCGATGACGCCGTTCGGATTATGACCATTCACATGGCTAAGGGACTCGAATACCCGGTAGTAATTGTGGGTGGAGCGATGTCGGGGCCCATTGCAAACAAACCCGTCGTCTTGTGGACTGAGGCGGGTAATTATGAGGTGCGCCTCCCCTGCAACACCAAAGATTCGTTCTCGATTGAGACTGCTGGCTACTCTCACTCGTTCGACGTGGAAAAACGGGCCCAGCATGCTGAGTTCCGTCGAGTCCTTTATGTTGCCTGTACCCGGGCAGAGTCACACTTGGTTTTTTCCCAGCACGTTTATAAGACCTCGCCCGAGCACTCGTTTGGCGTCGTGTTAGCAGGGGTAGGCGCCGGGGGGTTTGGTGTTGCCAACTCTCTGGAGAATTATGACCAGGTCCCGTTGCGGCGAGAGGGGTCTGGCACAGCGCGCTCGATTCAGATCACCTCGGTCTCTCAGTGGGACCGATGGCACGAAGGTTTGGTCGCTACCGCGAGTGCGCGTAGAAGTCGTTCGGTCACCGACTTCGCCCACAACTCTTCCCTGCCGGGCGCTGCAGATTTCTTTGACAGCTTCGGGCTCGCCGCACCATCGGCCGTCCCGGAAGAGGAAAAGGGGTTCGACCCCGTTCTGGCTGCGCGGGAGGAGCAGCCAGATGATGACCTAAAGGATCCTAAAAAGAAAGTGGTTTTTCGTCCCCTTGGCGAACAGCGGCCCAACGGCAAGCAAGCTGGAGTCGCGGACTCAGCGGTCCCAGTGGAGGGGGCGGCTGCGGTTAGCCCTCGTCTGACTGCTGTGTCTGGGCCGCAGTTTGGAAACGCACTGCACTGGGTGATGGAAGTGAGCGATTTGACGCCAAATGACCAATTGGGGGTCCTAGCGGCCAAGGCGGCGGAACTCTTTAGGGTGGGCGACGCGTCGGCTATTGAACAGTCCGCGCGAGCGGCGATGGCGACCGAGGTGATTGCCTATGCGCGCACTCGGCCTCATTGGGCGGAAATGCCTTTGGCGGTGATGTCCGGGGGTGTAGTGGTTGAGGGGGTTGCTGATCTCGTGTTCGAAGCAGAGGACCAGTCTTTGGTCGTGGTCGACTTCAAAACCGACCGGGTGTTAGAAGCTGGAACCCTCGGTTCTTACTGGTCCCAGTTGGCCAGTTATGCGGCCATACTCCAGAGGGCAACGGGTAAGAGTGCCACCCGGTGTGTGATTGTTCATGCTCCTGCAGGAGCACACACAGCCCACGTGATTGAGCACGTCGTGGTTTTCGGTTAATTGGTGCCAGGGGAGGGAATGAGGCCGAGTTTAAGTAACCTTTCCTCCAACACTTGCCAAGCTGGTGATTCTTTTCCGCTGGCCGTGGTGCGGTGGGATGGTGACAGAAGCCTTTGTTTGAGCCGGGTTTCTTCGGTGTCAAGACCCGAGTCAAACCTTTCGTCAGCAAGCAAAGGTGCTCATCGCTGGATCAGGCAAGCAGAGTGTCGAGCAAGAGCAAGAGCAAGAGCTCGAGGTCTTGGGCTGCAGAGCAAGGCCCCTCACCGGTATCCATGTGAATGACATGGACTTTTTCTGAGCACAACACCTCGGTAAAGGTGAACCGCCCAGGGTTTAATGGACACTCTGATGTGCTCTGGGCGGTTCACTGTCGAACTCATCAGTTTGTCGAGTCGAAGGGTGTGTGGTTAAGGCAGTCATCGAGTTTCATGTCTAACGACCACGGCGAATAGTGGGCGCCGTCTAGTGGGGGCATTTTATTGTCGGTGGTCCGGACTATCACGTCGCCGTCTCGCACCTCAAGGACTTCGCCCACGCGACCGTTATGCATTTGGGCGAGTCCTTTCGAGTTGTCGAAAGCATTCTCTTTCACCCGAACGGTGATTCCAGCGCGCAAGTAAACACGTGGGGCGCTAATCCAATCCAGTTCTTCCCACAGGTTTTCGTCCCGCGGTGGAGCCGAAGAGGGTCCGACCAGGTCGGGGCTGTCTTCGTCGATTCCCATTAGTGCTCACCTCCAGCAGAGCGGCCGCGCTCGTCGGTGCTGAAGCCTTCGCGGGTTCCTGACCGACGGTCACGGATATAGCGACTCGTTGCCTGGTTCATCTCGTGAACTTTGTCCCCGCGGGCCACAAAAGTCATTGAGGCGTCTTCACGGAACCCGAGTTCGCCGCCGGCAACAACCGCGTCCTGGTTGGCACCCAAGAAAATGAAGTCCCAGCAATCGTCAGACTGCTTATCGGTTATCAACGCTTTTACCTGCTGCGCGGTGTATTCGGTGCTGGAATTTTCTGCACCGTCGGTGACGACAACTACTTGGATTGCTTGGGGTTTGGCGTGCTCGGGTAGCGCGGCAATGCGTTGAATGAAGCCGTTCACGCCAATGCCAATCGCGTCGTATAGCGCGGTCCCGCCACCTGGCTCCAAGGTGATGGCGACGTTTTCGGGACTGGCCATTTGGTGGACAGTGTCAACGGTGTCGTTGAATTGCACCATATCTATGGTGAAAAATCCCGGTAGGCCTTTTTGGTCTTCGAGCAGTGTGGTGAGCCCGCCGACCATGTCGTCGCGGATGCCTTGCATGGATCCGCTGCGGTCAACAATGAACAGTAGTGCTGTGTAGTTTTTGTCGGTCATGATGCGTTTCCTTTCGGTTCGGTTGGTATTAGTCATGCTTGTTGCACTCCTTTTAAGCTCAACTAACTTCTTAATTATACCATATAAACGCGAAAGCGCGCTAACTAGTGACATCAGGACAGATTTTGCCACATAATCGGTCTATTTTGTGGCGGAGTACGGGTGTGACTAGGGAACAACTCCCCCGCTTATCCTTCACGGTGACACTGGTTACCGTTGCACTCAGCGAAGAGGTAGGTTTCGCCCCTTCGATGCGCACGTTGGTGTCAACGGGAGGTGCACCAACAGAAGCTTTTGGCACAGGTCCTTCTCGCCTGACTCGAAAATCCGACGGCTTAGAGCGCCCGTATGGCTGGTTACTGGAACGCCATTGACGAGTGGCGTGCCACTCATTGTGGCTCCTACGAGATACGAGTCGCGAGGCGAGGTCTATCTGGAATTAAAGACTTCATCAATTCCAGGGCCTCGGGCTAACTTTTCTCGACTTGCAACGAAGGTGACGTCGGGTCGGTTAGGCCGAATTGGTTTCTCGTGTTCGTGCACCAGGGGACTCAGGAGATGTTCCTCGAAGGACACGTTGGGTATTTCAAATAGAGCCAAGCCTGCCTCTCGATGTGACGGAAGACCTACTTTGGCGCGATGTCAGAGAATCCCTTCCTAATGATGAAATTAGACCGGGGTTACCCTAGTTCCTGCCAGAAAACGGCACTAAGAAGACGCTACGAGAAGCCAGATTAAACACTTCGCATCCGTTGTGCCGTGGAGTGGACGGTGCGGAGCATCCGCAAATAGGGTGAAGGAGACTCTTTGGCCACAACCACGATTGTCTCCTCTGTTGCTCGAGATAATGCGACGGCGGCGAGGTGGTGCTCGCGGGGAAGGTCTCTCATTGTGTCAAAGCCAAACACGATGGCGTATTTGGCTCGCAGCCCCCGACTGGAGTGGAAAGTAGCCAGACGGACACCGCGCTCGGGGGTCGGGTTTCGGCGGTTACCTTCTTGGAGCAGGTCGGTGTAAGGAATACCGCCTCCCTGGAGGGTGACACGCACGGCACTGGAGTCAATATCTTTTTTCCGGCGGAAGATCACCAGAGCGTCTACGACACCGTCAGCCGACTCTTCGCGCCACTTGCGCAAATATTCGTGCAATTCCCACTGATAGACCGCAGGGTCTAAGCTCGAGCCTTCTCTCTCGCGGAGAGTGATGGAACCGGCATTTCGAATTTGGTCGATGGTGCCGTGGCCCTGTGGTTGTCCAGCTGATTTCTGCGCTTTTTGTTCCCGTCGAATGTTCTCGAGGGATTTTGTCGCCGCCTCATTATCGATTCCATGGTCGACAAAGGCTTTGATCACGAGGTCACTGGCGTGAGATTTGCGAAAACTGCGGAAAAGGTGGCGGTCGTCATCAACCTGGGACATCCACTGGATGAGGCTGGGGGCAAGGTCATCCTGGTACAGCGACTGACCTTCGCCGATGGCGAGAAACAGTGAGGCATCAGAGTCCTTGAGTGCCATCGCATAGCGAAAACCCACTTCGCTGATGTCTTGGGCTTCGTCAATCAGGATGGTGTCGAAACGTTCGGTGAATTTTTCCAACGCCCGGGCAAGCTTTTTGTCGTATTTGCGCTCCCATCGGACGTAGTGACGCGAAGCCATCTTTGCCGGAAGCTGTAGGTCAGTAACGTAGCTGTAAAGTTGCCAGAGGTCGAGTGCGGTAATTTTCCAACCGCCATCAGGGCCAACACCAAATTCTTCATCCTCGTTGGACATCCGGGCCGTTTCTCCCCGGACATTTGTTGCAAGAGTCTTGTTGTAGGTCACGTAGAGCACTTTTGCCCCGAGGTGGGCGTGCTGGCGGGCAATCTGGAGCAAGATACTGGTCTTCCCCGTTGCTGGGAGCCCGCGAAAAACCACATTCGAACTGCCCTCTTCTCCCCACGGGTATTCAGAGGCAATATCTGATGCCACGTTGTCAGCACCTGATCGAGTGTTCGGTGACGTGAACTTACCGGGGGTGTTCTGGAGGTCTGGCGCATTCATCGAAGCGTTAATTTCTTCGGTGAACCATTGCACCTGCGCGCGCAGGTTTCTGGCAATTCGGGGACCGTCCCCGCCAAAGGCGGGGTTCGTTCTGGCACGCTGGAGTCCCTGAATAAATTGACCAACACCGTCTGAATCGTTGGCAAAAAGCATTGATTGGGTCTGTCGAATAACCTCTGAGTGGTCAAAGCGCCCTAAAAAGTCTTCGCGCCTGATGCGCGGAAAAAACCCGGTGGAGGCAATCCAGGGGACACCGTCCGGGGGCGTCGTGCCCAGGCCCTTAGCCCACGATGATAATTTTTGACTGGCGGTGCGAGCCTGTTGAGCCGGGTGGCGCTTTTGGCCATCACTAAACTCGGCCGCTTGGGGCCCAAAGTTGACGATTTCGTCCAAACTGTGGCCCTTGACTTCGATCACACTTACCCCGTAAACGGCATGGGCCAGCACAAGGTCGATTTCTGGCACCGGTAACCAGTTGATGTTAAACCACGCGTGCCATTCGTCGTCGAGGTGTTCTTTAACCCATTTGGCAACAAGCATTTCGCCGCCTGGTTTTCGACCAGGAGGCAGATCGCTATGAATGTGAGCCATTCCCAGAGTATAGATTGTGCTCACCTCAGAGGCACTGGAATTAGTGGGCTTCCAGCGAATCAAGCACCACCAGCCCGAATGGGGACGAGTGCTTAGTTTTTTACTCGGGTGTAGGTGCCGCCGGTGAAGAACCGACTCGTTTCTACGCCCGCTTGGACGGCTAGGTCAAGCCGGGCTACCACTGGGGGAGTATTCGGTCAGTTTCGCTTCTGAGCTCACCGGGGTTATTACCCATCGCCACTTCTGCGATAGCCCGCACGGCGTCACAAATTCGATGAGAGAAATGTCGGTGAGGGCACGAACACCAGCACGCGAACCTCGACGCCAGTTCTGATGGGAAGAGGGGTGATGGGCTTGGGGAAAATAAACCCGTCATTGTCTCGAGTGTGGCCAGGTAGGGAAAAGTGACTGATCTCGCCTACTCGTTTTTGGCAACACGATTAGAGCCACGCGAGCTTCCCACAAGTTCGGCGAAGCGAGCCGAGTGGACCGCCCTCGGTTTAGTGGAGACCCCCAGAAAACCCAGGGCGGCTGACTTGTAAGGACAAAATACATCAGCAATGTCGGCAAATTCTACTATCCAGGGGAGACAAAGGCCTTTCTGGAACGCGGGAAGTGATTCTTAGTCAGTCGTGAAAGTTATGCTGTGAGCACGACGCAGCGTGTGAGTACCAGACGCGAAGGGAGCGCTCTCATGGCACTGAATGGCATTCCCCCGGGACCTGGCACCTGGACTATTCGACTCGGTAAGCCTTCCGGGAGGCCTGGGTTGTATTCATTGACTGCCCGAGACGCCACCGAGAGCGTCTACTCCGGGGACCATTATTTGCGTTTCGAGACTTCGGAGAATGCGGTCGGTTACCTCGCCAGCTTCACAGACTTATACGACGAAGCAACAGCAATTCGCGCACTTGATACTGGAAGCTTTGTCGAGGCATCGGGCTCATCGGATATCTGGCTGCCACTGATGTACACGTTGTACTACGCGGCGGGGCCGCTTTTCGCTTTCAACGCCGCCGCCTTTCACGCCGATGGCGGAATAGAGTCATCTCGGGTTGGGTTTGATCCGGAAACGCCGCTTCCCGAGGGTTTCCACATTCTTCGGGACCCACATGAGAGGGATGATCCTGGCATTCTTGTGTCACCTGACCCAGAAGAAGAGGAAAGAAGGTTCCACTGGTCGTCATTTTCATTCGAAAGAAGCATCTCGGACATTCTCCACCCCGTAGTGGAGATTCTTTTTGATGATGATGAGCGCAAAAAATTTGTTTTGACTGTTGCACCTTTCCGCCGGATGAGCGATCATTCAGTCCTTTTCACCACGCCAGAGGGCGAGTACAGGATCGAATGGGTCTCCCTTGATGGAGAATCCGACGAAGACCCCGCCCCCGCCGAAGCGAGCGGCCACATGCCAAGAGGCCCATGGTTAGGAGACAGAGGAGATCCTCTGACACGGTCTCCTCTCTATAACTTCCCTGTTGTGGGGAAGATGCAAACTGCTCTCACCGCTACCTACCGGCACCGTGACCCTGATGAACGCAGGCCCCTTGAGCAACTAGAGATTAGTTCCCGATTGGAGGTGGGGTTAGCCCTTAGTTTGACCTACTGCATTGGGGTGCGAACAAATTGGCTTGATGGCTCTGATGTCAACTGGACCCGGGTGGATGGAGCTTGGCAGGAGGGCTTTGTGCTTCCCGCAGGGCAGCACTACGACCGATGTTTAGCTGCGCTGGTAAAAACGGACCAACTCGATCCGAGGGTACCGCCGGTTCGATCGGCGCTCATTGATTCATGCAGCTCTCCCGTCCAACCGTGGGCGACAGAGGCAGTCCTTGAGTTGTGGGATGGCCAGCGACCCTTTCTCTCGGTTTTCTCCCACCTCGCGGCCGCAGAGGCAGGGGAACTGGTCGATATCGGCGATTTGGAGGAGGCTGAATTAGCAGAGCTACAGCTCCTGGTTTCGCGTTTTTCGAGAGATGTGTATCAGCCAGAGGGTCCAGAATCATTCCAACTCCTCGAAGCCTTTGCCAGAGGAGTATCGCTGGTAGCGGAAGATGTGTTGGGCGCTGTGGTCGACATCTTCCGGCACTAGTTTCTCTCAACCCTCGTCAGTGGTGAGAGATATTCTTCTTCATGTGGAACGCGCCACCTTGATTGAGTGATCAATCGGGGTGACCAATGGGTGAAGGGGGAAATCATGGACGTCCTAGATGCACCTCAGGTGTATTCGTTCACTGTGCAGGATAAAGACGCAGAGGCTTTGACCTATGGCTGTGTTGCTCAATCTCTGGAGCATGCCAAGAAACTCGCTTCGCTAGCGGGCTTGCGGGAACTGACGTTGCTCGAAGTGCGAGGACTGGAGGGTGTTGAGCTTGCTACTGTCGCGCGCGCAAACGCGCTTGAGGATCCATTTACTGGCAGCGAGTGGCTTCCCCTGATTGACTTTATGGGACAGAACCTGTCTTTATTCAGGCCAGAAAGGTGCTGGATTATGGATATTTTTCGACACGCTGATCCGCTGAGTTCTGAAGGCCCTTATGCGCAAGCACTGCTCATT